>Ga0209577_10000216_pt1 | contig 57955 bp, 64 predicted proteins | sample GraSoiAngelo_109_FD_185874 | JGI IMG/M metagenome (GOLD analysis project Ga0209577, IMG submission 185874) | Grasslands soil microbial communities from the Angelo Coastal Reserve, California, USA - 14_0903_12_20cm (SPAdes) (version 2) | ecosystem: Environmental > Terrestrial > Soil > Grasslands... | reverse complement strand
CACCGAGAACATGGTGGGCCACAAGCTCGGCGAGTTCGCGGCGACGCGGCTGTTCCGCGGCCATTCGGCCAAGGGCTCGGCGCAGGAGCGGGAAGCCGAAGCCGCCGCCGAGCAGCCACCGGCGTAGCCGATGGAAGCGCGAGCGATTCAGCGGACCGTGCGCCAGTCGGCGCGCAAGATGCGCCTCGTGATCGATCAGATCCGCGGCCGGGCGGTGCCGGAGGCGTACGCCATTCTCCGGTTCTCGAAAAAGCTCGCCGCGAAACAGATCCATAAGGTGCTCAAGTCGGCGGTGGCGAACGCCGAGCAGCGGGCGCAGCGCGAGAACGCGGCGCTCGACGTGGACCGGCTGCGCGTCAAGTACGCGGTGGTGAACGAAGGGCCGACCTTGAAGCGGTTCACCCCCGCGGCGATGGGCCGGGCCACGCCCATCAAGAAGCGCACCAGCCACGTGGAGATCCACGTGGAGGCCGCGGCCGAGACGCGGGCGCCCAAAGGCTCCCCCGCCAAGGCGGCGGACGCGAAAGCGGAGGGCATGGCCCGGCCCGTAAAGGCCGGGGCTTCGAAAGGCAAGCGTCCCAAGGCAAAGAAGGCGGCGAAGTCCAAGAAGAAGAAAGCGAGCAGATAAGTGGGCCAGAAAGTACACCCCTACGGGTTCCGGCTCGGGATCATCAAGCCGTGGCGCTCGCGGTACTACGCCCGGCGCGACTTCCCCGAGCTCCTGAAAGAAGACGACCTGATCCGTAAGTACCTGAAGACCAGGCTCAGCCACGCGGCCATCGCCGACGTGCACATCGAGCGCAAGCCGGGTAAGGTCACGGTGACCGTACACACGGGGCGGCCGGGCGTGGTGATCGGCAAGCGCGGCGCCGAGGTGGACAAGCTGCGCGACGAGCTGGCGCAGCTCACGGGCAAGGAAGTCGGCATCAACGTCGAGGAGATCAAGCGGCCGGAGCTCGACGCCCAGCTCGTGGCGGACTCGGTGGCGCACCAGCTCACGCAGCGCATCTCGTTCCGGCGGGCCATGAAGCGGGCGGTCCAGAGCGCGATGCGGATGGGCGCGCAGGGCATCAAGATCAAGACGGCGGGCCGGCTGGGAGGCGCGGAGATCGCTCGGACCGAGGGTTACCACGAAGGGCGGGTGCCGTTGCACACGCTGCGCGCCGACATCGACTACGCGACCTCGACGGCCAAGACGACCTACGGCACGATCGGCGTGAAGGTCTGGATCTTCACGCGCGAAATGACCGAGGAGCTGTCGGGCCGGACGTACTCGACGGGGGTCTGACGGGATGCTGGCACCGAAGCGCGTCAAGTTCCGCAAGCGGTTCAAGGGCCGCACCAAGGGGATGGCCACGCGCGGCAACACCGTCGCGTTCGGCCATTACGGTCTCATGGCGCTCGAGCCCGGCTGGGTCACCAACCGGCAGATCGAGGCGTCGCGTGTGGCCTTGACGCGCGAGATGAAGCGCGGCGGCAAGGTGTGGATCCGGCTGTTCCCCGACAAGCCGATCACCAAGAAGCCGGCGGAGACGCGGATGGGGAAGGGCAAGGGGAATCCCGAGGGGTGGGTCGCCGTGGTGAAGCCGGGGCGGGTGATGTTCGAGCTCGAAGGGATAGCCGAAGACCTGGCACGCAAGGCGCTCGACCTGGCGGCGGCGAAGCTGCCGATCAAGTCCAAGTTCGTGAAGCGGGAGGAGCGCTAGCATGGCGCGCAAGAAGCCGGAGGCGCTGCGGGAGATGAAGCAGGAGGAGCTGGAGCAGCAGCTCGCCGTGCTCACGGAGGAGCGGTTCCGCCTGGGGTTCCGGCGGGCCACCGAGGCGATCGAGAACCCGCTCCAGCTGCGCGCCATCCGCCGCGAGATCGCGCGGATCAAAACCATTCTGGCGGAGAGGAAGCGGGCATGAGGGGCCGGCGCAAGGTTCGCACGGGCGTGGTGGTGAGCGACAAAATGCAGAAGACCGTCACGGTCTCGCTCACGCGCCGGTTCGCCCATGGGTTCTACGGCAAGCAGGTGGTCCGCACCAAGCAGGTCGCGGCCCACAACGAGACGGATGCCAAGGCGGGCGACACCGTGCGGATCGTCGAGACCCGCCCGCTGTCGAAGACCAAGCGCTGGCGCGTGGTCGAAGTCGTCGAGCGCGCCAAGTAGTGGCGGAGGGGGGACCGTGGTGCAGCAGGAGTCGATACTCAAGATCGCGGACAACTCGGGCGCGCGGCGCGCGCTCGTCATTCGCGTGCTCGGCGGGTCCAAGCGGCGTTATGCCGGGCTGGGCGACATCGTGGTGGTCACGATCAAGGACGCGATTCCCACCGGCCAGATCAAGAAGGGCGAGGTGGTGAAGGCGGTGATCGTGCGGACGGCCAAGGAGACCAAGCGCAAGGACGGCTCCTACATCCGGTTCGACGAGAACGCCGGTGTGCTCATCACGGACCAGGGCGAGCCCCGCGCGACCCGCATCTTCGGACCCGTGGGGCGTGAGCTGCGCGAGAAGCGGTTCATGAAGATCGTGTCGCTCGCGCCCGAGGTGATCTGACATGAAGCCGCTCGTCTTCAAGAAGAGCCGCCGCAGCACCGGGCCGCGGGAGCCCGAGCGCCACAAGCTGCACATCGCCAAAGGCGACACGGTGCGCGTGATCTCGGGCGAGCATCGGGGGAAAGAAGGGAAGGTGCTGCGCGTACACCCCAAGGAGTTCCGGGTGGTGGTGGAGGGCGTGAACATCGTGAAGAAGCACAAGCGCGCTGCCACGCCGAACGAGGAGAGCGGCATCATCGAGCTGCCCGCGCCGCTCGCGGCGTCGAAAGTGATGCTGCTCGACCCCAAGTCGGGAGAGCCGACGCGGGTGCGGCGGCGCCTGGACAAAGATGGAACGGCGGAGCGGATCGCGGTCAAGTCCGGCCAGCCGATTCCACGCGTGAAAGCGAAGTAGGCGATGGCCGATACCAAAGATACCAAAGAGCAGGAGCCGAAACAGGCCGGCGCGGCTGACCCCGCGGCGGCGCCGCGGGGCGAGGAGAAGGCGCCCAAGCAGGCGAAGAAGGACAAGAAGGCCAAGACACCGGCCGGGGGCCAGCCCGCGCGGGCGGCGACCCCCGAGGGCCCGCCGCCCGAGCCGGCACCGCCGCCGCGGCTGCACGAGTACTATGAGCAGAAGGTGCGCGCCAAGCTGGCGCAGCAGTTCGGCTTGAAGAACCCGCACGAGGTCCCGAAACTCGTGAAGATCGTGCTCAACGTCGGGATGGGCGACGCGACCAAGAACCCCAAGGCGCTCGACGCGGCCGTGGCGGAGCTGGCGGCCATCACCGGCCAGCAGCCCGTGGTGACGCGGGCCAAGAAGGCGATCGCGAACTTCAACCTGCGTCAGGGGATGGCGGTCGGGTGCAGCGTGACGCTCCGCGGCGCGCGGATGTACGAGTTCCTCGACCGGTTCATCTCGATCGCGGTGCCGCGCATGCGCGATTTCCGCGGGCTGCCGTCGGACAGTTTCGACGGCCGGGGGAATTACACGGTGGGGATCAAGGAGCAGATGCTCTTCCCGGAGATCGACTACGACAAGGTCGAGAAGATCCATGGCATGGATATCACGCTCGTGACGACCGCCGGGCGGGACGACACCGCGCAGGCGCTGTTGCGCGAGCTGGGGATGCCCTTCCGGGGCGAAGCCCCGGTCGCGGTCGCTTAGGAGACTCCGACGATGGCGAAACGGACGTGGATGGAGAAGGTCAAGCGGAAGCCGAAGTTCAAGGTGCGCGGCTATTACCGCTGTCAGCGGTGCGGCCGCAGCCGAGGGACGCTCCGCAAGTTTCGGCTGTGCCGCATTTGTTTCCGCGAGCTCGCGCTGCGCGGGGAAATTCCCGGCGTGCGCAAAGCCAGCTGGTAAAGGACGGACACGAGATGAGCGTGATCGATCCCGTCGCCGACATGCTGACCCGGGTGCGCAACGCCTGTCAGGCGGGCCACCGGCGGGTGGACATGCCGGTGTCGAAGCTGAAAGTCGAAATCGCGCGGCTGCTCCGCGACAACCACTACGTCCAGGACTTTAAGGTGCTGGACGACGGACGTCACGGGCTGCTGCGGCTGTACCTCAAGTACCACAACGACTCTCCGGTGATCCGCGAGCTGCAGCGGGTGTCCGCGCCGGGCCTGCGACGCTATGTCAAGGCGCGCGAGATTCCGCGCGTCAAGAACGGCCTCGGCATGGCGATCCTGTCCACGCCGCAGGGCCTCATGACCGACCGCGAAGCCCGCACCGCCCGCATCGGCGGCGAGCTGCTCGCGGTGGTGTGGTAGGAGCGGGGACCATGTCGCGCATCGGCAGGAAGCCGGTCCCGCTCCCCAAGGGCGTCACCGCCCAGATCGAGGGACGCCGGATCACGGTGAAAGGGCCCAGAGGCGAGATCAGTCGGGTGGCGCATCCGGATCTCGCGCTCACCCTCGAGGACAACGCCGTCGTGGTGCGACGGCCCTCCGACGAGAGCCGCCACAAGGCGCTCCACGGCCTCACGCGCACGCTCGTGGCCAACATGGTGGACGGCGTCACCAAGGGGTTCGCGAAGGCGCTCGAGATTCAGGGCGTGGGCTACAAGGCGGAGCCGAAGCCGTTCGGCGTGCAGCTCGTGGTCGGGTTCTCCCATCCGGTCCCCTACCATGCGCCCCAGGGGATCAAGATCTCGGTGGACAACAACGTGATCGTGAAGATCGAGGGCGTCGACAAAGAGCTCGTGGGGCAGGTGGCCGCGGAGATCCGCGCCATCCGACCGCCCGAGCCGTACAAGGGCAAGGGCGTCCGTTATGTGGGCGAGCAGGTCCGGCGCAAGGCCGGCAAGACCGCCCAGGCGGCGAAATAGACCATGCGAGCGATCCACAAGGTTCGGACCCAGGCGAGCCGTCGCTACCGGCGGCACTTGCGGGTACGCCGCAAGGTGGGGGGCAGCCCAGAGCGGCCGCGCCTGGTGGTGTTCCGCTCCTCGAAGCACATCTACGCCCAGGTCGTGGATGATACGCGCGGCGTGACGCTGGTCGGCGCGGCCGACTCGTCCGAGGGGATCGAGATCGAGGGCAAAGGCAAGACCGCCAAGAGCTTTGCGCTCGGGCGGCTCATCGCCGCCAAGGCGAAGGCGAAGGGGATCACCAAGGTCGTGTTCGACCGCGGCGGCTACCAGTATCACGGGCGCGTCAAGGCCGTTGCGGACGGTGCCCGCAAGGGCGGATTGGAGTTCTAATGGCGAACCAACACGAGCCCGGGCCGTCCGGCCCCGGCGCACCGTCAGGTCCGGCGGGCCCGTCCGGGCCGGCGACGACGGAGGCGCCGGAAACGGCGCACGCCGGAGGCGAAGGGCATGCCGAGGAGCGGCCGGCTGGCACCGGTGGTGGCGGCGGTGGCGGAGGCGGCGGTGGCGGTGGCGGGGGAGGAGGCGGAGGACGCGGTCGGGGCCGGGGGGGCCGCGGTCGGGGGCGGGGGGGCGAGCGACGCGATTCGGGGGAACGCCAGCGTGAGGGCGACGGGCTCATCGAGAACGTGATCGCCATCAACCGCGTCGCCAAGGTGGTGAAGGGCGGCCGGCGCTTCGGCTTCAACGCGCTGGTCGCCGTGGGCGACGGACGCGGGCATGTCGGCGTCGCGACCGGCAAGGCGAACGAGGTCAGCGAAGCGGTGCGCAAGGCGGTGGAAGCCGCGCGCCGCCGCATGATGGAGGTGCCGCTCACGGGCACCACGATTCCACACGAGATCGTCGGCCATCACGGCGCCGGGCGCGTGCTCTTGAAGCCCGCGGCGTCGGGCACCGGCGTCATCGCGGGAGGCGCGGTGCGTGCCGTGCTGGAGTGCGCCGGCGTGCGCGACATCCTCACGAAGAGTCTCGGGTCGACCAACCCCCACAACATGGTGCGGGCTGCGCTGGACGCTCTCCAGCACCTCACGACGGCGCGGCACGTCGCCCGGGAGCGGGGCGTGGAGCTCGAGGCGATTCACTACAAGGCCCGTCAGGAGGCGGTGCGTGGCTAGGAAGCCGCCTACCAGGAAGTATCGCAAACGCAAGCCCGGTCGTGACCGGGTGCTGCCGCCCCCGGGCAAGGGCCCGCTGCGCATCGTCCAGGTGCGCTCGGGAATCGGACGGCCCGCGTTCGAGCGGCGCACGCTCGAGGCCCTGGGGTTGAAGCACCACCAGGACAGCGTGGTGAAGCCGGATCATCCGGCGCTCCGGGGCATGCTCCATCAGGTGCGTCATCTCCTCGAGGTGACGCCCGCGAAGGCACGGGAGTAGACGATGCCGAAGGCGAAGCGGCAGGCGAAGGGGAAAGCGAAGCCGAAGGCCAAGGCGCCCCGGCGCGCGACCCCGCGGGCCAAGACGCCCGCCGGGCCCACCGGGGAAATACGGCCGCTCACCCTCTCGGGACTGCGGCCGCCGCCCGGTTCGCATCGCGCCCGCATCCGCAAGGGCCGCGGGCCCGGCTCGGGAATCGGCAAGACCGCCGGCCGGGGAGGGAAGGGCCAGACGGCGCGCACGGGTGGTCAGACCCGGCCCGGGTTCGAGGGCGGGCAGATGCCGCTCATCCGCCGAATTCCCAAGCGCGGCTTTACCAACCCGTTCAAGCAGCCGGCGCAGGTGGTGAACGTGCGGCACCTGGGCCGGCTCGCCGAGGGCGTCGAGGTCACGCCCGACACCCTGTTCGGCGCGGGGCTGGTGCGCCGGCCGGACCGCCCCATCAAACTGCTCGGCATGGGGGACGTCCAGCGCAAGTTCAGCGTGAAGGGTGTGACGGTATCGGCCTCCGCCCGCTCGAAGATCGAGCAGGCGGGCGGCACGATCGCGAGCTGACCGCATGACCGCTCCCCGGCTGCCCAACCTGTTCAAGGTGCCGGAGCTGAAGGAGAAAATTCTCTTCACGCTCCTCTGCCTGGTGGTGTATCGCGTCGGCGCGCACATCGCGACGCCCGGCGTCAACGTCCAGGCGCTCGCCGATTATCTGCGGAACCAGGCTCAGGGCACGCTGTTCGCCCTCTACGACCTGTTCGCGGGTGGCAGCTTCGGGCGGGCGACGGTGTTCGCGCTCGGGATCATGCCGTACATCTCGGCGAGCATCGTCTTCCAGCTGGCGGCGCCCGTGTTCCCCGTCGTCGAGAAGATGCAGCGCGACGAAGAGGGCCGGAAAAAGCTCACGCAGTGGACCCGCTATCTCACCGTGGTGCTGTGCCTGTTCCAGGCGTACGGCTACGCCCTCTTCACCGAGCAGATCGCGGGCGCGGTCGCCCATCCTGGATTCTTTTTCCGGCTGACCACCGTGCTGACCCTCACCACGGGCGGCGTGTTCGTCATGTGGCTCGGGGAGCAGATCACGGAGCGCGGCATCGGCAACGGGGCGAGCCTGCTGATCTTCTTTTCGATCGTGGAGCGAATCTTTCCGGAGACGATCCGGACGGTCGACGCCCTCAAAGCCCGGAGCCTCTCCCTCCCTATGCTGGTCCTCGTGCTCGGCGTCATGGTGCTCGTGGTGGCGGGTACCGTGGCGGTGACGGTCGCGGCGCGGCGCATCCCGATCCAGATCCCGCGGAAGGTGATGGGCCGCGGACGGATCCGCGAGGGACAGAAGACCTTCATCCCCCTGCGGCTCAATACGGCCAACGTGATGCCCATCATCTTCGCCCAGTCGCTCATCATCGTGCCGGGGACGATCGCGGCCTTCAGCGGCAACCAGACCTTGAAGCACCTCGCCGAGTACTTCAGCGTCACGTCGCCGGTGTACCTGATCTCGAGCGCCGTCTTGATCATCTTCTTCGCCTACTTCTACACGTCCATCATTTTCAACCCCGTGGATCTGGCGGAGAATCTCAAGAAGCAGGGCGGTTTCATCCCCGGGGTGAAGCCCGGAGCCGCCACCGCCGACTACATCGATGAAGTGCTCTCCCGGATCACGTTGCCGGGCGCGTTGTTCCTCACGCTCGTGGCGATGCTGCCGATCGTGGTGTCGAACATCCTCAACATGCCGTTCGGCTTCGGCGGCACGGCGCTGCTCATCGTCGTGGGCGTGGCCCTCGACACGGTACAGCAGGTGCAGCAGCATCTGCTGCTGCGCCATTACGACGGCTTCATGAAGGAAGGGCGCGTCAAGTTCCGCGGGCGCCAGCGCTACATGTAGGCATGCGGTGTTCATCCTCCTGTTAGGCGCGCCGGGCTCGGGCAAGGGAACCCAGGGAAAGGTCCTCGCCGAACGGCTGGGGTTGCCGAAGATCACGACGGGCGACATCCTGCGCGCCGCCGTGCGGGCCGAGACGCCGCTCGGCCGCGAAGCGAAAAAGTACATGGACGATGGGAAGCTCGTGCCCGACAGCGTGATCCTGGGCATGATCAAGGAGGAGCTCGCCAAGCCGGAGGCGCAGCAGGGGGCCGTGCTCGACGGCTTTCCCCGCACCGCCGCCCAGGCGGAGCTGGTGGACCGCACCCTGGCCGAGCGCGGCCAGCGCCTCAATCATATCGTGCTGCTCGACGTGCCCGAAGAAGAGCTGGTGCGTCGGATGACGGGCCGGGCGGCCCACGAAGGGCGCTCGGACGATGCGCCGGACGCCATCCGGACACGGCTGCAGGTGTACCAGCGCGACACCGCTCCCCTCATCGCCCATTACGCCGAGCGCGGCATCGTGAAGCGCGTGCCCGGCGTGGGCGGCGTGGACGAGATCGCGACCGAGATCAAACGCGTGATCGGGCGATGATCACCATCAAGTCGCCCCGCGAGATCGAGACGATGGCGGCCGCCGGCCGCATCGTCGCCGCGACGCTCGCGCTCGTGGCCCGCCACGTCCGCCCCGGAATCTCCACGGAGGAGCTCGATCGGCTCGCCGAGCAATTCATCCGCTCGCACCCCGGGGCCCGCCCGTCGTTCAAGGGGCTGTACGACTTCCCCGCCACCCTGTGCACCTCGATCAACCAGGAGGTGGTGCACGGTATCCCGTCGTCTAAACGGGTCCTCAAAGCGGGCGATCTCTTGAGCGTCGACGTGGGGGTGTGGCTCGACGGGCTGCACGCGGACTCGGCGGCGACGTTCCCGGTGGACGCCGTGAGCGCGGACGCGGAGCGGCTGCTCGCCACTACGCGGACCGCCCTCGCGGCCGGCGTCGCCCAGGCGCGGGCCGGCAATCATGTCGGCGACATCGGGCACGCGGTGCAGCAGGTGGCCGAGGGGGCGGGGTACTCCGTCGTGCGCGAGCTCGTGGGACATGGGATCGGAGCGTCGTTCCACGAGGATCCTCAGGTGCCGAACTACGGAAAGCCGCGGCGCGGACCGCGGCTCGTGCCGGGGATGACGATCGCGATCGAGCCGATGGTGAACGTCGGCGGCGCCGACATCCGCACGCTCGACGACAGGTGGACGGTGGTCACCCAGGACGGCTCGCTCTCCGCCCACTTCGAGCACACGGTCGCCATTCTCGAGAACGGCGGACCGCCGCGCGTGCTCACGACCGCGGATTGACGACTAGGGGCTCACGCTCGGCCGCGCTCCATGACGCTCGGCCAGGTCGAGGAACTCCTTCTGGGCCTGCGGCTGCGGCAGCAAGCTCCGCGACACCAGCAGGTTCTGGCCGCTCACCTCGAGCACCAGCACCGCAAAGGCCGCCAGCACCTCCGCATCGGTGAACTTGCAGTGCCCATATCGGTCGATGGTGAACGCGGTATTCAGCAGTCGACTGCGCAGATTCAGCCGCCTGCGATATAGCGCTTCGTGCCATATCGGGACGATCGGGTCGCCCGTCGTGTGTATCGTCACCAGGGGCCGCCGCAGCCGCGCGGACGTCTGCAACGTGGCGAGCCGCGCCGGGTCCGCCGTCGGCTGGAAGCGCGCGACGTCCGCGTTGAGGGCGTCGTCCGCGCCCGAGCCGCTGTAGCGGCGGTCCACGTTGCCGAACGGCATTCCCCCGTTCTTGGCAATGGCGTCATTGGTGCCGCGGAAGCTGTACCAGAGAATCCCTAGGGTGGTCCCTTTGACGGTTGCTGGATCGGCGGGATCGGTCGGGGCGTGCGTCACGTCCAGCACTTGTCGGATCCGGTCGGCGTTCGCCGGATCGTCGAGCGCCGCCCCGGCGCTGCTCTCGGCCGCTCCCCAGGAGTTCGGATCGATGTATCCGGGATCGCCGGCGCTCAGATCTTGCTTCCACACCGGCCACGCCGGGATCACCCCGGCAAAGAAGTGGTCGAAGACCGCGCGAAAGTCTGCGACGTATGCGATCTGTCGGCCGTAGTCGCCGATCGGGCCGCACCCCGCCAGCCCGCCGCTGAAGATGTTGGGGTACTGCTCCACCGCCATCACCGTTCCCAATCCGCCCTGCGACCCTCCGGTCTGATAGACATAACGGGTGGTCCGGCCGGTGCTGCTGGAGAGCAGCGCCTTGGCCGTCTCCACCAGCTCGAGCAGATCGCCTCCGATCCAGGAGTCCCGCTCGATCAGGCCGGTGGCGCGAAAGCTCGTGGTCGCGTAGGCGTAGCCGAGACCGCTGAACAGCACGGCCGAGGCCGTAGGGGAGAGGTCCTCCGGGAGCGTCGGGGCGCTGGCGGGATCGTGATACCCCGGAATGAACACGACGACATCACGGTTCCAGTGGTTGGGGTCGAAGCAGATCTTGAACAACGCACCCGAACTGAGCTTCGCGTCGGGTGCGGTGCACGACTGTCCGTTGGCCTGCGGCACCAGCGGGGGCAGCGCGGGCTTGGCTTGCTCACGCACTCGCGGCTGGACCGGCGCATCCGAGCATCCGGCCAGCGCGAGCATCAAGACTACAGCTCCGGCACACGCGAAGGTGCGGCCGGAGCGTTTTGCGGCGCGTTTCATAACGGCATCCTCCTGCGGGAGACATCCGCACGTTTCGCGTTCCCGCGAGTGGCAAACGTCGTACCGCCGAACCGCGGATGCGTTCGAAACCGTGACGTAGCGTGTTGGTGTTGTGATGGTGCGATGCCGCAGCACGTCGGGGAGGAGAGATACCTACGCGCGCAGGTCTCGCTCGAGTCGGTCGGTTTCCGCCAGCAGCTCCTTTCCCAGCGCCGGATCCGACAGCCCGGCCACGTTCACCCGCACGTTCTCGATCGCTCCGGCGCCGGCGGCGCGGGCGAGCGCTTCGGCGACCTTCGCGTCGGAGCGGGCATTCTTGTTGCCGATCTGTGCGATCTCGCGCGCGAGCGTGACCAGGCGTGCGGCCCGCCGAGCGATCTCGACCGGCGGTTGCGCCGCGTCGAGGAGGCCCGCGTCGACCGTCCGGCCGCGCGACGGATCGTCCTTGGGAATCCCGTAGGCCGCGCTGACCTTGGCGTAGGCGGCGGCGTCATCGTCGACCAGGCGACGCAGCTCGGCCCGGAGCCCTTCCGCTTCGGTCACAATCTCCGCGGCACGCCGCTCGACGGCGGCATAGGCCTTGCGGCCCACCGTGAGTCGGGCGACCATCGCCACGAGCGCGCCCGCCAGCGCGCCGGCGAGCGCCGCCGCGCTGCCGCCGCCGGGGACCGGCGCCCCGCCAGCCACGTCCTCGAGCCAGCCGTCCAGGGTCGGTCCCTCGGCCGCGCGGATTTTCGCTTCGAGTAGGTGGTCGGCGGCGTCGGGCAGCCGCAGGGCGGCCGCACCCGCGCCCAGGATCGCTCGCTCGGGCACGAGTCCCACGACCTCGCTCTTCACGATGGCGACGCCGCGGCCGCGCGCCTCCGACTCGACGGCGCCGTACACCACCGCTGGCGGCGTCGTGTCGATGTCGAGCAGGTTCATCGACACTTGAGCCTGCCCCCCGACCTCGAAACCGGAGGCCTGAACCGCCGGCAGACCGCCGCTCGAAGTGCGGATCCGCTTCGCGATCTCTTTGGCGATCGCCACGTCCGGCGTGTCGAGGTAGATGTTGAACGCCACCAGGAAGGGTCGCGCGCCCACGGCGGTCGCTCCCGCCGTGGGATGGATCCGGCGCGGGCCGAAGTCCGGATCGACAGCCGGATCCGCGCCGATGCGCTCGCGCAGGCCCTCGAACTCCCCTTTCCGGATGTCCGGCAGACGCTCCCGCTCCGGCCGCACGGCCGCCCTGGCGTAGAGATAGATCGGGATCCGGAGCTCGGCCGCGGCCCGCTCGCCCAGCCGTCGGGCGAGCGAGACGCACTGGTCCATCGTCACGTCGCGCACCGGGACAAAGGGTACCACGTCGGTCGCACCCATGCGGGGATGCTCGCCCGTGTGTCGCGTGAGGTCGATGCGCTCGGTGGCGACCCGCATGGCGCGCAACGCCGCCTCTACGCTCGCGTCGGGGGGGGCGACGAACGTGAACACGGAGCGGTTGTGCGACGCGTCGGCCTGGACGTCGAGCAGCCGGACGGTGGGGACGCTGGTGAGCGCCGTGCGGAGGGCGTCGATGGTCGCGGCGTTGCGGCCTTCGGAGAAATTCGGCACGCACTCGACGAGGGGGGAGGGCATCGAGACCTCTCAAGCGCTCCTCAAGAGCTCCATGAGCCACTTGTGCATCACCGGATTGCCGGCGACGAGGGAGCCGTGTTGCAGCACCTCGTCCGACCCGTCCAGCGTGGTCACGATACCACCGGCTTCCCGGATGAGCACCACGCCTGCCGCCACGTCCCATGGCGCCAGCGTGAGCTCCCAGAAACCGTCGAGGCGGCCGGCCGCTACGTCCACGAGATCGAGCGCCGCGGCACCGGCCCGGCGGATGCCGCTCGTCCCTCCCATCACCGCGGCGAACTGGTCCAGGTAGCGGCGCAGCAGCGGGAGATTCTTGAACGGGAACCCCGTGCCGACGAGCGCGTGTCGCGGCTCCACGAGGCGCGAGACGCGAAGCGGACGTTCGCCCTGCCAGGCGCCGAGCCCCGTGCCACCCCAATACGCCAGGTCACGCGCGACGTCGTGCACGACTCCCGCGCGCAGGGCGCCACGCACCACGCACGCGATGGAGACCGCGTACTGCGGGTAGCCGTGCAGGAAGTTCGTCGTGCCGTCCAGCGGGTCCACGATCCACGCGACCTCGCCCGCGGGCGGGGCGTGCGGCGACAGCTCTTCGCCCATGACCGCACTTCCGGGTACGTCGCGCGTGAGCGCCTCCGTGATCAGCGCTTCCGCCCGGCGGTCGGCCTCGGTCACGAAATCGTGGCGGCCCTTCTCGATCCAGTCCGCTTCGGGCGGCGGCGGTGTGTCCCGCAGCAAGGCGGCCGCCCGTCCGGCGGCCCGCCGTGCCACATCGACTAAGTCTTTGAGTTCTCGCACCTTGCGGCGCTTGCCTCCAGTCGCGTAGGTTGTGGGCCCATGGCGCGCGTCTTCTCCGGCATCCAGCCTTCGGGCGAGCTGCACATCGGCAACTATCTGGGCGCGGTCGAGAACTGGGTTCGCCTGCAGCACCAACATGACTGCCTCTTCTCGGTGGTGGACCTGCACGCCATCACGCAGGCCTACGACCCCGCGACCCTGTCGCAGCGCACGATCGACATGGCGGTCGGGCTGTTCGCCTCCGGGCTCGACTCCGAGCGGGCGATCGTGTTCGTGCAGTCGCACGTGCCGGAGCACGCCGAGCTGAATTGGCTCTTGAACACCGTCACGCCGCTCGGGGAGCTCGAGCGCCAGACGCAGTTCAAGGACAAGGCGCAGCGCCAGGAGAGCGTGCCCGCGGGGCTCCTGAACTATCCCGTTCTCCAGGCGGCCGACGTCCTCCTGTACGAAGCAACCCTCGTGCCCGTGGGCGAAGACCAGCTCCAGCACCTCGAGCTGATGCGCGAGATCGCCCGCCGCTGGAACAGCCGTTTCGCGGATGGCTTCGCCTTTCCGGAGCCCCAGGCGTTGCTCTCGACGGCCAAGCGGGTGCTCGGGCTCGACGGTCAGGCCAAGATGTCGAAGAGCCTCGGCAACACGATCGGCCTATTCGAGTCACCCGAGACGATCTGGGAGAAGCTCAAGCCCGCCGCCACCGATCCGGCGCGCGTCACCCGCAAGGACCCGGGCAATCCGGACGTCTGCAACATCTTCACGATCCACCAGGGTTTCTCCCCACCCGACACGATCAAGCTGGTGGCGCACAACTGCCGCACGGCGGGGTGGGGTTGTCTCGACTGCAAGCGGGTGCTGGCGGACAATATGATAGCCGCGCTGACGCCCATCCGCGAGCGGGCCGAGGCGCTGCGGGCGGAGCCGCGCACGGTGACCGACCTGCTGCGGGGCGGTGTGGCCAAGGCGGGCGCCATCGCGCGCCGCACGATGGCTCAAGTGCGGCGCCGCATGGGGTTTCTCGTCGAGGCGGACGGCTGATGCAGCATGTCGTCGCAGGCGTCATCCAGATGTTCCGACTGGAGCTGTTTCTCCAGCTGTGCCTCGCCACCCTGTTCGGCGGAGCCATCGGCCTCGAGCGGGAGCTCGGCGGCAAGCCGGCCGGGCTGCGGACCAACATTCTGATTTGCATCGGCTCGGTGCTCTACACCAAGCTGTCCGTCACGATGGCCGCCGGGAATGCGGATCCCACGCGCATTGCGGCGCAGATCGTGACCGGCGTGGGGTTCATCGGCGCGGGGACGATCCTGCACGCGCGCGGCGCGGTCGTCGGCCTCACCAGCGCCGCCACGATCTGGGTGGTCGCCGCCATCGGCGTGGCGCTCGGCGCCGCCTTCTATTGGGAAGCGGCCGGGACCACGCTGCTCGTGCTGGTCGTGCTCCGGGGGCTGGGGCGCGTCGAGCGCCTCGTGGCGCGGCAGTCCACGCAGAGCACTCTGCTGGTGCACGCCCGTCCCGAGCCCGCGGCGCTGGACGAGCTGGAGACGGTGGTGCGCCGGACCGGTCTCGAGATCGAGCGCCAGGCGAGCCGTCGCGAGAACGTCGATTTGGTGATCGAGTTCACCCTGCGCGGACCGAAGCGGCTGCACGACGAGGTGATGATCGCCCTGCTGCATCACCCCGGCGTGCGCACGGTGTCCACGGGCGAGTGACGCGTCGGCTGGTGGTCGACCTCGCGTCGCCCCGCGCCGTGTGGCGGATCCCGCCCGCCGCGGTGCAGACGATCCGCGCGGCGCTCGGCCCCGGCTGGGAGGTCCTCCAGGTCCAGGCGCCCGCGACCTCGGACGGAGACGGCGGCTCGGGGAGCCCCGAGGCCGTGGCAGCCGCCCGGGGCGCGGAGATCTATCTGGGGTACGGAGTGCCGCCAGGGGTGGCGGCGGCGGGGCGGGGGACGCTGCGCTGGATGCATACCGGCACCGCCGGCGTGGGGGCGAGCCTGTCGCACGTCGCCGGGACCGATATCGTGCTCACGAACAGCGCCGCCGTGCACGCCGAGCCGATCGCCGACTGGACGATCGCGGCCCTCGCGTACTTCGCGCGCGGTCTGGACCGCATGCACGCGTTCCAGGCGGCGGAGCACTGGGCGAGCACGGAGCTCACGGCGGTCCCGGTGCCGTTTCGCGAATTCGCCGAGCTGCGGCTCGGCGTGTTCGGCCTGGGCGGGATCGGCGGCGCGATCGCGCGGCGCGGTATCGCGCTCGGGATGAGCGTCGCGGGAGTGCGCCGGCGGCCGGAGCGGGGCGGGCCGCCCGGGGTCCGCTGGGTGATGGGGCTCAACGCGCTGCCCCGGCTCGCGTCCGAGAGCGATTGCTTCGTGATCGCCGCGCCCCACACGGCGGAGACCAAGGGGGCGGTCACGCGGGCCGTGCTCGAACGCCTCCCGACCGACGCGATTGTCGTCAACGTTTCTCGCGGCGCGCTGCTCGACGAGACCGGTCTGCTCGACCTGCTCGACGCGTCGCGCCTGCGCGGTGCGGCGCTCGACGTGTTCGCCGTGGAGCCGCTGCCGCCGGGCCATCGCTGCTGGCGCCACCCACGGGTGCTCGTGAGCCCGCACGTGGCCGCGGTGACGGCCCGGTTCTGGGACCGGGAGACGGGGCTGATCGTGGACAACATCACGCGCTATCTTGCAGGGTCCCCGCTCACCAACAGGGTCGACCCGGAGGCCGGCTACTAGTGGAGGAAAAGTCCAAGAGCGCCCGCGCGAGCGCCGCGACGCAGCAGCGCGGGATCGAGCAGATCATCAAGGCGGCGATCGACCGCAACGCCTCCGACCTCCACATCAAGGCCGGCGACGTGTTCCGCGCGCGGATCGACGGCAAGCTCGTGCCGCTGACCAAGCAGCGCCTCACGCCGGAGCAGACCAAGGCCATCGCCCAGCACCTGATCCCCAACGAAGAGGACCGTGCCCGGCTCGACACGCTCCGCGACTACGACTGCTCCTGGGGCATGCCCGGCGTGGGGCGGTTCCGGGTGAATATCCTGCGGCAACGATCGTCGTTCATGATCGTCATGCGCGTCATTCCGTTCGACATCCCGACGTTCGACACCCTCAAGCTCCCCGCGATCCTCTCGACCATCGCGGCGGCGGAGCACGGCATGATCCTGGTGACCGGCGTGACGGGCTCGGGAAAGAGCTCGACCATGGCGGCCATCGTCAACCAGATCAACCAGACGCAGCACAAGCACGTCGTCACGCTCGAGAACCCGATCGAGTTTCTGCATCGCGACATCAACAGCTCGGTGACGCAGCGGGAGATCGGCGTGGACACCGACGATTTCCGCGCCGGCCTGCGGGCCGCCCTCCGGCAGGACCCCGATGTCGTCATGATCGGCGAGATGCGGGACGCCGAAACGATCGACACGGCCATGAAGGCGGCCGAAACGGGGCACCTCGTCATCTCCACGCTCCACACCCCCGACGCCGTCACCACGATCACGCGCCTCGTGTCGATGTTCCCGGCCGAGGAACAGGAGGTCGCGCGGATGCGGCTGTGCGAGGCCCTCCAGGCCGTCGTGTCGCAGCGGTTGCTGCCGCGCGCCGACGGCCACGGGCGGGTGCCCGCCGTGGAGGTCCTGATCTGCACGGCCGCGGTGCGCGACATGGTCAAGGACCACGCCCGCACGCCCGAGCTGCACGACTACATCCGCGACGCACGCGAGCAGTACGGCATGCAGACCTTCGACCAGCACCTCATCGAGCTGGCGATCGAGGAAGTGGTGAGCTACGAGGCGGCGGTGGCGGCGGCCACGAACCCCAAGGAGTTCGAGCGCGAGATGCGCGACGAGCGCCGCCATGCACGCGTCGCTGCGTCCGCGGAGGCGACCCCGCGTCGGTGATGGGGCAGTGACGGCACGGCAGCTCGCGGGCGTGCTCGCTCCCATCACCACCCCGTTCGACCGGACCACGGGGGACGTCGCCCCGGTCTACCTGCGGGACAATGTGACGCGCCTGGTGCAGGACGGGCTCGACGGGGTCGTGGTGGCGGGCTCGACGGGGGAGTCGGCGCTGCTCGACGCGGACGAACAGCGGCGCATGGTGGCGTGGGTGCGCGACGTCCTTCCCGATCAACGCTGGCTCGTGGCCGGTACGGGCGCCGAATCCACGCGACAGGCCGTGACCCTCACCCGTGCCGCCGCTGCGGAGGGCGCGGATGCCGTGCTCGTGCGCCCCCCGAGCTATTACTCGGCGGCCGTCTCGCCCGCGAGCCTGGTCGATTACTATCGCGCCGTTGCCGAGGCGAGTCCCATCCCGGTGCTGGTGTACAACATCCCCAAGTACACGCACCTCCCCGTCGCCGCCGCCCTGCTGCAGCAGCTCGCTGCCCACCCCAACGTCGTGGGGGTCAAGGACTCATCGGGAGACGCCAAGAACCTCGCCGCCTACCGCGATGCCGTCCCCCAGTGGTCGGTGCTCGTCGGCTCGGGCTCGCTCCTGTATGCGGCTCTCGAGCTGGGGTGCGACGGCGGCGTGCTCGCGGTGGCGTGCTTCGCCGCCCGGTTGTGCGCCGGCGTGCTGGCGGCGTTCCGGGCCGGCGACCGCACGCGGGCGGGGAACCTGCAGGAGCGCCTCGTGCCGCTCGACAAGGAGATCGTGGCCAAGCTCGGACCGGCCGGGGTGAAGGCGGCGATGGACGCCGTGGGAGGGGGGCTGTACGGCGGGCCGGTGCGCCCGCCGCTCGCGCCCGTCGCCCCGGCCGACCGGGAGCGCGTCGCCAAGCTCGTCGCCGCGTGACCGACTACCGGGGCCTGCTGGACGAGGTGGCCGTTCCCAGGCTCGCCGGCACCAGCCCCGCCGAGCGCGTGCGCGAAGTGCTGAAACGCGAGCTCGCGGCCCGCGGCTTTGTCGCCATGGAGCACCGCTTCACCGGTCGATCCCTGCTGCACCGCCTGGCCCGGGTCCCGGTCTCGGGCGTCAACCTGATTGCCGTGCGTCCCCGCGCGCGCGTGGCCACGTGGCTCGTGGCGCATTACGATTCGAAAGGCCAGCCCCTGTCCATGGCCGCACGCCTGGTGGCGGCGGCCCTCACGGGAGTCGGTGTGGTCGAGGTGCTCGGCCTCGCGCTGCGCGCCCTGCTCGGTACGGTCCATCCGGGGCCGCTCGACGGTGTGATCGGCGGCGCCGGTGCCGCGGGCGCCGCCCTGCTCGCGCTCAACCGGGTGACCGGTCGCTCGGCGGGCGGTCGACAACGCGGCGGGGGTCGTCACGGCACTCGCCACCGTCGATGCCCTGCCGCCCGAGGCCCCGGTCGGCGTGATCTTCCCGGACGCCGAGGAATACGGCTTGCTGGGCGCGCGGGCCCTGGTTCGGGAGCGGGCCAACCTGCTCGCCGACACGACCATCGTCAACTTCGACGGCATCGACGACCGTGGCACGACGATCGCCCTGATGCATCGCGGTGGTGCGACGGTCGACCGCGTGGCCCGGGCTCTCGAGGCGAGACGCGCGCGCTGGCTCCCCGTCGTGGTGGATGGGCTCGTGCTCGCGCCCACGGCGCGCGAGTGCGTCACGATCATGCGGGGTAGCTGGGGGACTGCGACGGTCGTCCATACGCCGCGCGATGTCCCCGCGCGACTGACGCTGGACGGCGCCCGCCGCGTGGCGGGGGCAGTTGCGGCAGCCCTCTTCCCAGGCTGAAGCCCGGGCCCGGCGACGCACTGCCCTTGAAGAGCACGCACCAACCGGGCCCACCCTTTAGGGTGGGAACGGATGCGTTGACGCCCCTTGCTCCAGGGTCTAGCTTCCCACGGAGGATGCTAGAACGCCCCGCGTGTCGGGGCGTTTTTTTGCTGGGGAGCCATGTTCGGACCGAAAACGCACTGCGTAGTCGTGGTCGGCGCCCAGTGGGGCGACGAGGGGAAGGGCAAGATCGTCGACGTGCTCGCCGAGCGCGCCGACCTCGTGGTGCGGTACCAGGGCGGCGCCAACGCCGGTCATACCGTGCACACCGCCGCGGGCGAGTTCGTGCTCCACCAGATTCCTTCGGGGATCATCCAGGGGGCGGTGTGCGTCGTCGGCAACGGCGTGGTGCTCGATCCGGAGACGCTGTTCACCGAACTCGACGCCTTGAGCGAGCGCGGCGTGCGCACCGAGCACAAGCTCTACGTCTCGGATCGCGCGCACCTCACGCTCCCGTTTCACAAGCTGCTCGACCGGGCCCGCGAGGCCAGGGAGAAGATCGGCACCACCGGTCGCGGCATCGGACCCACCTACGAAGACAAATACGGGCGGCGGGGCATCCGGGTAGGTGACCTGCGCAATCCCGGGCGCGCGCGGGAGCTGGTGTGCGCGCGCGTGCAGGCGGCGAACCAGTTCCTCGAAGTGCTCGGCTCGCCCGAGCGAGCCGACGCCACGGAGCACGTGCAGCTGCTCGAGCGGCTCGCGCCGCGCCTCTTGCCGCTCGCCGTCGACGCGGGACGCGTCGTGTGGGAAGCGCTGCAGCGCGGGGAGTCGGTGCTGCTGGAGGGGGCTCAGGGCGCCCTGCTCGACGTCGACCACGGCACCTACCCCTACGTCACGTCTTCCAACACCACGGCCGGGGGCGCCGCGGTCGGAGCCGGGATCGGACCGACCGCGATCGACGCCGTCCTGGGTGTGGTCAAGGCGTACACGACACGCGTGGGCAACGGGCCCCTGCCCACCGAGGCCGCTCCCCCGCTCGGCGAGAAGATCCGGGAGCTGGGCGACGAGTTCGGGGCCACGACGGGACGCCCCCGCCGCTGCGGCTGGTTCGACGCCGTGGTGGTGCGCTACGCCGTGCGGGTCAACGGGCTCACCGGCCTCGCGGTCACCAAGCTGGACGTGCTCGACTCATTCCCCGAAATCCCCGTATGCGTCGGCTACCGCCTTGACGGGGAAGCCCTCGATTCGATGCCGGCCGAAGTGGAGCGGCTCGGACGTGTCGAGCCGGTGTACGAGTCGCTACCGGGCTGGCAGCGATCCCTGAGCCTGGTCCGACGGCTGGCGGACCTGCCGCCGCCCGCTCGGGCCTACTTGGATCGGCTCCAGGACCTGGCGCATGCCCCCATTCAGTACGTGAGCGTGGGTACGCACCGCGACCAGATCATCGAAGTGACGTGACACTGTCGTCTTAATGCTCGATCTTGCGGTAATCGGCGCTGGGCCCTGCGGGCTCGCCGTGGGCGTCGCTGCAAAGCGGGCGCATCTCGCGTGCTCGCTCTTCGACAAGGGCCCCGTCGTTTCCAGCCTGCTGCGCTATCCATTGTACATGACGTTTTTCTCCACGCCCGAGAAGCTCGAGATCGGCGTTCCATTCGTGATTGCCGGGGACAAGCCCACGCGGCGCGAAGCCTTGGCGTACTATCGGCGCGTGGCGGAGCACTTCGAGCTGGACGTGCGCCAGTATCACGAAGTCGTGCGGGTGAAACGGGCGCCGGAGGGGTTCGAGCTGATGGCGCGTCACCCGGGGACGCCTGCGCCGGAGACGATCCGCAGTCGTCACCTGGTATGCGCGACCGGTTACTTCGAGTCACCCAACCTGCTCGGCGTCCCCGGGGAAGACTTGCCGCACGTATCGCACTTCTTCGTCGAGCCACACCCGTACTGGCAGCAGCGCGTGGTCGTGGTGGGCGGGGGCAATAGCGCCGTAGAGGCCGCGCTCGAGCTCAGCCGCGTGAACGCGCAAGTGACGATGGTGCATTTCCTGGGCGACTTCGACCGCGGCCTGAAGCCATGGGTGTTGCCCGACATCACGAATCGCGTGAAGGAAGGCCGCGTGGCCGTGCGCTGGTGCAGCCGGGTGGTGGAGATCGCGCGCTCGCACGTCGTGGTGCGGCGTGAGCCGGACGGGGACCGGGAGACCGTGCCGGCCGACTTCGTGCTGGCGCTGACGGGCTACCGCGCCGACTTGACCCTGCTCCGGTCTTTGGGCGTCGAGGTCGGCGAGACCACGGGCGTGCCCCGGCACGACCCGGCTACCATGGAGACCAACGTTCCCGGTGTCTACATCGCGGGCGTCCTCTCGTCCGGGTTCGACGCCAACAAGATCTTCATCGAGAACGGCCGGGAGCACGGCGGCCGGATTTGCGACCACCTCAAAAGCAAACCCCCCAGAGTTGCCCCTGGGGGGTGATCGCCTGCTCGACATCGTGCGCCCTAGAACCCGATGCGAGCGAGACGAAGCTTTCTGCCATCGCACGAGGAGCAAGAAGAGTGCCTTGAGTGCGATTGCGATCACGGCGCGAGTTTTTCACCCCCACTCCCCGATCACATGCCGCATAATGCATCTTTCATTGCGTAATGCAAGACATTGACGTAGTTCTCGTTGCCCCGGCGGCCTTCAAGGGCACGATGGGGCCCCGGCAGGTCGCCGAAGCGATCTCTGCCGGGGCGCGCCGGGCATTGCCGGGCGCCGCCGTGCTGCAATGCCCGATTTCCGATGGCGGGGATGGGCTGCTTGATGCGGTGCTGCCGCCCGGGTCGCTGCGTGAGCACCTCAGGGTGACGGGGCCCTTGGGCGAGCCGGTGTCGGGCGAGCTCGGCTGGATCGACCCGGAGACGGCGATCTTCGAGAGCGCTACCGCCTGCGGCATTGCCCTACTGCGACCGGATCAGCTCGATCCGCTGCGGGCCACTACGCGAGGCGTGGGCGAGATGGTTTGGGAAGCCGTCGAGCGGGGTGCTCGGACGGTGGTCGTAGGGCTCGGCGGATCGGCCACCGTCGACGGGGGCACGGGGGCGGCCCGGGGGTTGGGTTGGTCGCTGCGTGACGCGTCGGGGGCCGCCGTGCCCGAGGGCGGAGGCTCGCTGGCCCAGCTGGCGGCGCTCGACGGCGGCTGGGGCCTCGAGGCGCGGGTGGTCGCGTTGGCGGACGTGACGACGGCGCTGGTAGGGCCGCAGGGTGCGGCGCCCGTGTTCGGCCCGCAGAAGGGGGCCGGAGCCGAGGGCGTGAAGCTCCTGTCCCGCGGCCTCGAGCGTCTCGGCGATCTGATGGCCCGCCACGGCCGGGCCGACCTCGCGACGCTCCCGGGAGGGGGCGCGGCGGGAGGGCTCGGCGCCGGACTCGCGTTCTTCGCCAAGGCTCAGCTCCTGCCCGGTGCCGAGTGGGTGTTGTCGCGCGTGGGGTTCGACGCCGCGCTCGCCAAGGCGCAGCTGGTGATCACGGGTGAAGGGTCGTTCGACCGTACGTCGCTGGTCGGCAAGGCCTCGGGCGAGGTGGTGCGGCGCGCGCAGGCTGCCAAGAAGAAAGTCGCGGTGATCGCGGGCCGGGTCGAAGGACTGATCGGCTTGCACGCGCTCGACGGCGAGGGGAAGGTGCTGGACGCCGCGGGGCTCGTGGCCCTCGCCGAGCGCGCGGTGCGCCAGGCGTTCGGGTTGCCCGCCGCCTAGCGGCGCGCCTATCTTCCGGCCCTCTATGCCCCCTCCCGACAACGTCATGGAGAAGTTGGTGTCGCTCGCGAAGCGGCGCGGCTTCGTGTTTCAGTCCTCGGAGATCTACGGCGGCCTCGGCTCCGTGTGGGACTACGGACCGCTGGGCGTGGAGCTCAAGAAAAACATCAAAGAGCGGTGGTGGCGCTCCATGGTGCACGAGCGCGAGGACATCGAGGGGCTCGACGCCGCGATCCTGATGCATCCCAAGGTCTGGGAGGCGTCGGGTCACGTGGCCGGCTTCACCGATCCTCTGGTGGACTGCAAGCACTGCAAGAACCGGTTCCGGGCCGACGACCCTCGGATCAAGGGCACCCCGGGCGAGCCTACGGCGCAATGTCCGGTGTGCGGGAGCAAGGGCACGCTCACGGCGCCGCGCATGTTCAACCTCATGTTCAAGACGTTCATGGGCCCCGTGGAGGAAGCGGCGGCCATCGTGTACCTGCGGCCCGAGACGGCGCAAGGGATCTACGTCAACTACCTGAACGTGCTGCAGTCGGCGCGGCAGAAAATTCCCTTCGGCATCGCGCAGATTGGGAAGGCCTTCCGCAACGAAATCACCCCCGGGAACTTCATCTTCCGCACGCGCGAGTTCGAGCAGATGGAAATGCAGTTCTTCGTGAAGCCGGGCACGGACCTCGAATGGTTCGAGTTCTGGCGCGAGGAGCGGATGAAATGGCTCACGGGGCTGGGGATCCGGCCGGCGAAGCTACGATGGCATCAGCACACGAAGGAAGAGCTCGCCCATTACGCGAAAGACGCCTATGACGTCCAGTACGAATTTCCGTTCGGCTGGCAGGAGTTCGAGGGCATCCACAACCGCACGAACTTCGATCTGTCGCGTCACCAGGAGTATTCCGGGAAGAAGCTCGAGTATCTCGATCCCGCGACGAACGAGCGCTACATCCCTTACGTCGTCGAGACCTCGGCGGGGGCGGATCGCACCGCCCTCGTCGTCATGGCCGACGCGTACCACGAAGAAGACGTCGAGGGTGAGAAGCGCGTGGTGATGCGATTGCTGCCGGCGCTCGCCCCGCTCAAGGCCGCGGTGTTTCCGCTCGTGAACAAGGACGGCATGCCGGAGCTGGCCCGCCGCATCTTCGACGACCTCCGCAAGTCTTACAATGCGTTCTACGACGACGGCGGCTCCATCGGACGGCGCTACCGCCGTCAGGACGAGGCGGGCACACCCTTCGGGATCACGATCGACGGGCAGTCCACCCAGGACGGCACCGTTACGGTGCGCGATCGCGACTCCCTCAAGCAGGAGCGCGTCGCCGCCGATCGCCTGACCAGCTACGTGGCGGACAAACTCAAAGGCTGATCGGTGGGCAAGCGCGTGCTGCTGCTCACGGCGGACCTGGTGTTCCGCTCCAAGCTCACTGCTGTGGTGGCCGCCGCGGGCGGCGAGGTGACGCGCGACGCGGAGCCGTGCGATCTCGCGGTGCTCGAGCTCGGAGGACCCGCCGGCGACCGCATCGGGGAGTTGGTGCGCCGCGGCGTGCCGGTGCTGGCATTCGGCTCGCACGTCCGGGCGGACGCGTTGCGCGCGGCGCGGGAGGCGGGCGCGACGGCGGTGCCAAATTCGCAAGTCGAGGCCCGGCTGAGAGAGCTGCTGAACGGGTAGGGGCGCAGCAGGCTGCGCCCCTACAAGACGTACACGGTGGTGCCGGGTTACTTCGCGGCGACCTGCACTTCGATCTGCCGCGGCTTGGCCTTCTCCACCTTCGGCAGCGTCACGGTCAGAACGCCGTTCTCGTAACTCGCCTTGATGTTGTTGGGATCCACGGTCGTGGGCAGCGTGAAGCTGCGCTCGAACGCTCCGTACGTGCGCTCATAGCGATGCACCCGATCGGCGCGCTCTTCCGCCACCTGCTGCTTTGAGCCCTGAATGGTGAGGACATTGTTCTCGACGGTCAACTTCACGTCCTCGGGGCGTACACCGGGAATCTCCGCCAGGATACGGATGGCATTGTCTTCCTCGAAGATGTCCACCGGCGGTACCCAGGCCGTCGTGGCGCCGTCCGGTGACTGCCATTCCGCGCCGAGCAGGCCGTCGTTCAAGAGGCGGCTGAGCCGATTGCTGATGCCGACAAAGTCCGCCAGCGCCGGATCTCGAGTGATGCGGGGAAGGAGTGCCATATTCATTACCTCCTCTGGTCCATAGGTTGATGGTGCGACCCGGGTTCGCCGGGTCTCGCCCGCGCGCCACGCAACCGGCGTGCCGGCGTACCAAGGCACCGGTTTGCCACAATGACAATCGGCGGTCTGCAACCATGGCAAACCGTGTCAAGTTTGCAGGTGTTATCTTTGCTCACACTGTGACACACACGACCAGCGTCGCGTTGCCGCCGGCGGAGGTGCTCGAGCGGGCCAAGCGGTTCTTCGCCGAGCGGGTCCCGCACGCCGCGGCGTACGTAGAGAACGAAGGACCCCAGTTCGCGGTGCTCCGGGGTCAGGGTGGGGAGGAAGTGGTGATCCGGGCCTGGGCCGACGGGACGGGGAAGACGCGCGTGCGGGCGTCGACGCTGTTTTTCGATCAGGCGCTCGATCGGTTTTTGTCGACGCTCCCCCTGGAGAGCGGTGTGGAGGTCGTGTGAGCACAGTTACCGAGCGCTTCGCCGTGCGCGTGATGGTGACGGACGTGTGGGATCAGGTGTTCCTGGCGGTCGAGCCCACGACCACAGTGGCGGAGCTCAAGCGCCAGGCGCTGGCCCAGGCCCTGAAACGGTCGAATCTCCCGCTCGACGACTACGTCGTGAAGTTCCGCGGCGCGCAGGTATTGGACGAAGGCGTCACGCTCGCGGCCCTCGGTGCCGCCGCCAACGCGCCGTTCATCGTCTTGCCCGCGCGGCGTCAGCCGGTGCACTGATCGTGCGGTCCACTGCCCGCCCGCCTGGCCGCGCGCTCGCGACCTTCGCCATCGGGTTTCTGCTGCTTGACGCGGTGCTCTTCGCCTACAGTGGCTTCGCGCTCGGTCGCATGATGAACGTCGTCTGGGGTGGAGTATGCCTCGTCTTTGCGGCGCTCGTCGTGGGGTTGTGGCGGCGCTACCGCCGCGCGATGCTGGACCTCGAGCGGGCCCGGCACGACCTCCGGGCCGAGGCGGAGTCGATTCGCGAGCTGCTGCACGGCAAGCACCTGCACAACTGAATGGGCACGCCGCCCGTTCCGGTCGTTCATCACCCCGCCTGCCGCTTGCACGATCCCGGCGCCGGTCACCCCGAGCGCCCCGAGCGGATCGATGCCGTGCTCGGCGCGCTGCGCACACCGGACCTGGCCGGGCAGGTGGCGTGGCACGAGGCGCGGCCCGCGACCCGGGAGCAGCTGGAGCGAGTGCACCCGGCGCAGTACCTGAACGGGCTGGAGCGGGTGGCGCACGCGGGCGGTGGCGCGCTCGATGCGGACACGGTGCTGAGCCGGGCCAGCTGGGAGGCGGCCCTCGCGGCGGCGGGAGTGGCGATCGGCGCCGTCGAGTGCGGGCTCGCCTCGGGACGGGCCTTCGGGGCGACGCGGCCGCCCGGTCACCATGCGCTGGCCGCCCGCGCGATGGGCTTCTGCCTGATCAACAACGTGGTCGTGGCCGCGCGCCAGGCGCGGCAGCTGGGCGCGGCGCGCGTGCTGATCGTCGATTGGGACGTGCACCACGGCAACGGCACCCAGGCGCTGGTCGAGCGCGACCCCACGATCCGGTACGTGTCCATGCACCAGTACCCCTGGTATCCGGGAACCGGCGCCGCGGACGAGCGCGGCGTGGGAAACGTATTCAACGTGCCGCGCCCACCGGGCCTCGAGCGCCGGCGGTACGTGCAGGATCTGCTGGCGGCGGTGGACGCGGCGCGCGCCGGCTGGCCGCCCGACCTGCTGCTCGTCTCGGCTGGGTTCGACTCCCTCGCGGGCGACCCGCTGGGCGGGTTTACGCTGGAGCCAGAGGACATCGCGACCTGGACGCGCGCGTTGCGCGAGCGGGTGGCACCGTCGCCCGTCGTGGGCCTGCTCGAGGGCGGCTACCGGCTCGATCTGCTCGCGGCGGGCGTGCGCGCGCATGTGCAGGCGCTGGCGTAACGGGGGTTCGATGCCGCTCAAGCTCACCACGGAGGTCGTCTCGCTCGAGACCAAGCACCCGTTCGTGATCGCGCGGGGCGGGAACGACGACAACCGCGTGGTGTGGGTGCGGCTCACGGATGCGGACGGGGTGGAAGGGTGGGGTGAAGCCGATCCCTCGCGCTACTACGGCGAGACCGCGGACACCGTGTTGACGGTACTGAAACGGCTGGCGCCGCATCTGCCTCGGGACCCGTTCGATCTGGAGGCGGCGGAGGCGCGGTTCGCCGAGGCGGTGCCGAAGAACGGAGCGGCGCGGGCCGCCCTCTCGGCGGCCCTGCACGACCTGGTGGGCAAGCGGCTCGATCAGCCGGTCTGGCGGCTGTGGGGGCTCGACCCCGCGCGCGCCCCCCGCTCCTCGTTCACGATCGGCCTCGACACGGCTGAAAAGATGCGTCAGAAGGTGGCCGAGGCGTCGGCCTATCCGATCCTCAAGATCAAGCTGGGCACGGAGCGCGACGAGGAGATCCTGCGCACGGTCCGCGACGCCACCGACAAGCCGCTCCGGGTGGATGCGAATGCCGGGTGGACGCGGGATCGCGCGCTCCAGATGCTGCCCGTCCTGAGGGAATACGGCGTGGAGTTCGTGGAGCAACCGCTTCCACCGGACGACCTCGAGGGGATCGCCGCCGTGCGGCGCCGGGGGATCCTGCCCGTCGTCGTGGACGAGAGCTGCATCGTGGCCGCGGACATTCCCCGGCTCGCGGGCGCCGTCGACGGGATCAACATCAAGCTCGCGAAGTGCGGCTCGCTGCGCGAAGCGCTGCGCATGATCGCGACGGCCCGGGCGCACGGCATGCTGGTGATGGTGGGCTGTATGATCGAATCGTCGCTCGGGATCACGGCGGCGGCCCACTTCACGCCGCTGGTGGACGCGGCCGACCTGGACGGCGCCGCACTCACGGCGAACGACCCCTTCGTCGGCGCCACCATTGAGGGCGGGCAGATCCGACTGCCCACGGGGCCGGGGCTTGGTGTCCGCAGGCGGTGAAATGCTAACTCCGGACACCCCGGGCTTGCGCCCAGGGTCAGTGACGCCCCTTCCGGACCCCCCGGGCTTGCGCCCGGGGTCAGTGACATCCCTTCCGACTTCTCCCCAATTCGCAGAGATCGTCCTGCCGCTCCCCGTGCCGCGCCCCTACACGTACGAGATTCCCCACGAGCTGGCGCACCGCGTCGTGCCCGGGGCGCGCGTGGTCGTTCCGGTGCAGCGGCGCAGGGTCGTGGGCGTGGTCACCGCGGTCGCTGTAGCCGCTCCGGCGGTGACCGCGAAGGCCATCGTGGCCGCGCCGGACGAGGAGCCGGCGCTCACCGGGCCGCTGCTCGAGCTGGGCCGTTGGATCAGCCGCTACTACGGGACGCCACCGGGATGGGCCCTGCGGGCCCTGCTTCCCGGCGCCCTGTGGAGCGTGCAGCGCCCGGCGGGGCCGGCCGAGGGGACCGATCGTGTGGTGGCGCTCGTGGCGACGTTGCCGTCGCTGCTCGAGCGTGAGCGCGCATTCAAGCGGTCGCCCAAGCGCCGGGTGGCATACGAGGCGCTCGAGGCGCTCGGCGGCTCCGCGCCGATGCGCCACCTGGTGGAACGCCTGCGCCTCTCTCGGGCGGCGCTCGACGGACTGGTGCGGCAAGGGCTGGCGCGCTACGCCGACGTGGCCCGCCCGCGCGATCCGTTCGCCGGGCTGTCGTCGCCCCCGCCCCCCGAACTGACGGCCGACCAGCGTCGCGTGGTTGCGGGTATCCTCACCACGCCGCCCGAGACACCCGTGCTGATCCAGGGAGTCACGGGCTCCGGCAAGACACTGGTGTACCTCGACGTCCTTCGTAGCGTCGTAGCGTCTGGTGCCGGGGCCATTCTCCTAGTTCCCGAGATCGCGCTGACGCCCCAGACTGTCGCGCGCGTGCGCGGCGTGTTCGGGGACCAGGTGGCCGTGCTGCATTCCGCTCTGTCTGACGGCGAGCGGGCCGACGCGTGGCGCGCCCTGCGGCGCGGCGAGCGGCGCGTGGCGGTGGGCCCGAGGTCGGCGGTGTTCGCCCCGGTCCAGCGGCTCGCCGCGATCGTGGTGGACGAGGAGCACGAGTCCAGTTACAAACAGGGGAGCTCGCCGCGCTACCACGCCCGCGACGTGGCGCTGGTGCGCGCCCGCCTCGAGGGCGCGCGGGTGATCCTCGGCAGCGCGACGCCCTCGCTCGAGACCCTGCATCTCGCGGCCCAGGGCCGCGTGGCGCGGTTCGAGCTGCCGCAACGGATCGGGGCTCGCCCGCTGCCGGCGGTCGAGCTGGTGGATCTACGGAGCGCGGAGCGTGTGCCCGAGGCGCGCGGCGTCCCCTGGACCACCGCGCTGGACGAGGCGGTGCGCGGCGCGCTCGGTCGCGGCGACCAGGTGATCCTGCTCCTGAACCGCCGCGGATTCGCGACCTACCTGCAGTGTCCCGCCTGCGGCGACGTGCGCGATTGTCCGCACTGTGCCATCGCCCTCACCGTTCACCAGACGCCGCCCGCGTTACGCTGCCACTACTGCGGCCACGAGGAGACGATCCCGACCGCGTGCCGCATGTGCGGTAAGGAAATCCAGCGCATGCGCGGCCTTGGCACCCAGCAGCTGGAGCATTTCGTAGCCCTTCGCTTTCCGGCTGCTCGCATCGCGCGCATGGACCTGGACACCACCAGCTCCAAGTGGGCGCATCATCGGGTACTCGAGCGCATGGCCCACGGCAAGCTCGACATCCTGCTCGGCACCCAGATGATCGCCAAGGGACTGGACTTTCCGAACGTGACGGTCGTCGGCGTGGTGGACGCGGACACCGGGCTGCACTTGCCCGATTTCCGGGCCGGGGAGCGGACGTTCCAGCTGGTGGCGCAGGTGGCGGGCCGGGCCGGGCGCGGGCCCAAGGGGGGGCGCGTGTACGTCCAGACGCGGGCGCCGGACCACCACGCCATCCGCGCCGCGGCGGCGCATTCGGTGGCCCAGTTCGCCGCGGTCGAAGTGCCGCTGCGCGCCCCGCCGCATCCGGCGTATCCGCCGCACGTCGGGCTGGCGCGCTTCGTGGCGTCGGACCCAGTGGCCGCGCGGGCCCAGGAAGCGGCGGAGGGTGTGGCGGCGTGGCTGCGGCGCGTGAACGCCGAGCGGTTGCAGAACGCGCTCGGTGTGCTCGGGCCCGCGCCGTGCCCGATCGCGCGCCTCAAGGGGCGGTGGCGCTGGCACGTGCTCGTGAAGGCGACGGAGCCGCGCGCCATCGGTCGCGTGGTGCGCGCTCTGGGCGCACGGGCGCGGGGAGTGGTGGTCGATCGGGATCCGGTGACGCTCTTGTAATGCGGAATGTGGAATTGGGAATGCGGAATGGAGAGTCGGACTTCGATTCCGCATTCCGCATTCCACATTCCGCATTAGCTTTCACCTCCTGTGACCACCGGTCCGCGGTTCCAGTACCGCCCCCCCGACTTCGCGGCACCGCCGCTCGTCGGGGCGCCCGACGCCCGTTTCGAGCCCGCGCCCGCCGACGGCGTGCTGCCAGACCGGTTCTTCTCGACGACCAACCTCCCCACCTACGTGCGGGCGGCGGGCGCCTGGCGCCGGCCGCGGCTGCCGCGCATGGATTGCGTCATCGTACTGCACGCGGGCGGGGATCTCGTCGTGACCGAGCCGCGCCGGGTGCGCAAGGGCCAGCTCGTCGCGGTCGGCACGGAGGAGGACGGCCGCGAGGGTATCTTCGTGCATACCGAGGGCTTCCTCGGCGGCGCCCACAGCGCCAACGAGTTCGGCTTCATGCAGACCGAGGTGTCTCGCGAGAAGCCCGTGGACTACGCCGTGCTGGCGCAGCTGCTCGGCGAGGAGAAGCGCCGCAGCGGCAAGATCCTGTGGGTGGTGGGTCCCGCCCTGGTGCATGCCCGGGCGCGCGAGGACATGATCTGGTTCATTCAGAACGGGTACGTCCAGGCGTTCCTCGGGGGGAACGCCGTCGCCGTGCACGATCTGGAGGCGGCGATCTTCGGCACCACGCTCGGGATGACGAGCTCGGGGCAGGGCGTCGAAGGCGGCCACGCGCTCCACATGCGCGCGATCAACCAGGTGCGCCGCGTGGGCGGGATCGCCGCGGCGGTGCGGCAGCGGCTCGTGACCTCGGGCATCATGCATGCGCTCGTGACGCACCAGGTGCCGTTCGTGCTCGCCGGCTCGATCCGCGACGACGGGCCGCTGCCCGAGGTCCTGTCGGACACCCTGGCGGCCCAGGACGCGATGCGGGAGCGCACGGCCCAGGCGACGTTCGCCGTATTTGTGGCGACCGCGCTGCACGCGATCGCCGTCGGCAACATGCTGCCGGCGTTCGTGGATTCGTCCCGGCCGGAGGACCTGCGACCCCTCACGACGATCTGCGTCGATCAGACGGAGTTCGTGGTAAACAAGCTGCGGGACCGCGGCACGCACCAGGCGTATGGCGTCGTCACGAACGCCCAGGACTTCATGCACGTGCTGCGGTTCTACGTGGAGCGATGGGAGCAGGCGCAGGCGCCGGCGACCGTGCTCCGCTAGCGCCAGGTCGCGGGCCGGGGTGGGCGAAGCTGGCCGAGGCCGTCGCCCGCCACGTGCCGCCCTCCGAGATCGAGACGATCTACCTGTTCCGCCCCTGGAAACGCGAGGGTCGGGAGTGGGGGACGGCGGTGGTGGCGTGCCGCGCCGGCGAAGCCGGCGGCCGGTTGCGCGTGTACACGGCGCGCTACATGCTCGTCGTGCGCGGGAAGGAGCGCGGCCAGTCGCGCGTCACCGTGGAGGAGACGGCGCTCTCGCCCGCGGCGGTCATCGAGCAGGTGATGCTGGCCGCCGCCGAGCGGTCGGGCGATCCAGATCCGCCGGTGGCGATCGCGCCGGCGGCGTGGTATGAAGGCCAAGAGGAGGTAAACGGTTGATCGACTCGCGAATGTTCGTGCCCACCAAGGCCTTCCTCACCAAGGGCGTTGGTCGGCACAAGGAGAAGCTCACGAGCTTCGAGATGGCGCTGCGGGACGCCCATCTGGCCAACTTCAACCTCGTGCGCGTGAGCTCGATCTTCCCTCCGCACTGTGAGCTCGTGGACCGGGAGGAGGGCCTCTCCGTCATGAAGCCGGGGCAGGTTGTCTTCGCGGTGATCGCCGAATCGTCCACCAACGAGCCGAGCCGCCTCGTCGCGGCGTCGATCGGCGTCGCCATGCCCGCGGATGCGTCCCACCACGGCTACATCTCCGAGCACCACAGCTACGGCCAGAACGAGATCACCTCGGGGGAATACGCCGAGGACCTGGCCGCCTCGATGCTCGCGACGGTGCTGGGGGTCCCGTTCGATCCCGACAAGGCGTGGGACGAGCGGCGCGAGCAGTGGCTGCTCTCGGGCGACATCGTGCGCACGATGAACGTCACCTCCACCGCCGAATGCGGGGATGACGGCCGCTGGACCACGGTGGTCTCGGCGGTTTGCTTCTGCGGGTGACGCCGTCGTTCGCCCTGGCCTTCGTGGCCGGGCTGCTCAGCTTTCTCTCTCCCTGCGTGTTGCCCCTCATTCCCAGCTACGTCGGGTTCCTCACGGGCCTGACGCTGGAGGAGCTGGAAGTGCGCCGGGGCACGGCCCTGGTTCACGCCCTGTGGTTCGTGGCGGGGTTCTCCCTGATCTTCATCGCCCTCGGCGCCACGGCGTCCGCGCTGGGCGTGCTGCTGCTCCGTTCCCAGACCTGGATCGGGCGGATCGGCGGCGTCGTCGTCATCCTCTTCGGGCTGTATCTCCTCGGGGTGCTGCGCCCCGGGCTCCTGATGCGCGAGCGCAGGGTCCAGCTCGCCCGCAAGCCGCTCGGCTACCTCGGCTCGGCGTTCGTGGGCGTCACGTTCGGCGCCGCGTGGACGCCCTGCATCGGTCCCATCCTCGGTGCGATTCTCACGCTCGCGGCGGCGCAGGCGAGCGTGGCGCACGGCGCCGCGCTGCTCACCGCCTATTCCGCCGGACTCGCGCTGCCCTTCGTGATCACCGCGCTGGCGCTCGACCGGTTCCTGGCGTGGTTCCAGCGATTCCGTCCCTACCTCGTGTGGGTCGAGCGCATCGCGGGGATCCTGCTGATCGTGCTCGGGCTACTGCTCGTCACCGACCGCTTCACTCTGCTCGCCAGCTGGCTGCAGGGGCTCACGCCCGAATCGCTGAAGAGCCGGCTGTAGCGAGAGCCGGCTCTAGCGACAAGAATTCGCACCGAGCGCCATGATTTTTTCCCACCCTGGAAGGGTGGGCCCGGTGGGGCACTGCCCTAAAGGGCACTGCGAGTGTGCTTTAGCACAGGGCAGCGATGGGCCCAGGCTTCAGCCTGGGAACTTGCGGGGCCACTTTCCTATATTAGGGGCCGACGAAGCTTCGCAACTCAATGAGAGGGATGAAATGATGAGACTCCAGAAGCACGGATCGCTTGTCGCCGCGCTGGCGGGTGTCGCGTTCCTCGCTTGCGTCAAGGGCGAGCAGACGAGCCGGTCGGCCGATTCGACGGCGCGTAACCTGACCCTCGCCCCGACCGAGTCCACGTCGGCCATGAAGGACGTCCCCGCTCGGGCGACGGAGGCGGTCAAGCCGGCGCCCGAGAAGGCCGCGCCGGTCAAGAAGCCCGCCCCACCGAAGCCTGCGGCGCCGGCTCCGCTGAGCCTCGCGGCCGGGGCGCGCGTCGGCCTCACGGCGAGCGACTCGATCACGACGCGCTCCGCCAAAGCCGGGGACGCGTTCAGTGCCAGCGTGAGCCAGGACGTGAGGGACCCAAGCGGGCGGGTGGTGATCCCCGCCGGTGCGACGGTGTCGGGCACGATCGCGGCGGCCGAGCCTGCGCCCAACCCGAACTCGAGCGGCAAGCTCGAGCTGTCGGTCACGAGCGTGTCCGTGCGCGGCGTGAGCTACGCGATCGACGCGTCGGTGGTGGCACAGGACACGGTGATGAAGGGCCGCGGCGTGACGAAGGCGGACGCCGCCAAGGTGGGCGGCGGGGCCGTGGCCGGCGCGATCGTCGGCAAGCTGCTCGGCAAGAACACCAAGGGGGCGGTGATCGGCGGCGCGGTGGGTGCGGCGGCCGGGGCCGCCGCCGCCCGTGCGTCGCGGGACATCGACATCCTGATCCCCAAGGGCGCGGCGATCACGATCAAGCTGAACAAGGCGCTCACGGTGAAGCGCGCCTAGCGGCGTGCCTCAGTACCCAGCCGCACCCCCGCCGCGCCGGGGATCCGCCACCCCCACCCAGCCGGCGGCGGTGCGCCCGATGGCGTTCACCTCGGACTTGTAGGTCCACGTGTCGACCTTGTGCCCCATCGCCTCGAGCGAGTCGATGGCCGCCTGCTCGAACCCGTTGCGCTCGAGGTACACGATATCGGGTTGTGCCTGATGATGCAGCCGCGGCGCCGCGACCGCCTCGGCGAGCGACATCCCCTGGTCCACCACATCGCTGATCACCTGGTATACGGCCGTGGTGATGCGCGAGCCCCCGGGGGAGCCGAGCACGAGCTCGAGCCGGCCGGCGGAATCGACCGCGATCGACGGCGTCATCGCGGAGAGCATGCGCTTGCCGGGCGCGATGGCGTTCGCCTCGCCCTGCACCAGGCCGAACAGATTGGGCCGCCCCGGCGCCGACGTGAAATCGTCCATCTCGTCGTTCAAGAGGAATCCGGCGCCGGTCACCGTCACCGCGCTGCCGAAATCGTTGTTCAGCGTGTAGGTGCAGGCGACCGCGGAGCCGTCCGCATCCACGATCGAAAAATGAGTCGTCTCCGTTCCCTCGGAGCGCCCTCCCGATGCGGGTACCGCGGGCGTCGCCCGCCGCGGGTCGATCTCCGCACGTAGCGACCCGGCATACTGCTTCGACAGCAGCCGCTCGAGCGGCATCTGAACGAATTCGGGATCACCCAGCAATGCGTTGCGGTCGGTGTACGCGCGTCGCATCGCCTCGGTCTGGAGGTGCATCAGCTCCGCACTGCCGAACGGCGGAACCGGAGCGTACCCCTCCATCACGTTGAGGATCTCTGCCAGGGTGACGCCCCCGCCGGACGGCGGCGGCATCGTATAGATCGTGTAGCCGCGATACCTGATCACGATGGGGTCGCGCCACTTGGCGACATAGTGCGCGAGGTCTTGGCGTGTGATCAGCCCGCCGCCGCGCGCCATCTCCCGCACGATAAGGTGAGCGATACTGCCGCCGTAGAACGCCGCGGCGCCGCTGTCGGCGATCAGCTGCAGCGTGCGGGCGAGCTCGGGCTGCACAAAGCGGGTTCCGGGCGGCGGTGCGGCTCCGTCCACCAGGAACTGCGCTCGGGAAGCGGGGAATCGGCCGAGCCGCTCGGCTTCGCGTTCGATCACATGGCTGCGCGGGCCGTCGAGCAGGTAGCCGTCGCGGGCCAGAGCGATCGCCGGAACGAGCAGCTCCTTCCAGGAGAGCCGGCCGAACCTGCGGTGCGCCTCGTACATCCCTGCCACCGTTCCGGGAACTCCCACCGAGCGATGGCCCGTGAGCGACGAGCCGATCGCGTTGCCCGCCGTGTCGACGTACATGTCCCGCGTCGCCCCCGTGGGAGCGGTCTCGCGGAAGTCGAGCGCCCCGACCGTGCCGTCCCGCATCCGGGCGATCATGAACCCGCCTCCCCCGATGTTGCCCGCCACCGGGTGGACCACCGCCAGCGCGAATGCGACCGCCACCGCGGCGTCGACCGCGTTGCCGCCGCGGTGCAGCACGTCGAGCCCGACGTCGCTTGCGAGTTGGTGGGAGGTGACGACCATCGCGCGCTCTCCCTCCACGGCCTGCACGCGTGAGCCGAGAGGCCAGGCTGAGGCAATGAGCGGCGTGCGGTCCAGGACGGCGGGCGGCGCGACGACGGGAGCGGGCATTGGGACCGCATCCGGGACGTCCACCACGGGCGCGATCTCGGGCGGCTTGACGCTGTGGCGGCAGGCGGCGAGGACGAGGAGGCTCGAAACGAGGGCGCGGCGCACCTCGAATTGTGCACGTTGACCCGAGTTCGGGTCAACGGGGAGCCGGACGCGGGGAGGTAGTTGCTAGGCCACGGCGCTGCAGGCCCGGGGAAGTGACTCCGGTGATCGGCTGTCGCCAGCGAAGGTCATTTGAAGTATGATGCGCCCGCCGGGTCGATTGGGCCAAACGTCTTCGACGTAGGGGATGAGGCGCGTTATGAAGAAAGCCATCGGCGATAACATGATTTCGAAAGAGTGGGGATTCGAAAAAGGCTTGGACCTCGTCAAGCAGGCCGGATTCGACGGCATCGAGCTCTGGCTGGGCGACGTCCCGTGGTTTCAGATGAGCACCGCGGATAGCGAAGTACGGGACCTGCGGCGGAAAGTCGAAGACGCCGGCCTCGTCGTATCCAACGTCTCGACCGGACTGCACTGGGCCGCACCGCTCTCATCGCGCGAGCCCAAGGTGCGGGCCCAGGCCGTGCGCATCGTGGAGCGGGAAATCGAGACCGCCGTGCTGCTCGGAACCGACGCGATCCTGCTGGTAGCGGGCCTGGTGACCGCGGAAGTCCCCTACAATGAGGTGTATCAACGCTGCCTGGAGGCACTCAGGTCGCTTGGCGAGAAAGCCGCACGCGCGGGCGTGAGGATCGGGTGCGAGAATTGCAACGCAGAGCACCGGTTTCTCATCAGCCCCCGCGAGTTCTGGCAATTTCTGAACGACGTGAACAGCCCCGCCGTGGGTATTCACCTCGATGTGGGCAACATCCACGACACGGGGTTTGCAGAACAGTGGATTGAGATCCATGGACCGAGAATCACTCGAATCCACGTGAAGGACGTGATGAAAAAGCGCGGGCGGTGTGGCGACCAGAGCGTGTACACGAATCTGTTTCTTGGTGACAACAACTGGCCCGCCATCCGCGGCGCGATGACCAAAGTGGGCTACGACGGGTGGTTGGTGGCGGAAATGGAGGCGCGCTACCGGTATGCGCCCGACCAGCAGTTTTACGACACGGCCCGGGCCATGGACCGCCTCATTTCTGCGAGGCTCTGAAATGGGCATCACCCGGAGACGGTTCCTCGGCTGCGCCGCTGGAGCGGTGACCATGGGGCTGCCGGGGCTGCCGCTCGATCTGTGGCGGCCCGGTCAGTCGTCTGTGGCAGTCGAGACGAGTCCGCAGCACGGTCGCTCGGGCGAGTCGGTTGCGGGATACGAGTCCGCGCTAGCCGGCCTGGGACAACGGGTCAGGTGTACGGGAGCGTCGTGGGTGTCACGCTGCGCCGTGCTGATCGTTCCCGCGGCACTGGAGCTCCCGCCGTCGGCGGCCCGGGCGATCGTGCGCTGCCTGCAAGCGGGGGCAAGCGTAATTCTCGAGTCAGGCGCGGGCTTCGCTCCCGGTCGGGACTTCCACGCCCACCGCGTCGTGCTGCGCGACTACCTGCAGGTCCGCGTCGAGGCGTCGGTACAGTTGTGGCCCGCGCACACGCGCTCGCAGGGCATACCGTATGTTGACTACACCTGGCCGTACTCGGCGAAGGTCCGCGATTTCAGCCGTGTGGTGACCCTCGGGCGCCAGGCGGGGGAGGTCATCGCACGCGTGGATGGTCTGCCGGTGGCCCTCAAGCGCCGGAGTGGACGCGGCACGTTGATCTTCCTTGGCTCGCCGCTCGGGCCGGCGCTGTGGGCAGGGGACGCCGAGGCCAGACGCTGGTTGTTCGACGTCTTGGCGAGGCAGGGAGCCGCGCCGGTGGACCGAGTTCGCGGCAGCCTCTAACTTGTGGCCATCCCAAGCCCGTCATGACCGTCCCCTCTTCCGACTACCACGACCCGCGGCTCACCGAGCAGCGCAACCCCCGCACCCAGCGCATCGACGTCGCCTCGAGCCTCGAGATCGTCGATCTGATCAACGCGGAGGACGCGACCGTCGCCCCGGCGGTCCACGCGGTGCGCGCCGAGGTCGCCCGGGCCATCGACCTGGTGGTCGACGCATTGCGGCGCGGCGGGCGGCTGGTCTACGTGGGCGCGGGCACCTCCGGCCGGCTCGGCGTGCTGGATGCGAGCGAATGCCCGCCCACGTTCGGCACCCCGCCCGAGATGGTGGTGGGGGTGATCGCGGGCGGCTACGCGGCGCTCGTGAAGAGCAGCGAGGGCGCCGAGGACGACGTGAACGCGGGGATGGAGGCGATGGATCAGGTGCGCGTGGCGGCGCACGACTTCGTGCTCGGGATCGCCGCGAGCGGGACCACGCCGTTCGTGCGCGCCGCGCTGTCGCGCGCCCAGACGATCGGTGCCACTACCGGTCTCGTGTCCTGCTCCGATCCGCCCCAGGTGCTGCGCGCGACCTGCGACGTGCTCGTCCTCCCCAAAGTCGGCCCGGAGGCGCTCACGGGCTCCACCCGCATGAAGGCCGGGACCGCCACCAAGCTCGTGCTCAACACGATCTCCACCGGCGCGATGATCCGGTTGGGACGGGCCTATGGCAATTTGATGGTCGACCTGAAGGCGGTCTCCGACAAGCTGCGCGACCGCGGGGAGCGCATCGTGATGGAATGCTGCGGGGTCGATCGCGCAGCGGCGCGGACGGCGATCGACGCGGCGGGCGGCAGCGTGAAGCTCGCCATCGTCATGGTACGCAAGGGGACGGGACGGGCGGAGGCCGAGCGGGTGCTCGCCGCGGCCGGCGGCTTCGTGCGTCGCGCCGTGGGCGACCCGCCCCCCGTGGCGTGACTCCCATCCTGGCGGTCGGCGTGATGTCGGGCACCTCGCTCGACGGCGTTTCGACCGCGCTGGTCCGGCTGACCGACGATCCGCTCGAGGCGCGGCTCGTGGCGTTCCGTCAGGATGCGTACGCGGCGGCGGAGCGGGGCCAGATCATCGACGCGATCGCTCGCGGCGGCTCGCGTGATCTCGCGCTGTTACACGTCGCGCTGGGCGAGCGCTTCGCAGGGGCGGTGCTGCAGCTGCTCGCGGCGGCGAAGGTGACGCCCCGCGAGGTGGCGTTCGTTGCGTCGCATGGCCAGACGGTGTGGCACGAGCCGGGTCGCGCCACGCTCCAGCTGGGCGACCCGGCGGTGATCGCCGAACGCGTGGGCGTCCGGGTCGTGAGCGACTTCCGGGCGCGGGACGTGGCGGCGGGCGGGCAGGGCGCCCCCCTCGTCCCGCTCGCCGACGTGCTGTTGTTCGGCCACCCGGAGCGCGGGCGCCTGCTCTTGAACATCGGCGGTATGGCGAACGTCACGTACGCGCCGCGTCTGGGCGTGACCGAAGGGGCCCTCGCGTTCGACACCGGTCCGGGCGTCGCGGTGGTGGATGCGGTAACCCGGCGGATCGATCCCGCCGCGCGGTTCGATCTGGACGGCGAGCGCGCGCGCCGCGGCAAGCCGGCCCGCAAGGTGCTCGAGGCGCTGCTCGCCGACGCCTACTTCACCGCGGCTCCGCCCAAGAGCACCGGGCGCGAGCACTTCAGTCCGGACTACGCCGCGCGGCTGGTCGACGAGGTGAAGCGCGTCGGTGGCTCGGACAACGACGCGATCGCGACGGCGACGGCCCTCACGGTGGAGACCATCGCCCGCGGGATCGAGCGCTGGATCCGCGCGGGGGCGGACGACCAACTGGTGCTGTCCGGCGGCGGCGCCCGCAATCCGTGGCTCGTCGAGCAGCTCGCCGCCCGCGTGGCCCCGCGACCCGTCGTGCCGTTCGAGCGGCTGTTCTTCGACGGCGAGGCAAAGGAGGCCCTGGCGTTCGCCTTCCTCGGCTTTCTCACCATCCTCGGAAAGCCCGGCAACCTGCCTCCTGCGACCGGTGCGCGCGGCCCGCGCGTGCTGGGCCGCATCACCCCGGCGTGAGCGCCTCCCTGGCCCGGCTCGTGTTTCCCGCGCTGCGCTGGCGACGCGGGAGCTTCGAGCACGAGCGGGCGAAGATCGACGCCGCCCTCGCCGCCGGCGTCGGCGGCTTCATCATCTTCGGAGGGACCCGCGAAGCGACCACGGCCCTCACCCGAGCGCTGCGGCAGCAAGCGGGTCGCCCGCTGCTCATCGGCGCGGACCTCGAGCGCGGGCCCGCCCAGCAGGTGCAGGGACTCAGCGAGCTGCCGTCCGCAGCCGCGCTCGGCTGGCTCGACGATCTCGACGCGACCGCGGCGTGCGGCGTGATCACCGGCGCCGAGGCACGCGCCGTCGGCATCAACTGGGCGTTCGCCCCCGTGTGTGATCTCGACCTGGAGCCGAAGAACCCGATCGTCGGGACGCGCTCGTTCGGCGCGGACCCGGTGCGCGTCGGCGAGCAGGCGGCGGTGTGGATCCGAGGCCTCCAGGACCACGGCGTGCTGGGCTGCGCCAAGCACTACCCCGGGCATGGTCGCACGCTCGAGGATTCGCACGCGACCTTGCCGCGCGTGCGGGCGTCGCTCGCCGAGCTGCAACAGGTGGACGGCACACCCTTCGAGTACGCGATCCGGGCCGGCGTGGGGAGCGTGATGAGCGCGTTCGTGGCCTATCCCGAATGGGATGCATCGGGGCGGGCGGCGAGCTTTTCGAGCGAGATTCTGGGCTATCTGCGCGCCACCCTCAACTTCGGCGGGCTGGTCGTGACCGACGCCCTGATCATGGCCGGCGCGAGCGCGGCGCAGCCCGTGCCCGCCGCGACGGTGGGGGCCGTGGCGGCCGGGTGCGACGCGCTGCTGTATCCGGAGGATTTCTCCCGCGTCGCGGCCGCCCTCGACCGCGCCGTCGGCGGCGAGCTGCCCGCCGCGCGGGCGGACGACGCGCTGGCCCGCTATGAACAAGCCGTGAGTCAGTGGGGCGATCTAGCTGATCAGGGGGAGCCCGATCTCGCCGCGCACGCCGCCTTCGCGGACGGCATCGCCGACCGGGCGGCGCACCTGGTGCGGGGCGACGCGCCACGCATCCGGACGCCCGCTGCCGTGTCGATCGTGGACGACGACATCGGCGGACCCTACTCGGTCGGGCCGCGCGACGTATTCCACACGACGTTGCGGGACGCGGGGGTACATGTCGGGAAAGGGGAAACGGGAAACGGGAAACGTGTCGTTCTCGTGTATTCGGAGCCACGGTCCTGGAAGGGGCGAGCCGATCTCGGCGCGCGGTCGCGTGCCGCGCTGCGTCGCCTGGTGCCCGGGGCGCAGCTCGTGGTGCTGTTCGGCCATCCGCGGCTCGCCGCCCAGATCCCGGGGACGGCGCCGATCCTGCTGTGCTGGCACGGGCAGACACTCATGCAGCGTGCCGCTGCAAGGCGAGTATTGAGCTGGTTGACATGAACATCGTCCCGGAAAACCGTCGCGGAAAGGCGTCACGGGACGACGTCTCTCCTTGACGTCTCTCCTTGACGGCTTCCCGCGACGTGTCTCCGTGACGTAGTTAACGGGTTTTGACGACGTCTCTCCGTGACGTAGTTAACGTTTGACCAGGTAGAGCGCGGCGGCGGCGGCGAGCGCGGCGAGCGTGAGCGCGACCAGGCGCCAGCGCGCCCGCGCCGTGGGCTCGGGCGGGCGGCTGCCCTTGTACACGGGGACGGGCTCCGTGCTGGTCTCGGTGTCGATGAGGGGATACACCTGGTGCCCGACCTCGGCGCTCGCCTCCGCCGGGCGCAGCCCCTCGCCGTCGAACCGCGCCAGAATCACCGTGATGTTGTCGGGTCCGCCGCGCTCGTTGGCGAGCGCGATCAGCCGGTCGCACGCCGCCTGCAGGTCGCGCTCGCGCGCGACGATGTCCGCGATCTCTTCCTTCTTCACCGAGCCGGAGAGCCCGTCGGAGCAGAGCACGAGGATGTCGCCCCGGCGGACTTCCTGATGCGTGAGATCCACCTTCACGCGCGCGTCGGGCCCGAGCGCCTGGAGGATGATGTTGCGGCGCTCGCTCTTCGCGGCTTCCTCTTCGGTCAGCTCGCCGGCCTCGACCAGACGCTGCATCAGGGACTGGTCCTTGGTGAGCTGCACGGCCTGGCCCTGCCGGATCAAATAGGCGCGGCTGTCCCCCACCTGCGAGAGGAACAGGCGGTCGGCGAGCACTCCCACGGCGGTCGTCGTCGTGCCCATGCCGCGCACTTCGGGGTGCGCCGCGGCGTACGAGTGGATCTGGCGGTTCGCCGTTTCCACCGCCTCCCGGAGCCGGTAGGCGAACCGCTGCGGGGTCAGCTCGCGCTCGCTCCCCCAGGCGTGCACCATCTGCTCGTAGATCGTCTCGGTCGCCATCTCGCTCGCCACCTCGCCCGCGGCCGCGCCGCCCATGCCGTCCGCGACCACGAACAGCGAGCCGCGCTCGCCGATCTCGTGGATGCGCACGGCGGGCTTGAGCGAGGCGTCGCGCCGCGTCAGGTCCGCGACGAGAAAATGGTCCTCGTTGTGGTCGCGCGTCCGGCCGAGATCCGTCTTCGCGAAGACGTCGACCTTGATCGCTTTGGAGGGGGGGCGTCCGAACACGGTCAGCGTCCGCACTGAGCGGCGATCTTGGGGTAGAACGTATCGGCCGGCTGGAGTTCGACCGCCTTCCGAATCCACTCACACCCGCGGGCACGATCGTTCATCTGCGCGAGCGCCATGCCGAAGACGAACGCCGCGTACGCCTTGTCGTCCCGCGCGATCCCGGGCGCGTTGAACAGGTGGATCGCCGAGTCACGAATCCAGGGAGCGGTCTTGGGGACGAGCTGGTAGAGATAGAGGTTGTCGAGCAGCTCGTGGGCGCGGCTCACGTCGATGTTCGGCTGCGCTCCGGTGGCGCGGCCCGGAGAGCGAGCGGGGGGAGGCGCCTGCTTCACCGGCTGGCGCCGCGGCGGGTTCGCGGGCACGGGGGAAGGCGACGCCGTGGTGTCGCGCGCCGGGATGACCGCGACTCGAGGGGTCGAATCCGCGCGCGCTCTCTTGTCGACGGCCTTGCTTCCGCCGCGCAGCGCCAGCGCCGCCCCGGCCCCACCCAGGATCACGACGGCTCCGGCCACGATCGGCATCAGCCGACGGTTCCGTCGCGGCGGCGGTCTCCGAGCGGAGGGCATGGCGGCGGAGCGGCGCAACAGTTCCGTCCTGGCGTCGAGGTCCGCACCCTGGCGGGTGGGCGGGACCGGACTCAGCCGGGGTCCCCGTTGCAGACCCAGCACCGCGGCCACGTCGTTCGCGAACTTGGCGGTCGACTGATAGCGGTGCGCGGGGCTGCGCGCCAGGGCCGTGTCGATCGTCGACTGGAGGCCCGGTGGGAAGCGCAGGTCGGGGCGCACGTCGGCGAGCGCCGCAGGCTCGTCGGTGAGTCGCTGGACCATGGTGTCCTGCACCGTCGTTCCGACAAAGGGCAGTTGGCCGGTGAGCATCTTGAAGAGCACGAGGGCGAGCGCGTACAGGTCGCTGCGGCCGTCGACCGGGTCCCCCGCCAGCTGCTCGGGACTCATGAACTCCGGCGTGCCGACCACCAGGCCCGTTTTCGTGACCTTCTGGTTGTCGGCGCCCCCCACCGCCTTCGCGATTCCGAAATCGACCACCTTGACGACGTCGGTGCCGTCGCGGGCGCGCGTCAGCATGACGTTGTCGGGCTTCAGGTCGCGATGCACGATGCCGAGATCGTGCGCCGCCTGGAGGGCGTCCGCCACCTGGAGGAAGATCGCGCCCGCCCGCGTCACCGACAGCGCGCCCTCCCGCTCGAGCAGGTCCGTGAGTGGCTCGCCCTCGACGAACTCCATGGCGAGGTAGATGATCCCCTCGGGTGTCTCGCCGAAATCGTAGACGGCGCAGACATTGGGATGGCTGATGCGGCTGGCATTCGCGGCCTCGCGATTGAAGCGCGCCACGGCGTCGGCGTCGTGCGTCATCGACGGGCTCAGCACCTTGATGGCGCTCTTGCGTCCCATCTTCACGTGCTCGGCGAGGTACACCTGTCCCATGCCGCCCTCGCCGAGCTTCCGGACGACGTGATAGCGGTCGGCCAGCACCTGCCCGACGAGGTCGGTCCCGGGCGACGACGAGCGCAGCGTCTGGCCGTCCTTCGGACAGAAGCGAACGTCGTCGGAGTATTCGGTCGAGCAGACGGGACAGATCTTCACGTGGACAGCTCGATGCGCAGGAGCTTGTCGCCTACCAGCACACGCGACTGGTGGCGCAGCGGCATGTCGCCGCGCGCCGCCAGGGCGATGCCGTTGCGGCTGTCGGCATCGACCACCACGAAGTCCGCGTCCTCCGAGCGGACCACGGCGTGGCGCGCGCTCATCGACGGGTCGTACGGGAAGATCCAGTCGCCCTGCTCGCGGCCGATCAGCACGTCGCGGCCGGGCGAGAGCTGGATCACGTCGCGCACGCTGCCGTCCGAGCGCAGCTGCGTCAGGCTCGCGATGTCGGCGCTCGGGATCAGGCTGCCCATCCGCCGCGTGGCGTCGGCGTCGGGGGCATGCGGGCCCGGATAGCCCAGCCGCCGGAACCGGATCACTTGCGAGCCGATGAGCAGCAGGTCGCCGTCGAGCAGCCGGTGCGGCGTCTCGAGGAATACCCAGGTGCCGTTGCGGCTGCCCAGGTCGCGGACCACGAGCGTGTCCTGCTCCCAGGAGATCTTGGCGTGCAACGGGGAGAGGAACACGTCGTCCGGAAACCGGATGTCGCCGTCCTGCCGGCCGATCGTCGTGTCGGGTCCGGCGCGCTCGAAGCGCTGCGCCGCCGCGCCCGCATCGTCGAGCAGCACGAGCGTGATGCTGCCGCCGGCACGCGGGGCGCCGGGCGAAACTCGGCGCGCCACCCGGGTGTCGCCGACGGGGGCGCCGCAAGTGGCGCAGAAGCTCGCAGTCGATGCGACAGCGGAGCCGCAGCGCCCGCAGCTCGGTCCGGAGCCGGGAGCGCTGAGACGGCGACCGCAGTGCGGGCAGAACGGCCGCGCCGCGGTGGCGCGGCCGCCGCAGAACGGGCAGGTGCGCCACTCGCTCGCGACGACACCAACCGTTGCTACGAGGGAGCGCGTCCCCGGAATCGAGGTTCCTCCGCCCTTTAGTCCCGTGGACTGGTCCATCGGTTTGCCGCAATCCATACAAACCTGCGCGCCGGGCTCATTATCGCGGCCGCAGTAGGTGCAAGCGGTCACAGGCGGAGGTACCCCACAGGGCGCACAAGTTACGCAATGCCAATCTATTCGACAAATTGGCGGGTCGAAAGGGCTGATGCTACCTTGTCGCCCCTGTGCGGTCGGTCGGCGTGGTGCTCGCGAGCGTCGTGGCCGGATGCGCGCTCTCGTGCGCCGGCAGCACGCCCGTCCCCGCCGCTCCCGCTCCGGCACGAGCCGAATCGCTCCACGTCAGCGTCGTCTATCCCGCGCCCACCGACGTGGTACAGTCCCACGACTCGACGTTTCTCTTCGGTGCGGTGCGTGGCGCGCGCGGCGCCGTGCGTCTTGGCGTCGACGGGCAATCCGTGCCCGTGCTCCCCGGTGGCGGCTGGATCGCCTGGGTCCCACTGCCCGACGACACGGTCGCGACGTTTCTACTCGCCGCGACGGCGGGGCCCGACTCCAGTCGCACGGTCTTTACCGCCCATATCGCGCCGCGTTTCCATCCGCCGCCCGGCCGGGCCGCCTGGATCGACACCACGAGCTTCGCGCCGACGGGCGCCCTGGCGTTGCCGGCGGGAGAAGGCATCCTCCTGAGCGTCCAGGCGGCGCCGGGTGCGTCGGTGCGCCTCGTCTTGCCCTGGGGGTCGAGCGTGCCGCTCGTGCCCGACTCGCTGCCCGGCGAGCCCGGGTGGAGCGTGCGGGCGTTCGTCGCCGATACCGTGGCGTACCGGCTGCCCCCCGCCGTGGGCCGCTACGCGGGCTGGCTGCCGGCAGCCGCGCTGTGCGCCGATGGCCGCACGGGCTGCGCCACGCTCGTGGTGGCCACGGGGGGCGATACGGCGGCCGCCCGCTGGCCGCTGACGATCACGCCCGTCGATATGACGTTCCCCACCGTCGTGGTGCTGAATGACGATACGGCGCACACGGCTACGACCGACAGCATGACCCCCGGGCGGGCCGTGCCCCACGGCACGTACAACTGGTTCTTCCCGACGGGAACGGTGGCGGTCGAATCGGGCCGTTGGAACGACCAAGTGCGGCTGCAGCTGTCGCGCGACGCGGTGGCGTGGGTGAGCGCGGGCGACGTGGTGTCCCTCGCCCCTGGCACGCCGCCGCCAGGGGGGGTGGTGGGCTCCGTGCGGCTCGCGTCGGGACCGAGGTCCGTGACGCTGCGGGTGCCGCTGCCCGCCCGGCTCCCGTTCCAGGTCACGGAGCGGGACCGCAGCGTGACGTTGCGGCTGTACGGCGCCGCGTCCGACATCAACTGGATGCAGTACGGCGGCACGGACGCGCTGGTCACCCGGATGCGGTACGCGCAGCCGGCCGCCGACGAAGTGACGATCACGCTCGAGCTGTCGCGGCGGCTGTGGGGCTATCGCACCCGGTTCGATGGGCGCGATCTGCTGCTCGAGGTCCGCCGTCCGCCTCGGCTCGATCCCGCCCGGCCCCTCGCGGGGCGGACTATCGTGCTCGATCCGGGGCACCCGCCCCTCGGAGCGAAGGGGCCGACGGGTCTGTGGGAGCCGGTCGCGACGCTGGCGGTCGCCCTCAAGGCCAAGGCGCTGCTCGAGCACGCCGGCGCCACGGTGCTCCTGACCCGCACGGACTCGACGCCGCTGGAGCTGTACCCGCGCACGCGCTTCGCCGAGCAGCACGACGCCGACGTGCTCGTGTCGATCCACGCCAACGCGCTCCCGGACGGTGTGAATCCCTTCACAAACAACGGCACCAGCGTGTACTACTTCCAGCCGCGGAGCGCGCTGCTGGCGCGCGAGCTCGACCGCGCGCTCGTGGCGGAGCTCGGCGTCCGCGACCTCGGCATGGGCCGGGGCGACTACGCGCTGGTGCGGCCGACCTGGATGCCGGCGGCGCTCACCGAGGGACTGTTCATCATGCTGCCGGAACAGGAGGCGCTGTTGGCGAGCGAGGAGGGGCAGGGGCGGTATGCGCGGGCGATCTTCCGCGGCATCGAGAGCTTCTTGCGCCAGCGGGCGAGGGAGCCGTGACATTGCGGATTGCGGATTTCGGATTGCGGATTGGCAGGGCCATCTCAGGGCCCCTGTTCGACCTTTCATTTCAATTCCGCAATCCGCAATCCGCAATCCGCATTCTCTTTCTTCTGCTGCTCGCCCCGCGCGCCGCAGCCCAGGTGGATCCCTCCGGCTCCTGGCGCACCCTCCACACCGCCCATTTCCGCATCCACTTCCGGCCCGCGTATCGCGACGTCGCGCTGTTGGAGGCACGCGAGGCCGAGCGGTCGTACGGCCTCCTCGCCCGGGAGCTGCACCCGCCGCGCGGTGTGGTGGATCTCACCCTGGGCGACGACCTCGATGCGGCGAACGGCTTCACGACGGTATTTCCCACGAACCGCGTCACGATCTTGGCGACGCCGCCAGCCGGGGACCACGGGCTGCTGTTCTACGACAGCTGGCTGCGTCTCGTCACCACGCACGAGCTCACGCACGTCTTTCATCTCGACCGCACGAGGGGGATCTGGAGCGCCCTGCAGCACGTGTTCGGCCGCGCTCCCGGGTTGTTCCCCAACGAGTATCAGCCGAGCTGGGCGATCGAGGGACTCGCGACCTACTACGAATCGAGATTCACGAACGGCGGCCGGGTGCGGGGCAGCTTCCACACCCAGCTGCTCGGGGCGGATCGGGCGGCGGGGGCGTCGCGGTCGCCGTGGGACGCCCTGCTGTTCACGCGCTGGGCCGACGGACTGGTCCCGTACGCGTACGGCAGCCGTTTCCTTTATTCTCTCGCCCGTGGGGTAGGGGACTCGGTGGTGCCGCGCCTCGTCGAGGCGACGTCGGGCCAGCTCATTCCCTTCCGGGTAGGGCGGCAGGTGGCCCGGGTCGCCCCCGGGCATACGCTCGCGGGCGAGTGGCTGCGGGGGACGCGGCCGGCGCCCGCCGCGACGGGCGCATCGCCCGCGGCGCGCGTGCTCGACAGCCTGCTCCGCACCGAGCCCGTCCCCCGCGTCTCGCCCGATGGGCACCGCATCGCGTATGTGCGAGACGACGGCAAGGGCGCGAGCGAGCTGCGCCTGGTGGACGCGGCCACGTTCCGCGTCGTCGCTCGGCATCGCGTGAACGGCGGGGTCGACTACGACTGGGTGGGAGACACGCTGGTGGTGGCGCAGCTCGACTACGTCACGCGCTGGCGCATCCGCAGCGATCTGTACCGCTGGGTGCCCGGCGGAGCGTGGCGCCGCGCCACGCGGGGCGCCCGGCTGGTGGCGCCCGCCGGTGGGGGCGGGCGGCTCGCGGCCGTCGCGCTCGGCCCCGCCGCCGGCACGCCGACGCTGCCCGTGCCTCCCGGCCCGCCCGGCGCGGTGTGGGAGGATGTGGCGCTCTCGCCCGACGGCCGCTGGGTGGCCGGCAGTCGCAGCGCCGGCGGTGGCTGGGCGCTGGTGCGCTGGCCGGCGGACTCGCCTGCCGCGGGCGCGGCGGTGGTCGAGACGCGCGGCAGCATCGCGGACCCGGTGTGGACCACGCGCGGCGAGCTGTGGTTCGTGGCCGATCCGACGGGATTCCCTCAGGTGTACCGCTGGCGCGACGCCGGGTCGGCCGAACCCCTCACCGCTGAGCCGCTGGGGGCCCGCGCGCCGGCGCCGCTCCCCGACGGCACGCTGGTGTATGTCACGCTCGGGGCGCACGGCTGGGAGCTGCGGCACGCGCCTCCCGTCGCCCCCGGCGGCGCGCCGGTCGCCTTCCCCGAACCGCTGTCATTCGATTCGGCTCCCGCGGTGTCGGTGCGCGAGACGGGCTACGCGTCCTGGCCGTCACTGCGCCCGCATTTCTGGCTTCCCGTGTACGCCGACGCGGGAGCGACGGGGCGATTCTACGGCGCATTCACGGCGGGAACGGATGCGGTGGGTCGATTGGTGTACGGCGCCGACGCGTTCGTCTCCGCGCGACCGTTCCGGGCCGCGGGCGATTTCGCGCTCGTCTCGGCCGCGCTTGGCAACCCGACCCTCGACCTCTCGGCGTGGGCCTCCTGGGCGGACTTGCTCCCACCCGTGGGCGCGCCCGGCGTCACGCTCTCGGAGCTGGACGAGTTCGCGGCGCTCGGCGCTTCGTTCGTCGGGCGTCGCTGGCGCAGCGTGGCGAGCCTGCGCGTCGCCGGGGAGCTCGAGCGCACCGGCTACGCCGCGATTCCCGACACGGCGCTCGCCACCGTGTGCCCGGCGTGCGCCCCGCACCATCTCGTCGGCGGATCGGTCACGCTGACGCTCTCTCACCTGGTGCTCGGCGCGCTGTCGGTGTCGCCCGAGCACGGCGTCGCGTGGTCCGTGACGTACCGGCGACGGGACGAGGCGGGCTCCACCCGCTGGTCGAACGAGCTGCGCTCGCGCCTTGCCGGGTACGTCCGCGCGCCGGGGCTCGGTGGGTTCGGCCACTCGGTGCTCGCGGTACGGGTGGTGGCGGGCGGCGCGGATGGGCCGCTCGGGACGCTGTTCCGCGTCGGCGGTGTCGCGCCGCAGGGCGTGAGCGTCTACTTCGCGCCGTCGCTCAGCGCGACGCGCGCCTTCCCGATCCGCGGCTATCGCGCGGGAGAGCTGAGCGGGGAGCGCGCCGCCGCGGGCAGCGTCGAGTACCGCGCTCCGCTGGCGCTGGTCGGCCGCGCGCTCGGCCACCTCCCCGTCGGCGTCGACAAGCTCTGGCTCAACGCGTTCGCCGACGCGGGAGACGCGTGGGCGCCGGGCACCGCGCCCCGGCTCACGCGCCTGCGCTCGGCCGGCGTCGAGTTGGCGGGCGACGTCGCGCTGAGCTACGACTTCCGACTCGCGGTGCGGATCGGCGTCGCGCAGCCGCTCGCCACTGCGCCGTCGGGCGCCGCCCGTCGACCGCAGTTCTACGCCGCGCTGGGCTCCGACTTCTGAGTGGGCAACGCACGTGTCGAGTTGACACCCGCTCCGGCGAATCCCTAAGTTTCCCCGACTCCTCGGAGCTTTGATGTACTGTCCCCGCTGCGGCACCCAGAACGACGACGCCAGCAAGTTCTGCCGGTCCTGCGGGCTGGACCTGGCCGCCACTCCGATCGCGGGCGGGCGCGAGCCGGGGCCCGAGATGACCGACCTCGACATGGTCCGCGACCAGCTCAAGGACGAGTACGAAATCCTCGAGGAGCTCGGCCGCGGCGGCATGGCGATCGTGTTCAAGGCGAGGGAGAAACAGCTCGAGCGCGACGTCGCCATCAAGGTGCTGCCCTTCTCCCTCGCGTTCGACAAGGAGTTCGTCGAGCGGTTCCAGCGCGAGGCCCGCACCTCCGCCAAGCTTGAGCACCCGGGCATCATTCCGATCTATCGCGTCGGCAAGGCCGGCCGCGTGATCTACTTCGTCATGAAATTCCTGCGGGGGAAGCCGCTGTCCAGCGTGCTGGCCGCGCGCGGCACGCTGCCTCCCTCGGAAATCCGCATGATCCTGCTGCAGGTCGCGCGCGCCCTCGCCTACGCGCACAAGAGCGGCATCGTGCACCGCGACATCAAGCCCGACAACATCATGTTCGACGAGCACGGCCAGGCCGTGGTCACCGACTTCGGGATCGCCAAGGCCGCGTCGGGGGGCAAGCTCACGGGCACGGGAATGTCGATCGGCACGCCGCATTACATGAGCCCGGAGCAGGCCCGCGCCCAATCGCTCGACGGGCGCTCCGATCTGTATTCGCTCGGCGTCGTCGCCTTCCAGTGCCTCGTGGGACACGTCCCGTTCGACGGCGAGGACTCCTTCTCGATCGGCTACAAGCACATCATGGAAGAAGTCCCGACACCGCCGCTCGAGACCTACGATCAGCGTACGCTGTTCGAGGTTACCAAGCGGATGATGGCGAAGTCCCCCGACGACCGGTTTCAGACCTCCGACGACCTGGTCCAGGCGCTCGAGGCGGGCGGGGGCTTCGCGGCGGTGGGCCTCGCCAGCGCGGCGACCAAGGCCATCCCCTCGCTCGCCGGCGCGCGGCTGGCGGGTGCACCCACCACGCCGCTGCCGCGCGTGCCGGGCAAGCCCGCGGCCGACCACCACAAGCGCTCCGTCGGGGCCGGGATTGCCCTGTGGGTGATGGTCCTCGCCATCGGGCTGGGCGGGCCGGGACTGTACGCCTATAAGAAGGGGCTGCTGTTCTTCGCACGGGCCGCGCCGCACGACTCGACGGCGGCACTGCAGCAGGACACGGTCGCTCAGCGCTTGCTCGGCGACACGGGCGCCCCGGCTCCGCGGGTCGATACGACGGCGCAGCGCGTAACGACGCCCGCTCCGTCGGACACGGCCCGCGCACACCCGGTCGCCCCCGGTACGCCCGGGCATCTCACGCTTCAGGGTCTGCCTCGAGGCGCGCGCGCCACCCTCAACGGGCTGCCGCTCAGGGGCTCGCAGGCGGACGTGCCGCCGGGGACCTATCAGCTCGCGGTGCGCGCCGCGGGATTCGCGCCCTTCGATCGGCAGGTGATCATCACGCCGGGGGCGCCATCCACCGTGAGACTCGAGCTGCAACCCCTGGCCGCGGCCGGCGACGACGCGACGACCGGCCCGTGCGATCAGCCCGGCCCGGCGTACAACCAGGACAACCTCTGCTTCGACACGCGCCCGCTGCCGCTCTCGGCCACGCGCATCCCGGTGCCCGCAGACGCGACGGTCTTTCCCCGCCAGACCATTCTCCTCATCCACGTCTCCAAGGAGGGCTCCACGCTCGAGGCCCGGGTGTGGGATCCCTCCAATCTGGACACGTTCAACAACGAAGCGCTGGACATGGCGAAGACCCTGCGCTGGAATCCGGCCCAGAAGAACGGCGATCCGGTGGATGCGTGGGTAAAGTGGCCGTTCCAGCCGGTGAGGCAGTAATCCGCATCCATCCGACCGCCTTCATCGCTCCGGGCGCGGTGGTGCTCGGGGACGTGACGCTCGCCGCGCGCGCCAGCGTGTGGTACGGGGCCGTGCTGCGCGGCGACATGGACGCGATCGTGGTCGGCGAGGCGACCAACCTGCAGGACGGCACGATCGTGCACGTAGATGCAGGGCTCCCCACGCGCATCGGCGCCCGCGTCGGGGTGGGGCACCGCGCGATTCTCCACGGCTGCACGGTCGAGGACGACTGCCTGATCGGCATGGGGAGCGTGCTGCTCAACGGGGCGCACATCGGAGCGGGCAGCGTCGTCGCCGCGGGCGCGGTCGTCCCGGAAGGAACGCGGGTGCCGCCCGGCTCGCTGGTCGTGGGCGTGCCGGCCCGGGTGACGCGGCCGGTGGACGAGGCGCTGCGCGAGCGGATCCGCCAGACGTGGGAGCACTATGTGATGGAGGCGGAGCGGCATCGGGCGGGGACGTTCCCGGCAGCCCGACCAAGTTTGTGATGTGAATTCGCGAAACCCCATACAGGTGTGAGGCCGTGCGCGAGGCTTGCCCGGCCCGCTCGCCGCGCCTACCTTGACCTCCCGCGCTTTTTGAGCCGGCGCCTGGTTAAATTTCAATACACCACCACGCTCTCGCACGCTCTCACCGAAAGGGACGAGCCCGCATGACCGCTTCGACCCGTATTGGCACGCTCGACTTGAGCCCCAATGCCATCACCGTGCTGGAGCGCCGCTACCTGGTGAAGGACGACCAGGGACGGCCCGTGGAGCGGCCCGAGGACCTGTTCTGGCGCGTGGCCCGCACGGTCGCCGAGCCGGACCGGCGCTACGGCGCTTCGGACAAGGCGATCGAGGGTCTGGCCGAGACCTTCTTCGAGCTGATGGCGACGCGGGCGTGGATGCCGAACTCTCCCACGCTCATGAACGCCGGGCGTCCCTTGGGGCAGCTGTCGGCGTGTTTCGTGCTGCCCGTGGACGACTGCCTGTCGAATGGGCAGAGCGGCATCTACGACACGCTGCGGGGGATGGCCTTGGTGCACCAGTCGGGGGGCGGGACGGGGTTCTCGTTCTCGCGGCTGCGCCCCAAGAACGACGTGGTCCGCTCCACGATGGGGGTGGCGTCGGGCCCGGTCTCGTTCATGAAGCTGTACGACGCTTCGACCGACGTGGTGAAGCAGGGCGGTACGCGCCGCGGCGCGAACATGGGCATCCTGCGCGTCGATCACCCGGACATTCTCGAGTTCATCGCCTGCAAGGACGATCTCACGCAGGTCACGAATTTCAACATCTCCGTGGCGGTCACGGACGCGTTCATGCGGGCGGTGGAGGAGGGGGGCGCGTACGATCTGATCCACCCGCGCAGCGGCCAGGCGGTCGGGCAGCTCGACGCCCGCGAGGTGTTCCGCAAGGTGGTCCACGGCGCGTGGAAGACGGGCGAGCCGGGCGTGTACTTCATCGATCGGGCGAACCACTACAACCCGGTGCCGCACCTCGGCAGCTACGAGGCCACCAACCCGTGCGGCGAGCAGCCGCTGCTTCCCTACGACGTCTGCAACCTCGGGTCGGTGAATCTCGGGCTGTTCGCGAAGGACGGCGAGGTCGACTGGGAGCGCCTGCGCACGGTGGTGCACCTGTGCACCCACTTTCTCGACAACGTGATCGATGCCAACAAGTATCCGCTCCCGGAGATCGACCAGCTGGCACAGCGGATCCGCCGCATCGGCCTGGGCGTGATGGGTTGGGCCGATCTGCTGGTGCGGCTGGGCATCCCGTACGACTCGGACGAAGGCGTGGCGCTGGGTCGCCAGGTGATGGAGTTCGTGGACGAGGAGTCGAAGGCGGCGTCGGAGAAGCTGGCGGAGCAGCGCGGCGTCTTCCCGGAGTGGGAGCGGTCGATCTGGGGACCGGACGCGAGCTGCGCGCGGGGCGCGAGGGGCGAGCGCATCCGCCCGATGCGCCGCTTGCGCAACTGCAACCTCACCACCGTGGCGCCCACCGGCACGATCTCGATCATCGCGGGGTGCTCCTCGGGGATCGAGCCGCTGTTCGCGGTGGCGTTCATGCGCAACCAGGCCGGCGTGCTCATGCCGGACGTGAATGAAGACTTCGTGCGCATCGCGCGACAGGAAGGGTGGTACTCCGAGGGCCTGATGCAGCAGATCGCCGGGACGGGCCACATCCACTTCGATCAGGTACCCGCCACGTGGCAGCGGGTGTTCGTCACGGCGCACGACGTCACGCCCGAATGGCACATCCAGATGCAGGCCGCCTTTCAGGAATTCACCGATTCGGCCATCTCCAAGACGTGCAACTTCGCGAACGACGCGACCGAGGAGTACGTCGAGAAGATCTACCGCTACGCCTACAAGCTCGGCTGCAAGGGCGTGACGGTGTATCGCGACGGCGCGCGCGAGATGCAGGTGCTGTCCACGGGATCGACGGCCAAGAAGGTGCAGGAGCAGGCCGCCGGCTCGGGCAAGGACGCGCTCGCTGAAGCCCTCGGCCGGCTGGCCGAGCTCGAGGCCGAGCTCGAGCGCACCCGCGTCAAGCTGCACGACGCCGAGGCGGAGAACCTGCAGCGCCGCGCCAAGCGGTCGCGACCCGACCTGCTCAAGGGCGCCACCCGGCGGGTCGAAACGCCGCTGGGCACCATGTACGTGAACATCACCGAAGACGATAAAGGCCAGCCGTTCGAGGTGTTCATCTCCCTCGGCAAGGCGGGCGGTGCCCTCATGGCGGACGTCGAGGCGATCGGCCGGCTCATTTCGCTCGCGCTGCGCTCGGGGATCCCGCTGCGCGAGGTGTACCGCCAACTGCGCGGCATCTCGTCCGACCGCGTCGTGGGTCTGGGGCCGAACAAGGTGCTGTCGGTGCCCGATGCCATCGGTATCGCGATCGAGAAGTGGATGCAGGAGAAGCAGGGGGTGCAGCAGGATCTATTGGGCGGCGCGGTCGCACCGGCCCCGGTGCGTGCCGCCGCGGCGGAGGGGGCGGTGAGCGAGCGCACGGGCGAGGGCCAGGACTTCATCGGTGCCTGCCCCGACTGCGGCTCACAGCTCGCGTTCGCCGAGGGGTGTGCCAAGTGCCACGTGTGCGGGTTCTCGGAGTGCGGGTAGGGGAGTAATCAGTTTTCCGTCATCAGTCGTCAGTAGCATCTCGGCCGCCGGCTTCCTCGCAGCTGGCGGCTCGCGTATTTCAATGGGTGCGTTGCATGGCGTACCCAATATGGGTACATTGAGTACCCATTATGGGTACTCATCTTCGCAGCGTCGCGGGCGCCCTGTTCGGGCGGGGCCGATTGGCGGTGCTCGGCGTGCTGTTCCAGGCGTCCTCGGCGCCGCTGCGGCTGCGCGAGATCGTGCGTCGCGCCAGGGTGGGCACGGGCGCGGTGCAGCGCGAGCTGGAGCGACTCCGCGCCGCGGGGCTCGTGGTGCGGCAGCGGCGCGGCCGCGAGGTGCATTTCCGGGTGGATCGCTCGGCACCCCTAGCGGCGGAGGTAGAATCGCTGGTGCGTCGCCTGACCAGTGGACACGGACGCGGCGTGCGGGATCCGTTGCTACGGGCACATCGGGACGGGATCCTTGCGGTGGCCCGCCGGCACGGAGCCACCGGCGTGCGCGTGTTCGGATCACGTGCCCGCGGGACGGGAGAGGAGACGAGCGATGTGGACCTGCTCGTGGATCTCGAGCCCGGGCGGAGCTTGCTCGATCTCGCAGCGGTCACCGTGGAGCTGCGAGAGCTGCTCGGCCGTCGGGTGGACGTCGTGACCGAGCGCGGGCTGCGGCCGCGGATCCGTGAGGAGGTGCTCCGGGACGCGGTGCCGCTGTGAGACGGCCCGCCGAGCGACTGCGGGACATCCTCGAGGCGATCGCTCGGATCGAGCGGCACACGCGGCGCGGGCGTGCCGCGTTCGAGAAGGATGAGCTGATCCAGAGCTGGGTGGTGCGGCACCTCGAGCTGATCGGCGAGGCGGCGCGCGGCCTGCCCGAGGAGATCCGAGCCAGGACGCCGGGTGTGCCCTGGAAGCAGCTGATGGGCATGCGTGATGTGTTGATTCACCGGTACTTCGACATCGACACGGAGATCGTGTGGCGGGTGGTGGAGGACCACTTGCCCGTGCTGCGAGCCGAAGTCGAGGCGGCGCTACGCAAACTGGGAAACCGGAGCTGACACTCGATCCCGGCCCCCTGTGCCTGTCATCCGGTCGTCCTCGCCGCCCTGTCTCCCTCTCCCTTGCCCCCCTCTCCGCGTGGCGGAGAGGGGGACAAGGGGTGAGGACCAGAACGGCGAGGTGATCAACGCGGTGAGGACATGTCGTCGGGGCGTCATCGTGAGGTCGAGCGCGGGCGCGGACGGGGCGCGCGCGTGTCATGCGTCACATTTTCCGCGGTCCGTAAGTGTGATCCCAGTCACGACTTCCATCACGCGAACTGGGTATTCTTCTGGTGTGAGCATGCCCTTCCGCCCAATGACTCCCACACGCCTCCAGGCCAAGGGATGGGCGCGGGTCGGACGACCCGGCGCGCATCTGCTGCGCCGCGGCGCGTGGTACCCCGTCGTCCGCATCTCCTCGAGTCACATCGTGGTGCTGGACGTCAATCGGCGGAACGTGCCGGTCGACCGGCGATTCCTCGAGATTCGCTATCACCCTCCGGAGCGCTGGAGCGTCGTGCGTTGCGAGGCGCGCGAGATCCAGCGGGTCGGCCGGCTGTTCCCCCTCACCTACGCCGTGTGCCCCGCCTGTCGCCACCGCCAGGGGTTCGGGTCCGAGGTGAAGGACTTGACCTGCGAGCGCTGCAAGAAGCACGCGACGCTGGCGTGGGACGAAATGAGCTGACAGCGGGCAAGAGGGATGTGGTGAAGAGGGAAGGGTGGTTCGCCACTCTTCCCTCTTCCCTTTTTCCCCTTCCCTAGACGATCACCACGCGGTCACCGAGGGACACGATCCCCGACCTCACTCCGCGACAGTAGTATCCCCGCGTCCCACCGTCGAGAAACTGCAGCTGCTCCTTCAACACGTCGGCTTCGACAGTGCCGCCCAGCGCCCATCCGGTGAACGGCCGACAGGGGTGGGCCACCTGCAGCACCTCCAGGCGCGCGAGCTCGCGGCCGTCGGGCGCGAGCAGTGCGACGCCCGGCTCGAGATCGTCGATCGCGATGCGCCCGGTGGTCTCGACGATGATGTTTTCCCCGGCACACCCCAGGGTGACGCGCTCGCCGAACCGCTCGCGCATCAGCGCGTAGTGCGACGTGAAGCCGAGCGACACGCCGTGCACGCCATCTTCGTTCTTGGTCCAGGGATGGGCGCGGTGGTGCACGTCTACGAGCCAGGCTCCGCCCGCGCCCGCTCCCAGCACGCCGTCCGGTCCGAGCGCGACCCGGTCGACCGCGAACAACGGGGCGGGGTCGTAGCTGCGCGTGGGCTTGTCACCGGTCTTGAGCGACGAACGCTGGATCTGGAGGCGCACGATACGGCCGAGTTCGCGCATAACGGAATCTAGCAAAACGTAGTATCATGTGGGTCGCCAAACGTCCATGAGAATCACGCTCGGCTGGGCGCGCTGTGCCGACAACGTGGCGGACATCCTCCGTCGCGGTGCGTGGTACCCGATCGTCGAGGAGTCGCCGGACGGCCACGTCGTCGTGGAAGTGCGCCAGCAGCGGGTGCGGCTCGCGCGCGCGGACGTGACGGTGCGGGCCGAGCCGCCGGACCACTGGAGCGTCGTGGCCCGCACGGGCGTGCTGCGCCCGACCCTGGGAGGGGGCGGGGGAGGGCGGGGGAGCGACGTCCTGACCACCTACTCGGTCTGCCCGCTGTGCCACTATCGCCAGGATTTCGCCGGCAAGCCCGCCACCCTCAAGTGCGTCCGCTGCGGCGCGACGTCGCCCGTGGACTGGAGTGAAACCTGTTAGGCGTTACACGTCACACGTTGCAGGTTGCACGAAACTGCGGGCCCCCTTGCGGGCGAGAGATAGTTAGTATATTAACCGTCAATATGTTAACTACAACCGCACGTGCCTGGCATCACCGGCAACGTGTAACGTGTCACGTGTAACTCCGATGACGGACCGCTCGGCCCTCGCCCTGCAGCTCACCGACGCCATTCGCCTGGCGCGGGCCGCCGTGGAGCACGCCGGCGATCGCGCGTTCCGCGCGTACGGTCTGTCCCACCGGGCGCACGCCGTGCTCTCGGCGGTGGACCTGGGCGGCCCCGACGGGGCGCGCCCCAAGGAGGTCGCCGCCCAGCTCGACGTCTCCCGCGCCGCCGCCACCACGTTCATCCAGCGGCTGGAGACGAAGGGGCTGGTGGAGACCACGCCCGACCCGGAAGACGACCGCGGCGTGCGCGTGACGCTGA
>Ga0209577_10000214_pt1 | contig 58170 bp, 47 predicted proteins | sample GraSoiAngelo_109_FD_185874 | JGI IMG/M metagenome (GOLD analysis project Ga0209577, IMG submission 185874) | Grasslands soil microbial communities from the Angelo Coastal Reserve, California, USA - 14_0903_12_20cm (SPAdes) (version 2) | ecosystem: Environmental > Terrestrial > Soil > Grasslands... | reverse complement strand
AAGCGCATGAAAGAGATGAGCGAAAAGGCGCGAAATCTTGTCGAAACCAGCCGCGGCGCCACCGACCGGGCGCTCACAGAGATTGCAAAACACTTGGATCGCGCGGCCAGCGTCCAAGAAAGCCGCCAAACCGCGATCGGAGCATCATGATTTTTCCTCGGCCCATGCGAATCTTGCTTTACCCGCTGTCTGTCCTTTATGGGGTCGTGGTACGCGTTCGCGCACAACTTTATGCGAAGGGATGGCTCAAACCGAGACGTTTGAACGGAACCGTAATCAGCGTAGGCAACCTGACGGTCGGCGGCACGGGCAAGACGCCCGTGGTGATCTGGCTTGCCGAAAAATTTCTTTCCGAAGGAAAACACGTGGCGATTCTCAGCCGTGGCTACCGCGGCTCGAATGGCACAAGCGATGAAGTTGAGCTCATGAGATTTCGGCTGCAGGGCCGGGTTATGTTCGGCGTTGGTAAGAATCGCTATGCGGAGGGCCGCAGGCTTGAAACGCAGCAACACATCGACATTTTCCTCCTCGATGACGGCTTCCAACACCTGCAGCTTGCCCGCGACTTGGACATTCTCTTAGTGGACGCATGGCGTTCGCCGCACGGGGAGCTATTACTTCCGGCAGGCCGTCTTCGCGAACCCCTTTCCGCGATGCGTCGCGCAAGTCTGGTGCTTTTTACGCGCACGGAAACTGTCCCAGGAGCGTCTGAAGCAATCCAGAAGCTCGCGGAATTCCCGGTTTTTGCTGCGGCAACGCGCCTTCTTGGATTCCGGCGCTACGGCGGCGGAATCCAACTCCAATCGATACAAGAGATCGGTGCCGGACCATTTTTTGCTTTTTGCGGCATCGGAAATCCCGAAGCCTTCTTCCGCGATCTTCAAGCCTGGGGGCTATCCGTCTGCGGGCGGGAGGTTTTCGCAGATCATCATCGTTATACGGAACGAGATGCTTTGAAGATCCGGCAAGCTGGGAAAAATGCGGGTGCTAAGGCCTTCATTACCACGGAAAAGGACGCGCAAAATCTTTCTGGATTGCAATTCGAGGAGGCTCCCTTATACATTTGCGCGATTGATATGGCGGTCAGTCCGGAAGCCGACTTCCGCAACATCTTAGATCGCTTGCTTGCCGCAAAGATGGGTGCCGCAGCGTGAAGATTCTCATCCGCGCGACCAATTGGGTGGGCGATGCCATCATGGCGTTGCCCGCGTTGCGTGCCGTGCGCATCCGTTTCCCAGAAGCGGGAATCGCCATTCTGGCGCGTCCTCATGTCGCGGACATCTATCGCGACCAGCAGATTTGCGATCAGTTCATTACCTATGAGTTGCAGGGGAAACATTCGGGACTTTTTGGCCGGGAACGGCTGGCCAGGGAGTTGCGCGCTTTAAAATTCGACGTGGCTCTTTTGCTGCAAAACGCCTTCGACGCGGCGTGGCTGGCTTGGCGGGCGGGTATTCCCGAACGCATCGGCTTTGCCCGCGATGCCCGCAGTTTTCTCCTAACGAAAGCGGTTCCGGTCCCTAGGCCGGGCGAAATTCCGCGGCATGAGAAGTTTTATTATCTGGAATTTCTTCGCCGCGCCGGTTGGATCGATTCGCTCCCAGACGAAACTTTCATTGCTTTAAAAGTTTCCGAGCAAAACCGCGTCATTGCAGCAGAGTTTCTTTCTCAGTTTGGCGCGCGCCCCCATTCTCTCCGCATCGCGATTGGCGCCGGCGCTTCCTATGGTTCCGCAAAATGCTGGCCGCCCTCGCGATTTGCCGAACTCGCGAATCGTTTACAGGCACAGACTGATGCGGACATCATCCTCTTTGGAACCGCATTCGAAGCCGCCGTCACACGGGCTATCGCTAGAGAGTTGCGCAAGCCTCCGGTCGATCTTACCGGCAAAACGGCCATTGCCGATCTGCCAGCCGTACTCTCCCACTGTCATCTCTTTATTGGAAACGACTCGGGAGCCATGCATGTTGCTGCTGCCGTGGGCCTTCCGGTAATTGCTATTTTTGGCCCGACCGATCCGTTTGGCACGGCTCCGGTAACGCCCCGCTGCACCATTGTTCAGGAAAAACCATATTGCAGCCCTTGTTTTCTCCGTCATTGTCCCACCGACCATCGCTGCATGCGCGCCATCACTCCCGACATGGTGGAAGCTGCGGCGAGACCTTGGCTGCACGCCTTGGGGGCACAGCATGCCTGAGCTCTCGCGCTTGCGTGCCGCCGTGTTCGTCGACCGCGACGGCACGATCTGCGAAGAGGTCGGCTACTTGAATCATGTCAGTCGTTTTCGTATGTTCCCGTTTGTCGGGGCGGCACTGCGGCGTCTCAACCAGGCGGGCTATCCGGTGATCGTTGTGTCCAACCAGTCGGGCGCCGCGCGCGGATACTTTCCGGAATCCTTACTGCACGAAGTGACGGAACTCATGAAGCAGCAACTTTCTGAAGCAGGCGCGCACTTAGATGCCGTTTACTACTGCCTGCATCCCTCCTCGGAAAGCTGCGCCTGCCGCAAGCCGAAAACCGGCATGCTGGAATGCGCCGCGCGTGATTATGCTATCGATTTGCAGCGATCGTTCGTGATTGGAGATCGCTACATCGATGTCGAACTCGCTCGCAATGCGCGCGCGCGTGGCATCCTCGTCCGCACGGGTTATGGGGAAGGCGAGCTTGCGTGGCATGCAGCGAAATGGCCGGCCGCTCCGGAGTTTATTGCCAATGATTTGGCCCAAGCCGCCGATTGGATTTTGAGGCAGCCACGATGAAGCGCCCCGCCGCTCGAAAAGACCGCCCTGCGTCGGTAGACCTGCGCGACCTCGCCGAGTGTGTGGAAAAATTCCCAGGGAAGACAATCGTACTTCTCGGTGATTTCGTGGCCGACGAATTCCGCTATGGCGACATTTCCCGAGTTTCTCGCGAAGCCCCGGTTCTGATCCTGAAACATCGTGAGACTCATGTAGCCCCGGGCGGAGGCGCAAACGCCGCAAACAATCTTGCCTCTCTTGACGCTAAGGTAGTTCCGATCACCGTTGTTGGCGATGACGCAGCTGGAGATGCCCTTTTTCAGCATTTTCTTCAGAAGGGCATCAGCACAAATGGCATCTTTCGCCTGAAGGGCCGAGCCACGCCGACCAAGACGCGTTTTCTGGCCGGCTGGGCGCATACCGTCGCGCAGCAAGTTCTCCGCTGCGACTATGAACCGCAAGTTCCTTTGCGGGAAGCAATTCGACGCAAGATTCAGCAGAAGCTCTCTGCCAGCTTGCGCAAGGCCGACGCGCTGGCCATCTCGGATTATGGATTTGGTGTTGCCACTCCTGATCTCGTCCGCCAGGCTACGGCAAAGCTCAGAAATTCATTGCCCATCACGCTTGACGCGCGCTACCGGTTGCTCTGCTACGCAAAATCCGGCATCACCTCTGCGACTCCAAATGAGGCTGAACTCGAGGCGGAGCATCACACGGCCATTGGATCGGATCGAGAGCGACTGGCGCGAGTTGGAGGCGCTACGCTTTCCGCCATGAAGTTGCAGGCCCTCCTGGTTACTCGCGGCCGTCACGGATCGGCGCTTTTCGAACCGGGCAACCGGCTTACGCACATCCCCATTCACGGCTCTGACCAGGCGGTGGACGTGACTGGCGCCGGCGACACCGTTCTTGCGGCTTACACGTTGGCACTTGCCTGCGGTGCATCTTCTCTCGAAGCCGCGCATATTGCGAATATTGCCGGTGGTCTCGTGGTCATGAAGCGCGGCACAGCCACAGTCTCGCGCCAGGAGCTTCTCGATGCCATCCGCTGCGAAATTTCCGGAGCCTCTTCCTGAACTATGCGCGAAGCTGCCAGTAAGATCGTTCCTCGCGAAGTGCTGGGGAGCAAACTCGCGGAACACAAGCGCCGCGGCGAGCGCATCGTCTTTTCCAATGGCTGCTTTGACACGCTGCACGTCGGCCACGTCCGCTACCTTGAAGGCGCGCGTCGCGAAGGCGACATTCTCGTCGTGGGGGTCAATGACGATTCGAGCGTGCGCCACTTGAAAGGCCCTGGCCGGCCCGTTCTTGATGAAAACGCTCGCGCATTACTGGTTGCGGCGCTTCGCTGCGTGGATTACGTCGTGCTCTTTTCCGAACCGACCGTGCAAGCGCTCCTCGAAGAATTACGGCCTGACGTTCATGCTAAGGGTACCGACTACACAGCGGAAACTGTGCCAGAGCGCGCCACTGCTGCGCGGCTCGGTATTCGCGTGGCCATCGTGGGTGATCCCAAGGATCACTCCACGCGGTCGTTCTTCGAATCCCTGCGCAAGGCAGCGCATGACTGAGCCGCGCTTTCTTGTCGTGCGCCTCGGCTCGCTGGGAGATATCGTGCACACGTTTCCCGCCGTAGCGGGTCTTCGCGAATCGTTCCCTAAAGCTGAAATTGTTTGGCTGACGCATCCTCGCTGGAAAGAATTAGTCGGCAGCAGCGAGCTGGTCACGGAAATATGGGAATTGGAGACGCGCTCCCTCGCTTCCGTCCACCAGATCATTAGGCGCATTCCTAAAAAGAAATTCACAGCGTCCATTGACTATCAAGGGCTCTGGAAATCTGCGGTATTCCCCTTTCTCGGACGAGTGCCGCGCCGCATCGGATTCTCTTCGCACTCCGTTCGCGAATTTGGCGTGCCAGCCCTGTACACCGACCGTGTTTTCGTTGCCACCGCGCATATTGCCGATCAAAACGGCGAGCTTTCTCACGGTGCAGGAGCGCAAAGGGGCGTCGCCCCGTTTTTGCTTTCCGTCTCTTCGTTGCAGGAGGCGTTTGTTTTGCAACTCTTGCGCGGATTCAACGCAGAGCGCTACATCGTATTGAGCCCTGGAGGAGGGTGGCGTTCTAAGTGCTGGCCTCCGGACCGCTACGGGGCGCTTTGCCGGCAGATCCATGCAAAGCTAGGACTGCGCTGCTTCTTAAACCAGGGCCCTGGAGATGAGGGTATCGTTGCGGCTGTCAAAGCCGCCAGCGGTGACGCGGCTCCCGTTGCCTGTAGCAGTTCTTTGCACCAGCTAATGGTTCTCTTGCGCAATGCGCTTTGCGTCGTTGGTGGCGACACGGGACCTCTCCACCTTGCGGTGGCTTTGGGGACTCCAGTCGTGGCGCTCTTTGGCCCGACCGACCCGGCGCGCAATGGCCCCTATCGGCTGCGCGGCGATTCCACAAAGGACATTGTTCTGCGTAGTCCAAATGCTGTGACCACCTACAAGCGCGGAGATCAGCCCGATCCTTCCTTGCTCGAACTCCATGTGGCAACAGTTTTCGATGCCGTTCGTTGTCAAGTTGAGGCGCGCCGATGAGCCTTCCAGGCACCTTTTTCATGCGCTGGCGCGTTCGCCTCGGCTATCCACTGGCCGTCATTGCTCTTTGGTTTTCTCGTCCGTCCCCTCGGAGCGTCTTGCTCGGCGGTTTGGTGGGGCTGCTGGGCCTTTGGCTACGTGGCTGCGCTGCCGGCTATCTGCACAAGCAGGAAATGCTCACGGTCGGCGGCCCCTATGCTTACACGCGCAATCCTCTTTATCTCGGCAGCGCCGTGATGGCGCTCGGTGCCGCCGTCGCGATGAAATCCTGGATTTCTGCTTCACTCCTTCTTCTGTACTTCGCGATTTTCTATTCTGCGGTGATGCGCCGCGAAGAAACAGAACTGCGCATGCGCCACGGCTCGGTCTTTGAAGCATATGCGCGCGCGGTTCCGCTCTTTCTCCCGCGTTTGCGGCCCCTAAAATTACCTATGGCATCTTCAGCGGCATTTTCGTTCGCGCAATACAAGAAGAACCACGAATGGCAGGCTGCTCTTGGCTTCCTACTCCTTCTTATCGCTTTGCTGTTGATTTGGCATTTTCCTAAGGGTTGACTCCGTCGTGCTGCCCGTCTTAGGGCACGCAACGAAATTGTCATCTGCCGTCGGTCGGTAAGAACATGCACGGCGCCTTGGCGATTGGTCCGCGGGACGCGCACGCCTGCCGAGCTAATCTCGCCAGCGGGTCCGGGTTGGGATGCTCATAGGCTTTGTTTCCCAACGGAAATAATTCCGATTTTTGGCCGCACGGCCTGAGTCGTGGAATTCCTTCCGCCGTGATGGCCAACCTTCATGGCGCTTTTCGCAACCTCACCAGCGTCTCGATGTGGAAGGTCTGCGGGAACAGATCGAACAAATGCATTTCTTTGATTTCGTAGCGATTGCCCGGGGCGTCTATTTCTTTCGGCTTCCGCGCGGAATTTGTCAGAACCGCCAAATCCCGAGCTAGCGTGGACGGGTCGCACGAAAGGTAAACAATTTCTGCCGCTTGGAGTTCGGCAAGGTCCTTTGCGGCCCGCGCGCCCAGCCCTGCCCTGGGCGGATCCAAAACCACAAATTCCGGCCGTTCCTTTGTCTTTTTCAGAAACTCTTCCGCGTGTTGGTTATGCGAAGCGATCGAAACGCCCGCGAGTTCTGCATTCGCTTGGAGATCTCGCGTGGCGGCGAGATTGGCGTCGACGCCGACGACTTTCCTGAACGCCTTCGCCAGCGGCAGAGTGAAGAACCCGACTCCTGCGTACAAGTCGAGAGCGGACTCGCCATAGGCGTTCGCCACCACGGTTTTGAGCAAATCCTCAATCAAAAAGCGATTCACCTGAAAGAACGACAAATGGCTGACACGATATTGATACCCACCGGCCTCTTGCATCAGGTGTCCAGGCCCGCTCAGTTCAAACTTGTTTTTCTTCTGATCCAGCAGCAACAAGCTCTCAAGCTGTGGAAGCGCGCCGTGGAACACCGACATTAACTCACTGGCAGTTTTTGGAAAACGCTCAAACGCGACGTTCAGCGCAATTTTCTCGTCTCGTGAGTCCGCAAACGCCTCAATCTCTTGGGTCCCGGCGGGCAACGTGCCGGTACGCGTCATGTCCTGCAACTTCAAAAACGTTTGCGCCAGCAGCGGCGAAAGCACTGGACACTCGTCGATCGGCAGAATCACCGAGCTTTCCGGCAAGAAATATCCCAGTGCGCGAGGCATCCCTGCGCGCACCGCCCACTGCGCGCGGTTGCGGTAACCATAGGGCTCTGCGGCATGGTCGATAATCTCTCCGTTCCATGGAATTCCGCCAAGCCGTGAGAGCGTTTCGCGCAAAATTGCTTTCTTCAACCTTAACTGCTCTGCGGCGGAAATATGTTGATAGTGGCATCCGCCGCACTTCTGAAAGTGCACGCATCTTGGCTTGCCGCGTTCTTTCGCTGGGGAGGTGACTTCCAGCAGTTCTGTCCACAGCAGCTTCTTTTGCCTCTTCTTGGTGACCGCGCGCACTTCTTCCCCCGGCAGGACGTAGGGCACAAAAACCGTGTTTCCGTCGGCGTGGGCCAAGCCCTCGCCGCCGTAGACGAGCTTCTCGATCGACAGTTTTAGATCTTCCGGCATGTAGACAGTCATTCTACGACACCCACGTTTGGCCAAAGGGCCTAGCGGGAGAGGCTGACACCCTGGTATTTTGTATCGTTTTCAAAACAAAGTGGTTACTAAATTTGATCGATGGAAGTTGTTGAAAACAAAGGATAGGCAAGTTATGCCTTACAACTGTCAACCATTAACCACTATATACCATATATACCACAAAGCAAAGTCCGTTAAAGAAAATAGAAGTGCCTTAGATTCAGGGACTTAGAGAGGGGAGTTTCGCGTTCTTTCTTGCTGCGCGCGCTCGCGGGAGCGGCCAAAAGGTCAACAGAGGTAAAACAGACTCAGCCGCGGCAGCCGGAATTCCTCGAGCAGCCGCTTCTGGATGTACTGCTTTTCGACCAGAGCCAATTGCTCGGCTTTCATCTTTCTCCGGTAGGCTGCCAGTTGGCCGTCCAATTCCCGCCGGATTTTCAGCATCAACTCTTCCGGAGCATGGTTTGTCAGCGCCGCTTGCAGTTTGTCGTCCAAAACCGTCAACCGCCGCTCCAGGTCCTCCAGCTCGAGCGCTCCCGGTGTGCCGAGCAGTATTTCAGCGGCTTCGACGGATCTGCCGATGTCCTTTAACGCCGCCGCGAGTTCCGGATGCACGTTCTGGCCGTTTTCTGCCGCCTCCTTTAGCTTTCTAGCGTTCTGAGCGAAGTATTTTTTCAGCTCGTCGCGCGAGAAGGGCTCTTTTTGTTGCGCGGACTTTGCAGCCGGGGCCTTGCCTGCTGCGGCTTCTAATTGCTCTTCGGCAGCATCCAAGACCGCGTCCGTGCAATACGCCAGGCTCTTCAGTGGTTTGCCGGCGCCCTGCCGCGATCGGCCATAGCTTTCGAATGCGCGATCGATTCCTTTGAGCGCCGCTTCCAGCGGCACGCCTGCTTTCTGCCAGGCTTCCATGATGGCCCAGTCGAGCGGCGACACCAGCAGGTGCGCTCCCCGCTTCTTCCAAAAATATTCTTCGATTTCCGTAAAGTAGTTGAAATAGTTCCAGCCATTCATGGTGTTGGTTGGAAGCGTCAAGTGCGTCAATCAATCCAGCCGGCTATGGCCGTATCAGCTTGTGCTTTACCTCTGAACTTTCTTTGCTGGAACCGTGCTCCGAGCGTCCGCTGCCGCGCTCTTCCCGTGCTCCGCCGGCTGATTCCTCTCCCAGATCAATCGCAATCCGGTCAAAGTCAGAAACTCATCCGTGTGCTCGATGTACTTCGAGCCTTTGGCCACCAATCGCGCCTGGCCTCCCGTGGCCACCACTTTGGCATTCTCGCCCAGCTCTTTCTTCATGCGCGCGAGCATGCCGTCAACCATGTCGACCGCGCCGTAATACAAGCCCGCCTGCATGTGCGTGACGGTATTCGTCCCGACGACTTTTCCCGGGTCCTTGATTTCCACGCGCGGGAGTTTCGCTGCGCGAGCGAACAAAGCTTCCGCGGCAATCCCCAGACCGGGCGCAATCACGCCGCCCAAATATTCGCCCTTTGCCGAAATGGCATCAAAAGTAATCGCTGTACCGAAATCCACTACGATGCACGGCCCGCCATACTGATGAAAGGCGGCCACGCCGTTCACGATGCGGTCCGCGCCCACCTCGGAGGGATTGTCCACCAACACGGCCATGCCCGTCTTCACGCCCATCTCGACAAAAAGAGCCTTCTTTCCAAGATATACGCGCGTCATTTCCGCGAGCGTCCAATTCACCGGCGGCACGACCGAGCTGATAATTACTCCCGTGATGTCATTCCGGTCGAGCCCTGCCAGCGCAAATAGATTCCGCGTCAGCACGCCGTATTCGTCGACGGTTTGCTCGCGCGCTGTCGTCAAGCGCCAGTTGGCAATCAGCTCTTGGCCGTGGAACACGCCCAACACCGTATTCGTGTTTCCCACGTCGATGGTCAGCAGCATCTAACGCGCCTCCGCCACGTCCCCGGCAATCACCGTAACCACTTGCCCGTCATCGCGTTCCACTTGGAGCAAACCTTCCGGGCCTAATCCAACGGTGGTACCCAGGTAGCTCTCCGCGCCGTTTGTAACGCGCACGCGCTTGCCGTGCGCGTAACTTGAAAGCACTTCGAAACGCTTCAACACGCCTGGCACTCCTTCGCGGGTGAACCGATTGTAGTCGCTCTCGAATGCCCGCAGCAACCGCACCAGCAATTCCATGCGCGATTGCGGTTTGCCTGTTTCCTGGCGCAGCGAGGTTGCAAGATCCGCGAGTTCGGGTGGAAATTTCTCCTGGTTCAGGTTCAGTCCGATTCCCACCACAACAAAACGGATCTGACACGGCTCCGCGTGCATTTCCGTCAGGATGCCACCCGCTTTTTTCCCGCGAATGATCAAATCATTGGGCCACTTCAAATCTACCGAGAGGCCTGTGACTTCCTGTATTGCGGCGTGTGCGGAAAGTCCCGCCATCATTGTGAGCAAAGGAGCCTGCACGGGCGCCAGCTTCGGCCGAAGCAGCAAACTCACGTAAATCCCCGTCGCGCGCTCCGAATGCCAAGAGCGTCCTGCTCTGCCCCGTCCTGCAGTCTGTTCTTCTGCCAGAACTACGGTGCCTTCCGGCTCGCCAGCGTGACCCAATTCGAATGCCACGCGATTGGTCGAATCGGTCTTGAAAAAATGATAGATGCGCCTACCGAATAGGCTGCCTTTCAGACGCCTCTTCAACTCGTCCGCGGTCAAAATATCCGGGACCTTCTCAAGGAAATATCCGGTCGCGGCTTGTCCCTTTACTTTCACACCCAGTTCGCGCAGCCGCTCCACCCACCGCCACACTGTGGATCGCGACACGCCGATTTCCCGAGCGATGCGCGCTCCGCTGATCACGATGGTGGCGTTCTTCCCGAGCAAGGCCAGCAGTCCGGCCACTCTTCGGTCTGTTGTTCCGGTCAGGGTTTCCGGGTTCATGGGGATATCATTGTGCCTGGGCGCCGCCTAAGCTTACGTTTCCTCGACGCCATCCACAAGCAGGCTCAGGTTAGCGGCGGGGGCCGAGTGCGTCAACATCCCGGAAGAGGGAAAATCAGCTCGCGCCTTGGCATAAGTGTGGACATTTTCGAGCATAATTCCGCCGGAAATTTCCATGACGCAATCGGGGCGCATGCCGCGCGCAATCTTTACGCATTCGGCCGCTCGTTCCGGAGTCATGTTGTCGAGCCGTACGGCTTCCGCGCCTGCGCCGAGAGCTTCGATCAATTCGCGTTCGTCCCGCACTTCAATCTGTACCGTTGTCGGCGCCAGCCCCACAGCTTCGGGGTCCAAGCCGGCTGCATCCTCGAAGCAATGACTTCCATCTTTCGGTCCAACGTGCGAAACACATTTTCCACCAGCGGCAATCCCGCACAAACAAGCGTCTGGCGTGCCAGGAGGTACGCCCGGGCCACGGTGTTGGGCGGAGTCGTCGCCGCCGTGCTCGCGTCCCCCGGCCCAATGTCCTCCGCCAACGCATTTCGAACGACTTTCTCGATTTGTTCGGAATGCCAGTTCACGAGCGTCGGGTCCCGGCCGCCTGACTCTCTCCTTCAAGGTCTTTCAGTCTCTTCTGCAATTTTTCCAGCTCAATTCTTTGTTGCGTAAGCGTCGCTTCGAGCCCCTTGATAATCTTTTCCGGCGCGCGGCTGCGAAAGGTTTCGTCCCCAAGCTGTTTCTCTTTCGAAGCGATGGCCTTCTGCAATCCTTCGATGTCCTTCTTCAGACGCGCTCTTTCCGCGCCGGCATCCACTGCTTCTGAATAAACCAGGCGCACGTCAAACGCCGCGGTGGTCCGCACCGCTCCGCTCTTTGCATTAAACCGTTCTTTCGGAATGATGCGCAACTCGGACAAAACCGCGAAGCGTTCGACAGCCTCACGGTTCGCTTGGATCAAAGCTCCCGTTGCGCGATCCGTCGTGGAGAACTCCGCTAAGACTTTTTTCTTGGCGTCGAGCCGCAACTCAGCCCGGATTGCCCGCAACGCTGTCACTGCTTCCTGAATTTGCGCCACGTCGTCGAGTGCGTCAGGGTTCTTCCAGCGCGTTTCCGTTTCCGGAAACCTCCCGAGCGCAATGGACTTCGCTCCGGGAGCCTGAGGCAGTTGGTGCCACAGCTCCTCGGTCAGGAAGGGCATGAACGGATGCAGCAACCGCAGCGCCGCCTCGAACGCCGCGAAGAGGTTCTTCCACGCTACGGTTGCGCGTTCGCGCTCCGCGCTTTGCAATTCGGGTTTTACCCACTCGATGTACCAATCGCAGAAATCGCCCCAGAAAAACTGGTACACGCCTTGCGCGGCCTCATGAAAACGGTAATTGCCGAGCGCGTCGTTCACCATTTCCACCGTTGCCGCCAGCCGCGCAAAGAGCCAGGCATCCACTAGCGGAGTCTTGCCGCCGACCGCATACGGAGCTCTCGCGCGCATTTCCGGTCCTGCCAATTCTTCGAGCTTTGCTCCGGTTTGCTCAAACTTATCCAGGTTTACAAATAAGAATCGCGCAGCGTTCCAAATCTTGTTGGCAAAATTTCGCGAGCTGGCCAGTCGGTCTTCCGACAGCACGATATCGGTTCCCGGCGCGGCCATGGAAGCCAGGCAGAATCGCATCGCGTCGGTTCCGTACTGCTGGTTCAAGGCCACGGGGTCGAGCCCGGTCCCTTTGGACTTCGACATTTTCTCGCCGCTTCCCGTGCGCACGAGCGAATGCAAGTACACGGCGTGGAAAGGAATTTTGCCTGTAAAATGAATTCCCATCATGATCATCCGGGCCACCCAGAAAAACAGAATGTCGTAGGCGGTGATCAACAAGCTCGTCGGATAGTACTTCTTAAAATCTTCTGTCTCGTTGGGCCATCCGAGAGTCGAGAACGGCCAAAGGGCCGAGCTGAACCAGGTGTCCAGTACATCGCTATCCTGCTCCAAATTGCTCGAACGGCACGTCGCACACTTACCCGGAGTCTCCCGCGCGACCGTAATGTGCTTGTTTTCTTTGCAGTACCAGGCTGGAATGCGGTGTCCCCACCAAAGTTGCCGCGAGATCGTCCAATCGCGGATGTTGCGCATCCAGTTGAGATACTCGGTGCGCCGGTTGTCAGGGATGATCAGGATGGTGCCTTCCTTGCCCGGCGCGTACTGCTCGACAGCCTTGATAGCCGGCGCGGCCAGTTCCGTCATCTTGCAGAACCATTGCGTTGAAATGCGCGGCTCCACGATCGTTTTGCTGCGTTCGCAGAGCCCAATCGCATTGGTGTGATCCGTGATTTTCTCGAGCAAACCCTGCGCTTTCAGGTCCTCGACCACTTTTTTTCTTGCCGCGAACCGCTCCATCCCCGCATACGCGCCCGCATTGGCGTTCATGCGCGCGTCGTCGGTCATCACGTCGATTTCGGTAAGATGATGCTTCTTGCCAAGCGCAAAATCGTTCGGGTCGTGCGCCGGAGTAACCTTCACCGCCCCGGTCCCGAATTCGCGGTCCACCATCTCGTCCGCGATAATAGGAATTTCACGGTTCATCAGCGGCAGCAGCGCTTTCTTCCCGACCAGGCGCTTGTAGCGCTCATCCTCCGGATGTACGGCCACGGCCGTATCTCCCAGCATGGTTTCGGGCCGAGTCGTTGCCACCGTCAAAAATTCCTTCATTCCCACAATCGGGTACTTGATGTACCACAAATGTCCCTGGCGCTCTTCGTGCACCACTTCCAGGTCGCTCAGCACGGTCAGGCAGTCCGGGCACCAATTCACCAGCCGCGTCGCCCGGTAAATCAGCCCCTGTTCATAGAGCCGCACAAAAACTTCGCGCACTACTTTCGAGAGCTCCGGCGACAGCGTGAACCTTTCCCGGGACCAGTCGCAGGTCTCCCCGATCTGCCGCATCTGTCGCAGAATCGTGCCGCCGCTTTCTTCCTTCCACTTCCAGACGCGGCTCTCGAATTCTTCGCGCCCTAGCTTGCGGTAATCGATGCCTTGCTCGGCGAGTTGCCGCACCACCACGCGCTGCGTCGAAATTCCCGCGTGGTCCATTCCCGGCAGATACAGCGTGTTATATCCCCGCATGCGGTGCCACCGCGTAAGGATGTCGATTTCCGTGTGATTCAGCATATGCCCGATGTGCAAGGAGCCCGTCACGTTGGGCGGCGGAATGACGATGGAAAACACGGGTCCGGGCGCGCTCGGGTCGGCCTTGAACAAGGCCTCTTGCACCCAGAATTCGGCCCAGCGGGGCTCAATCTGTTGCGGTTCGTACGCTTTTGCAATCTCGCGTGCCATTCCGTAGAGTTTCTCCGGAAAAGTCCAGCCTAGCGCTTTCCTGCCCGATGCCTCACTTCAGGTTAATCTTCGACTATAAGGGGCGAAAAGCAGCTCCGTCAAATATTCGCATCTGCAGCAAAATATCTTCAATTCGAATGCTTCAGGAATTGATATGCAGCTCAGGACACAGCCTTGGGGTTTTTGTCCTTACAGGGGCGTGCAGAAAGTTCAGGGCAGGGAACTACGACTTCTTCGACTTCAGCTCTTCTTTGACCATCGCTTCGACGACGGGCTTCAAAATCTCTCGCGTCACCGCTTGCAGCACTTCAGGGCTCATTTTGGCCAAAACCTTCGCCACGAGATCGTCCATGTTGGGCGCGGTCGGCGTTGCTGTTGACGGGGTCGGGCTCGTAGGTTCTAGCACGCCTTGATCTTCCCGGGCGTAATAGTTGTTTCCTTCCGACGACGCGGCGTCCGGCTCTTCAAGGATGAATGTGGCGCCTTCGGTAACTTGCGCCGCTTCTTCTCGAATCGCTTCAACCGTGGACGGCGGAAGCGCAGCTTCTTCGATCACCGCATCTGCTTCTGGGCTGACCTCGCTCGTTTTTTCATGGCCGTTCTTCGGTGCCCCGGCCGGATGTGCCACTGAGGGCGCATCCCACGTCGAAGCCAACTGACTGGCTGTCTGCATCTCGCTTTCCCACGGGCTCGAGGAGACAGAAAACCACGAATCTTTCCCCCCTTTCCTTTCTTCTGCTGGCTTTGGCTCGCCTATGTGCGTCTTGCCCTCAACAACTGCCGTAGCCGTCTCCCTTGTGCGCTGCTCACTAAGGACCGTGGCCGGCTCGGGAACCGCAGGGGGCGGGACGGGAGGTTGCCAAACATCCGGTCCTGATGGCTTGCTCGAAATCGCTGCAGCTTCCTGCACCGGCGCGGGAGGAACTGCAGCGGTTTCCGGAACGCGATTGCTTGCTGCTGGCGCAGCTTCGACGGGCGCCGGTTTCTCTGCTTCCTCTGGCTCCCATCCCATGTTGCGCGACCTGCCGGCGGCCATTTGCTCGAATCCGCCCATGCGCCAATCGTTTGCGCTGCTCTTGGATTTCGATTCCTTGGACTGGGCCGCAGGAACCACCTCTTCGTCGGCGGTTGCTGCGGGCCTCCAAGCTGCCGGCTCTTCTTCCTCCTCCACGTCCATTTCTTCTTCGGCGCGGTTGCGCCAATCGTGCTCCTTCGGGAATTCCGGCGAGGTCTTCGTCGCGAAACTCGAATCGTCCACTGTTTCTTCTATCGGGGTTTCCAGCAGGCTGCCGAACGCCACCGGTTGCGAGCTCGAATCTATCTTCAATGGCTCCGGCTTCGCCGGCACTTCCTCCACAAAACTTTCGCTCGCCGCCTCCGGGCTGCTCTGCATGCGAAATTCCGGCACGGGCGTTGCTCCGACGATTGGCACGCTCCCGTTGTTCGGCGTCAACATTCCTCCGGCGCCAAAAGCCTCCGGTTCCGCAACTTTTGCAGCGGGCACGCTCACCTGGCCTGGTGCCGAACGCTGCAGTGCCGACTTCACCATCGAGATCAACGGATCTGGTGGAATAAACGGCTTCTTCAGGACGCCGTCTGCTCCCACCCTTTGGGCTTCCTGTTCGTCGAGGGGATCGAAGGCTCCCACTAACAGAATCACCGGGATATGCGACAGCGCGGAATCCATCTTCACAAACTGGCAAACTTCGTAGCCGTTTCTTACCGGCATGAACACATCGGCGAGCACCAGGTCCGGACGCACGTCCGCGATCTTTCGCACGGCCGCTTCGCCATTCCCAACGGCGACAACGTCGATGCCCTGATCCTTCAGAGCCAGACCGACCATCTTCTGGATGTTGCTGTTGTCGTCCGCGACCAGAATCTTCGCCACTACACACCCTCCGGCGAGGCTACACTCGTGAACGCCACATGGGCTCTACCTCAGCAAGAAACTATATGCCCTGCCTCACTTTATTGGAGCATTCGCGGGCGTGGGCGTCAATCACCCCGGGGGACAGTGTGTCGCAAAGCGATACTGCTCAATTGCACACTATTACCCCCCCCCTAAGCCAACGAAAACAAAGAGGATGTGGCCTCGATTGGCCTACCCCCTCACGTTACTTCGAAACTCCTTCTTGTCCGCAGGAGAGGGATTACCAGGGAATGATTTTCTTCAGTCCCTTCTTTTTCTTGCTGCTGGACTCTTTCTTGCTGTCTTTCTTGTCAGCGAGGGCTCCCGCATCCGTCCCGGCCTGCTGTCGCGCGGTATCCGCCTTCGTTGTATCGGCCGGTTGGCCGGCAGCGGTCGCATCCGTTTTTGCCGTTCCATCTGCGGCAGCGGAAGCCTCGGTGCCGCCATCCGTTTTGGGAGGATCGCTCGTGCCTGTGGCCGATGTGTTGGCAGGGTCGCTCGCCGCTGCTGGCGCTGCAGGATCCGGCTGTTGTGTTTGCGGCTTGGCCTCGCTTCCCTCCGCAGCAGGCGTCACATTCTCAGCGCCGCTGGTTGTCCCCGCCGCGCCCCCTGGTGACACCGTGGCCACGATTCCGGTCCCGGCCCCGCCAATCCGCGGCTGGTTTCCTCCCGATAGAATGTCTACCCCGGCATCGTTATCCGATTCCGGAGTCATCGTCGGTGTTCCGTACCTAGCGGCAGCCTGCAATTCCTCTCGGGGGCTCGAATGCACTAACGCCAAGGGTTTTAAGAGCAGGGCGTCATGCTTGCGCGGCGCATTTCTCTCCGCGGTCATCCACGCCACGGCTTTCGGATCCGCTTGCGGTACCGGCACCTTCAGCGCTACCAGTTTTTCCTTGGCCTTCGGAGCTAGCGGCGAGAGAGGATATTCGCGCACGATTCTTGCGTAATAGGGCGCTGCCAGCTCTTTCTTTTCCGTGCCTTCCCAGATATCCGCCAGCATCCACAAGGCGCGATCCGCCTTGCTGTACAGTGGATAGCGGTTTACTAGCGCCGCCAGCCTCGAAGCTGCCGCCCTTTTGTCGCCCCGGCCGTAGTAATAAAATTGCCCGATTCGAAAATCGCCTTCCGCCAGCACTTCCTGTACTTCGCGCAAATACTGTTCTGCCTTCGACGCTAGCGGGTCATTCGGATATTTCTGCAAGAAAGTTTGGAAGGCGTCCTCCGCCTCCAGGGCCTGTGTGCGGTCGCGGTCGGGTTTTTCCATCTGCCGGAAGTGGGCCATGGCCACTTGCAGTTGCGCGTATGCCGCTTCCGGCAACATGGGGAAGAACACGCCGAAATCTTGATAAGCCTGAATGGCCTGCGTCAGGTTGGCGGTCCCTCCCTCTTTGTAAAACGAGTCCGCAATCGCCAGTTTCGCCTTGGCCAGGTATTCGCTGTCAGGGTAGGTGTTGATCAGCGTTTGCATGTTCAGCCGGCCCACTTCGTGTCGGCCGTGCTTGATGTCGTCCATGGCGCGCAGGTAGAGCAGCTTGTCCGGCTCCGCGGTGTTGTCCGCGCTCGTGGATTTATTGACCTTCTTCTTCCTATGGAATTGTGCATTGCTGGGCGCGGCGCTGAGCAGCATCAATCCAGCAGCCATTAGCATGGCCATCAGTTTTGGGCTTGCGCCGGAAAAAGTAACACGCACTCCGCACCTCTCTTGCGAATCTCGGAATCCCCACGACAGACCTGGAAGAGCCTGCAGGCCCACAACACCCCCAGTTTAAACCTGTTAATTATACCCTGAACCAACCGACAGGTCTCATCCCCATCTTTAACAATTCCGGGCAGGCTCGGCAAAGGCTTCCTGCTGCCTAGCCCACTCCTTCTGATGCCGGTATGGGACACCCAAGGTTGCCTTGCGCCTGCTGTTCGCCTACTCCTTGAATTTCTTGCTCGGCGTCGTCTGCTTCTCCCTTTGCAGTTCGAGGACGTCGGCCCCGGTGTCCGAGCTTCCCAGCAGCCATTTCCAGTAGTCGCCCACTTTGCGATCGTCGTTTCGCTCTAGCGCAAACTTCTTGGAATCCTTCGACCAATCAGTGGTGATCGCCGGTGTGCGCGGTCCTGCTTTGTTCGTGTCGCCCTTGTCTTGTTTCTTTAATTGTTCTTCTTGCTCCGGCAGCAACACGCGCGCGTAGCTGTATTTTTCGACTCCGTCGGTCGTCAATTGTGTTTCGACGACGCTCGTGTCGCCCGATTTCTTCAGCGCTTTCGCGTAGTTTTCAGCATCCATAAGGTACAGGTTGTGCCCGCGGGCGAACACCACCGTCTTTTCATCCGGCGAAACGGAAGCCCACATCGGCTTTTTCTTGGGCGCTTCGAAATTGTCCAGCCGCGTGACTCTTCCCCTTGCCAGCTCGTACTCAAAATAGATCGTGCGCGTCTGTTCCGGTTTCTCGCCTGCGGCACCCGCCGCTTGACCCTCCTGCTCTCCCTGCCCCATCTCTCCTTCCTGGCCTTGTTCCTCGATGTCTTCCTGGCTCTTTTCCTTCTTCGGTTCGTTCGGGACCACCGCATCCTTTCGAATCTCCACTTCAAATCGCATCTTCGTGTCTTTGTCCACCAGCTTCAGCCGCTTCACGGGAAGATGCTCGGCGTCGTAAGGAAAATTCGTCAGCATCGAGAGCGCTGCCGCCAACTTGGCGTTGTCCCGCAGCGGCGCCTTCGACCTCTTTAATGGATCCACCAGGTAGTAGCGCGTTCCGTTCGGTGTCTCGTAGCTGTACCAGAATCGGTTGGACTCGCTGAACCAGTGCGGGGTCACCGCCAGATCAAACACTAATTTGCTGAGTTGATCGGGCAAAAAGCGCTCTTCGAGGGCGTAATTGGGCGCTACACGCGCGGAGGCGTCGCCCGCGCCTTCTTTGGCTGTTGCTGCGCCATCTGGCCCCGCCCAAACTCGCAGCGCAAGCAAACTTGCCGCCGCCAGCCCAGCAACCACTCCCGCCCGTGCGACCCGATTTGCCCTGCGACACATCCGGGTTGCCGAATTTGCCGCGCTCATCTTCCATTTCCTCCATTCGAAGCCACGTCCAGGCCGAACGGGCGCGCATTATAGTCCTAATTGGCCTCTCCGCACCGTACGCGCCCTTGCGACCGCGCACCGTCCGGTTACAAATTTTTCTTGGGCAGGGAATATCTCTAGCTTTTAGATAGTCTTTAGAAACAACGCCATGGAGTATTGCGTTTAAGCTCTCAGGGGGCAATGGGACAATCCTTATGATGAGACGCGCTTTGGTTGCTGGCTCACTCCTGGTCGTGGCTGCGGCGGTGCCTCCGCTTGCCCATCAGGTGCACAAACCGCAGGTTGCTCACCTGTCGCTCCAGGTGGGCGACCTCGCTCCCAATTTCACCCTTCTCGCGGATGATTGGAAAACCGTCAAGCTGAGCGACTACCGCGGCAAGAAAAACGTCTTTCTTGCCGTGTACGTCCTCGCTTTTTCCGAAGGCTGCACCAAGCAAATGCGGGCCGTGCAGGCGGGTATCGATTCCGGCCGCATCCCCGCAGCGGACACTGAGGTGTTTGGCGTTAGCATGGATAGTCCCGCCGCCAACGCTGCGTTCGCCGAGCAAAACGGCCTGCATTTTCCCCTGCTCAGCGACATGAACCACAAAATGCTGACATCGTATGGCATCTTGACGACCTACAGCGTCGAAAACGAAGACTATCAGTGGGCTCTCCGCGCCAACATCGTCATCGACAAGCAAGGCATCATTCGTCTCATCGACGAAGGCGACAACGCCGTTGACCCCAACACCGCCCTGACCCTCTGCACGACTCTCCACAAGCAGCCTTCCGCCAATTAGCGTCCGAGTCTTTAGGATTGGCCGGTGCCGAAATCACACCACGGTTGCCGTGCAAGTTTCGGGCAGCAAGGATTGGTCTTCTTTAAATTTCGACTTTTCAACTTTTGAGCCTAAGAAGCTAGTTCGAGGTGCCGGTGGCGGTGCAGGTTTCTTTGGCGGCGTCGCCGTAAAGGTGGAGAAGCTGCGAGGCGCGTTTCAGCAAATCGGAGGGCATGTCCCCGGCCTGGTAATCCACCCAGCCCGTGGTGTACCCGAGCGAAATCTTCTTGCCGGCGCATTCCAAGTCCATCGAGCCCATACGGTTCAATACCTGGCTCACTTCGCCCGCATTGCATTTCGGGAGCACCAGCACGAAGTCGTCGTTGGACAGTCGCACCGCATAATCTGAGCCGCGGCTCACTTCCTTCAGCCGCCTTGCAAACTCTTTCAGCGCTTGGTCCACCGCCGTTTTCCCATATTTCTGTGCAACGTCCGCCAAGTCTTCCAGGTGGATGGTCGCCAAGCTCAGCGCGGTGTTGTGCCTCTTCGCTCGCGCGATTTCTCTTCCGAGATGCAGCAGCGCGGAGGTGTGCGTGTACAATCCCGTCACCGGATCCGTGGCCGCAGATTCGTCTAAAGCGGCTGCGTTATCCTCCGACGCGGCGCTCGGCGCAGTCGCTTGTTTGCCGAGCTTGCGAAACAGCCTCTGCCGGTACAGCATCCAGCCGTTGAACAGCAGCAGCAAACACAAAATTCCCCAGCGTGCTTGCTCAGGGGTAATTTCGTAAAAATGTTCTTTATGCCGGAAGAGCCGTGAGAATGCGGTGAGCAGCAAGACCACTGCGGAGAGCGTCGTCACGGTTAGCGCAGAAAACCACAGCCACCACTCGCGCCGCGCCAGTTTCTTTAAGTCGATTTCTGCCCTCTGCCCGTAGTAACTCGCGGGTCCTTCGAGCGGCGAGGACTTCAGGCTTACCCGGTCTCCGAGCGCAGACACAGTGGTTCTGTCAGGCTGGCCAAACATAACCCCAACTTTACGTAGCGGCTGCAAAGCGGGGCAATCCCCAAGAAGTACAGGCCCTTCCTTTCAACAACCTGCACCAAAGTACTGCTTTAGAAAAATACAATCCCGGGGCTGGTTGTTGGGTATGCGGACTTCCGAGGCCGCCCGCTCGCTAGGCAGTGATCTCGGCCATTTCGAAAACGCCGGTGCGGCGCGTTCCGGGGTTTCGCTATGGCCTGGCGGGGAGTTTGCCGGAGCGGGTCCAATCTTCTGTGGCAGGATACAGCTCGAGCCCCATCTCGTAGCAACCATCTTGACGCCTTTGGCAGTGCGCAATGCGGCCACGCGAAGAACGGTTGCCTCGGATCGGCTGGACAAACAGATCGTGGTTCGCATTCCAGAGGCTCTTGGTCAGCACACGCACGCCGTGGCAACTCACGTCGATCGTGGGCGTGATTTCGAACGCGCCCGTCACCGGGTCAGACAGCTTCACAAACATCTTGAACGAGATGCGGCTTTCCGCACGGCGCAGTAGGGGAGCGTCCACGAAAATGATCCTTGTACAAGTGTATTGTTCAGGGGAAACCAGGCAGGGCCAGCTTCGGCGCTATCCTGCCGCCGGTATACGTCTCGAGTCAATGGTACGCGAGTACAGCTGGCTTTCCCTGCCCGGGCTCACGGGTGCCAGTCGCCGCCGGGCGGGGACCGGAAATCGCTTGACTGCGGCTACCCTCGTTTTCGAAGGCGTAAATCAAAAGCCCGTGCGTTGCATGTTGGCCTTGAGCGCCTCATCGATGCGCGCCATGGATTCGCTCAAGTGCGCGCGCGTCTCGAGAGATATCTTGATGCCTGGCTTAGTGAGCGCGCTTTGCAGCTGGCTCTTGAGCGCAACCAGGCCTTGCCGCGACAGCGTTTGCGCATCCTCCGGCACGGAGGCATCGCGCAGCATCATTCCTACCATTTTGCGCAAATGCGCCCGCTGCAACGACCGGCGGTAGCTGTCAATATTCAGCGAATCGCCCGGCGCCTTGGTTTCCGCCCAGATGGCCTCCTGCACGGTATTGAAGAGCAGCCCCAGGCTGAACGGTTCCGCCGGAGGCGCTACTTGCGCTTCCGAATCTAAAATGCGGCTTAGCACGAGCGGATGGAACAACCGCTCCATGACCGCGTTCTGCAGAGAAAGGACCATGTCGTGGATGGGCACGTCGAATCGCGTGCGCATGACAAAGAAGTCCAGAAAGTCGGAATGGCGCGGGCTGGCCAGTTTGTTGAGCAACCGGGGAGAGAACTGGAACGCTTTCGGCGAGAACAAATGTTCGCGCAACAGTTCCAGCGCTTCTTTTTGTTTCGCAGCAGGCACCACCTCAAAAGGAAGGCGATTTCCAGGGTCGCCCACGTGCGAACGGTAGTGGTAAACGCCACCGATATATTTCGAGGCGAGATAGAGCGCGTACCCCTCCTGTCCGAAAGCGCCGTTGAAGCTGCGGCGCAGCACCTGATAGCCTTCCCCGGGCTTTTCCAGTTTTTCTTCCATCTTGGCGCGAATTTCATCCGCGAGCTTCACGCGCAATGCATAGAATTTCAGCGGGTCGGTGCCGAAGTCGAAACGATTCACCACCGGATCCATGTCGAACGGCCCGCCGCCGATTCCCGCGTCCTCATCCGTGTCGTAGGCCAACTGCGGCTCCGCAGCGCGCGAAGCGATCTTCGCCAACTCCGGCAATTCCTCGTCGGGCGTATTCGCGGAAATGGGTTTGTAGGCGTATTCGATGGCCCAGTAGTCGTAAGGACCCAGCGTGGTTTGATGGTATTGGCCCTGCTTCTGGCCGGCCGGAGAAAGATTTGTCGGGATATAATCCATCACTGATCCGGTCAGCCCTTCCTTGGCCGTCAGCGCCGCGTCCTGTGCTTGCTCGAGCGTGTGGATTGTGCTCGCGCGGAAGTTGTGCCGCAGCCCCAGCGTGTGTCCCACTTCGTGCGCGGCGATTTCCACGAGATAGTCGTGAATGAACTGGTTTGCCTGGGGGCTTTGGGGATCCATTCCGCGCGCGGTCAGCAAATCAAAGGCAAACTCCGCATCCCGCACGGCACCCCGGGCGAGGTCGCAAAATTCCGCTGGGCCGTTGTGCCACGGCGCAAGAAAGGGTTTCTCCTGATCTTCGAGCCAGGGCATCCAGGACGTTCCCGCGGGATTCACATATTCATTGATCTCGCGCCGGAAAAAACGTGTCATGCCCGCGTCGAAGCGGATGTCGGCGTCGTAGATTTCTCCGGTCAGCGGATTCACGCGCGACGGGCCTTCCGCGAATCCGGGATCGGGATAACCCGCGAACCAGCGAAGTGTGCTGTAGCGCGCGTCGGAGGGGTCCCAATCTGCGTTATCGGGTTGTTGTTTCACGACGATCGCGTCTTTAAATCCGATCCGCTCAAACGCTTTGTTCCACAGCAAAACTCCTTCCCGGATGGCGTCACGGTATTCCGCGGGCACGGTATTCTCCAACCAAAAAACGATGGGCTGTCTCGGCGGAGAAAGCGGCGCCGAAGGATCCTGCTTCTCGAGCCTCCAGCGATGGATATAGCGGCGGCTCGATTCGAAGTTCCTGTCGCTGTCGTAGTCTTCCACTTGCGTGAAGAAGTGGCCGACGCGGTCATCCGCAAGACGCGGGCGGAAACCCGGCCCCGGCAGTTCGGAAATGCTGTAGCGGAAATGAAACAGCAGGCTCCGCAGGTCGGGGACGTTGCGCGGCGGTGGCGGCATGGGCGGCGGGGGCGTTCCCGGAGGCAGCATTGGGGGCAAGGGCGGCTGGTCTACGGCGAAATGGTTTATCGTTTCAATTTCTACGTTACGCTCGAACGCCTTGAGCATTCCGAAATTGCTGTTCTTTACATCGTAATGGTAGGGAATGCGAAAGGAGGCGTTTAGGTCGTATCCTAGCATCGGCACGTCCGCGAGAAGGATCGCTCCCAAGTCCGTCAGTTCGCTCTTGCGCTCCGGGTGCGGCAGGCTCTCACGCTTCGTTGAGCCGAGGATCGAGTCGCTGAAGGAATGTGCCACGGCGCGCGCCATGGGGGAATTTTCCTGGGCCACGAAGCGCGTGTTCTTCGCGATGAGCTGAATACTTTTGCCTTCTTTGTGAAAGGTAATGGGCGTCTCCCCGCAGTAGCTGTCTGCATAAAATCCGCCTTCGCCCAAGCCGGATTCGCAGGTCAGCGACAACATGTACATTTGGTCGAACTGCTCGGGCTGGATTTCCAGCAGGACTTTGTCTTCCGTTTTGTAGAAGGTAAAAAGCCCTTTGATGACTTGAGCCTCCTTCACGACGTCCGCAAAGGGTTTCTCCTTCGGCGGCTCAGGCTTCTGATCCGCAGCACCTGGCTTCTTCTCGGCGTCGGATTTCTGCTCCGCAGGCGCTTGCTTCTTTTCTCCATCTTTTTTTCCTGGCGGTATCTGCCCTGAAAGTTTGCTGCCGGCAAACGAGAACAGCACGGCTAGGAACAGGGCGAAGATTGCTTTTGGCATAGCAGGCACTCCTTGCTTGACCGCTTGGCGGCCACGCGAGTTGAAAAGGATATGCGCCTGATAGCGGAGTTTCGCGGCAAAGTCAAGTCAAACGCATATTTGCATATTGCATATTTGCCATATCTGCCCCAGATTCACCATGGATACGGTTTTGCACCTGAACGGCGTCTCCACATCGTCGAAGTTTGGTTGTCGTGCCGCTTTTCCTCAGTCTGTCTTTGGCGGAAGACGCAGCAGGTAGTCCTGGGCCGGTAGATAGTCGCCAAGAACATGGAGCGCGAATGGCACACCTGAGTGGGTGCCAGATAATCGACACCAGATAATCGGCCACCTCGTATAGGTTTCCGTTTTGATATAAGATGCGCGCTCTCCCCGCGGGCAAGACCAACGCCATTTTTTGAAAGGATCACCCTGGTGCAATCTGAGCGTCCGCGCGCACGCCGCTATCCTTTTGTAGCCAGCATTGAAATGATTGATGTCGAATCCGAGACGCAGATGAACGAACAAACCTGCGATTTGAGCCTGTTTGGATGCGGTGTGAGCACAGCGAAGCCATTTCCGACGGGGACGCGGGTCAGAATCCGGATTGTGCACAAGGGTGCAAGTTTTGCGGGGCAGGGCAGAGTCGCTCATGCTGGACACCTGACGCGGATGGGAGTTGTGTTCACTAAAATTGAGCCACAACAGCAATTGATTTTGGAGCAGTGGATTGCGGGCCGGCGGGAGATGCGGAAAGCAAAGCAGGTAAGAGGATAGCCAGCTGCATCCCAGAGGGGCTTATCTGCGGCCAGGATTAGTTGGCGACCGTGAGGTCGATAGTGGCTGTGGAGGGGACTTTCGTCCCGGCGAGAGGCGACTGGTCCATCACCGCGCCGTGAGGCCACTGGGGAGCGGAAACGTAATTCACTTTGCGGCGTATCTGCGCCTGGTCGAGGCGGTGCTGAGCTTCCGCTTCCATCAATCCCACCAAATGCGGCATGACGTAGTCCGTTTCGCGCGGTCCTTGAGACACCAGCACGTCCACGCGAGGAGAAGAGGCGCCGGAGCGGGGCCCGGGGTCTTGAAGCACAATCGTGTCGGCCGGCTCGTCAGGCATGTTGATGGCGGAGACTTCGCCGAGCTGCAAGCCCTGGCGAAGCAATTCGACGCGCGAGGCGCGCAAAGAATTGCCTTCGAGCATGGGAATCTCCAATTCGCGCGGGCCGAGACTGAGCACAACGTGGGCCTGCTGCGAAACTTTCATCAGCAGACCGGCAGGAGGAGTCTGGCGCAGGACCACATTGATGGGCTGGTCGCTGTAGATGCGGTCGGCAACGCGCAGCACCAGGCCGCGCGACTGCAGCATTTTGCTGGCTTCGGAAACGTTTTTGCCCACAAGGTTGGGCATGGTAACTTCGCGGCCGTGAATGGCGATGCGCATCGCAGTGATGGCGCTGAGAAAGGCCGCTGACGCTAGGATGAAAACGAGGAGCGTCATGCGGGTGAGCCATTCGAGGCGTTCTTTAAGAGTCATGGTCTCAGCAAGAAATTAGAAAACAGAAATTAGAAAATGGAAAGTGAGAAAAGGCAAATCTCCGGTAGCAGTTCTCCGTAATCAATCGGCGGTTCTCAGTCAGGAAAAAGCACGGAGACTTATTTCCTTGTGAGTGGCGGGGGAGGATACTCGGGCAGTTTGTCCTTGCTGGTGTCGGCGCGCTTCACTTCGAGCTCGTCAAAGAGCAGCGAGGGGCTGATGACCGTGGTGGGAATACCGCCGGGACGGTTGCTGACAAGCGGATCGTTGCCCGCTGCAATCACGGCCGTGCGCAGCGCGCGCGTGTCGAGCTCGTTGAATACGGCGCCGCGCACGAGTTCTTCATGACCGTCGTTCGCGTAAACCCGGTACAGCAGTCGCGGAGTGTTTCCCGGCTGGCCGAGCGTTTCCACGCGGTAGCCGTAAGGCCTCCCCTGGTCTTTGACCATTTCCATGAGTTTCTTCTTTAAATCGCCGGGTGATTGCGGCTCGGAACTTTTGAGCAACAGAACACCGGGGTTTGGGCCGGCGGTCATGCCTGCGGCTGCGCGGCCATGGCCGTTCGAAACCGGGAAGTCACGAAGCGGCTGCCGGCCGATGAGGTAATTGGTGAGGATTCCGTTTTGGATGGCGTCGACGGGCTGGGCTTTCACGCCCTCGCTGTCGAACATGTAGTTGCCGATGAGGCTCTTGCCCTGAAAATCGTTCATTGTGGGATCGTCAATGATGGAAAGAAAATTCGGCAGCACGCGCGCTTTGTAGCTGGTAGCGAACGCGCCCGTTGTGCGATTTGGGCGGCCAAGCTGCGGTTTGCGACCCTCGAGGTTTTGGCCGATCAGAGAGGCGACGATATCGTCGGCGGCGTCGGCGGAGAACAAAACCGGGCCGCGGTATTCCTCTTCTACAATGGGCGCCTTCTGAAGCGCCACGATGGTGTCGAGCATTTTTCTAGCGTCCGCCATCAAGGCTTCGTGCGAAGGCAATTCCTCCACGCGCGCGACAACATAAGCGGGGCTGCGGCTGAGGCGCATACCGTCGGCGGCTTGCGCGGAGCCGTTTAGTAGCACAGAGTAAGCAGTTTTTCCGCAGCGCGTGACTGTTCCTTCGGTGTTGATGAGGTATTCATTGACGGCCGAGAAGTGCGCCGAGGCGCTAACCGACTGCACGTCGGGATATCGGCGGTACAAATTGGTCACGTCTTCGAGGGTTTTCTTCCAGGAAGCTTCGTCGAGCTTCAGGGAGACCGTGGGCTCGACAGCGATCAGGGGTGGGGACTTGGCGAAATCGTCGACCGGGTTGGTGTCCGTTGTATAGCGCTTGAGTTCAGCTTGCTTTTCGGCGAGCGCCTGACCGGCGTCCTTGTAGGCTTCGTCGGTGGCGAGCCAGATTTGGTGGCGAAGGGCGATGGAATCGTTGTCGAGCGGAAGTATGCTGGATTCGCCCTGGCCGCGCGCATAAAAGCTGTCCTGTTTATAGTCGCCGATGCGAACGATGACGCGGAGGACGCGATAGTGCGAGTGCTGATTGTCGCGAAGCGCGCCAAAGGCTGCTTCGGCGTTGTAGTCTTCGACGTCATGGACGCGATACTCGATGAAGTACGGCGCTTGGACTTGATCCATTTTCAACTGCGCTCTGGAGCGGTCTAGTTCGGTGAGCAGGGCGTCCAACAGAGCGTCGCTTTTGGCGGCTGCGTGAGCGGCGACCATCGCGGGATCGAGCGCCGGCTTGGAATCGCCGGAAGCAGCGCGTAATGAGAGAGCGCAAGAAGCGAGCGCGAGGGCGACGGCCAAGTTGCGGTGAACTGCTTTCATGGTTTCACCTCGGCTTTGGCTTGCGTCCCGGTCTTTTCGGGCGACGCCGTATCTTCGAAACCGGGCGGAGGCAAGATCGGCGGGCGATCGTGCTGATGCGCGCGCTTTTGCACTTCCATTTCAGAGAAGAGCATCGACGGAGCGACCGCGGCGACAGGGACTTGGCCGCTTTCCGCGCCGCAAACGCCGTTGAAAACGTGCTCATGGTCGCCGGTCGTGAGAATGCGGGTCAGAGCGGCGAGCGGGGTGCCGACGATGTCCACGCCGCGGACTAACTCATCGGGGCGGCCGTCGGCGTAAACCTTGTAGACCATTACGGGAAGTACCTGAAACGCTTGCGGCAGCTGGCGTGTGGTGATGGTGAAGCCGCCCTGGATGTCATCGAAATAGAGACCGTAGGGCTTGCCCTGCTTTTTCACTTCGTCGATGAGTTTCTGACGCAACTGGGCTTCGGGGACCGTTTCAGTTGAGGTGACGATCAAATTCCCTTGGCGGCCCGTGGGCATGAGGCCGGGCTGATTGCGGCCGTGGCCATTGGAATCGCTGAAATTTTTGATGGGCATGCGCGACATCAGAAAGTTTTTGAGCACGCCGTCTTTGATCACGTCCACGCGCTCCGCAGGAGTGCCTTCGTTGTCGAAGTCATAGGCGCCAGCGAGTTTCACGCCTGCCATTTCGTGAATGGTTGGATCGTCCACCACGCTAAGGAATTTCGGCAAGACTCCCTGGCCAACTTTCTTGGTGAAAGTCTGGCCTTCTTCTTCGTCACGCTGTCGGTGCCCTTCCAGTCGGTGGCCGAGGACTTCGTGAAAGAAGACGGCAGCGGCACGGCCGCTCAGCAGGGCAGGACCGTCGTAAGGCTCAGCCACGGGAGCTTTGCGGAGAGCATTGATATCCGCCGCCATTTTGTCGATTTTGGCCGTGAGTTCGGCTTCTGGCGGCAAGCCCTTGGCATTAGGAGCTTGAAAGGTTTCGACGCGGAGAAGCTCCATGCCGTCCTCGGCGCGCGTTTGCGCCTCCATCACCAGGCGCGCGGAGGAAGCGGGCGAAACGAGCGTGGTGCCTTCATTCGTCACCATACGCGAATTGGAATTCGTAACCTGGAGAATCACCGAAGCGAAATAAACCTCGGGATATCTGCGGAAGGTCGCAGACAGGCGCTTGATTTCGGCTTCCCACGCCGAGTGGTCGAACGGCGCGGCGGCGGCTTCAACGATATGAGTTTCCGGTTTTTCCTTGGAGAAATCGGGAGATTTGTCCTCTTCCTCGGCGCGGACAGCGGTGTCGGTGCGAACGTTCATGAGAGCGGGAACAGCGCGCTTGTATTCGCGATCGGTGAGCTCCCACAATACGCGCGCAATAGCGTCCTGATCATTGCCGAGAGGGAGGCTCCCGGAAGTGACGCCGCTCGAACGGCTCTGGCCGTGGGTGTTGTCGAGTTCAGAGGAGCCTACACGCATGGTGACGTCGGCAAAACGGCGCTGTGCCGCGGTGTCGCCGAGCAGGCTGCCGAAGGCTCCTGCGAGAACGACGAAATCCTGATCGTAGACCGTGTAACTCAGGTAGTAGGGGGGTTGCTCGGCTTTGCCGAGTTCGGTGATGGCGCGCGCAAGCTCGGTCTGCATAGCTTGCAAGACGGGATCGTTGGCGGCCACAGGCGCGGGAACTTTCGATACGCGGGCTGACCGAGAGGGCGTATTGCCAGCGGCAGACGCCAGAGGCAGGAGGGCGAGTTGGCCTGCTAGGAAGCAGGCGGCGACCAGGCGTAGAAGTTTGAACCCGCGGGCATGGGCTCGCCCGCGATTTTGAGAGGATTCAGAGATATGCATGAAAAATGGACTCCCCTTGCGATGAATCGATGAAGCGCTCAATTAGCTCCAACGATCCGCTAATCCGTGACGCTTCTCCAAGGAACGACCCAGGATTTGAGTATGCCTGAGTGTTTAGATGCGCGCAAATGAGCTCTGATTTGCTTGTTGCCTAAGAGTTTGACCCAGGCCCGAAGAGAAGGGATTGCAAACGGGTCTGGCATGGTGATTTTGTTAAAACCATCTGGTAAAAAAACTCAAGTCTGCAATGGTCCCCACGAAAAATCATGCGCTTCCGAACGCTTCACCGGGCTTAAGGCGGGCACCGTTGGCGAATTCGGAGGCGCTAACTTGTTTGCGGCCTTCCAGTTTGACGGATTGCAGGCGCAAAACAGTTGCGTTGCCACAGGAGACAAACCAGTTGCCCTTTGCTTTAAACAGAGTGCCGGGAGCCACATGGGCCGCGGTCGGGGATTGACCGGCGGGGACTTCGGGAGGAAGAGATTCGGCCTCAGACACGGGTTCGCCCCAGAGGTGGCAGGTCTGGCCGCGGAAGGTCGTGTAAGCGCCAGGCCAAGGTGCGAAACCGCGCATGCGGTTGTAGATCTGTTGTGCTGAGCGATTCCAATCGATGCGGCCATCTTCTTTGTTCAGGATCGGAGCGATCGAAGCTTCAGCGTGGTTCTGCGGACGTGCCACGATTGTGCCGGCGGCTAGACCGCGTAGAGTTTCTTCCATGAGGGGGGCGCCCGCTTCGGACATGCGGACCGCAAGTTCGGGAGCGGTTTCGGCGGGACCAATGTCCATTTCCCCCTGGACGAGAATGTCGCCGGTGTCCATTCCTGCGTCGATGCGCATGGTGGTGAGCCCCGTGCGCGTTTCGCCGTTGGCGATCGCCCAATTAATGGGAGCAGCGCCTCGATATTTCGGGAGCAGGGAAGCGTGAAGATTGATCCAACCGTATCTGGGGATGGCAAGGAGTCGAGCAGGAATAATTTGACCGTAAGCAATGATGACGATGACCTCGGGCGCAAGCTTTTCGAGGAGTGTCTGGACTTCGGGCGCGCGAATTTTTTCTGGCTGAAGCACGGGAAGATTGGCGGCGAGCGCGACTTCCTTCACCGCGGAGAGCGAGACTTGCTGGCCCCGGCCGCGCGGACGGTCCGGTTGCGTGATGACGGCGAGAATCTCGAAATCAGAATTGCCAAGGAGATGTTTCAGCGTCGGGACAGCGAATTGTGGCGTGCCGCAGAAGATCATTCGCAGCGCCGACGTTGCTCGCGTGTGCGCAGCTCGATTCACGGTTGCCATTCTTCGCTGCGCTCAGGATGACACGAATCTGAGGCCGACTCTAATAAGAAATACGCAAACGGCGAAAAGAATGGATTACCATTGCCCTTCTTTGCGGAGTTTTTTGATCTTGCGTTTAATCATGTCGCGCTTCAGCATGCCGAGGTGTTGTAAGAAGAGGATGCCATTGAGGTGGTCGATTTCATGGCAGAAGGCGCGCGCCAGGAGGTTCTCGCCGCGAATTTCAAACACTTCGCCTTTGACATTTTGGGCCTTGACGGTGACGAATTGCGGACGGACGACATAGCCGCGGAAGCCGGGGATCGACAGGCAGCCTTCTTCTTCGCGGACTTCACCTTCAGCGTGCGTGACTTCCGGATTGGCAAGGACGATTTTGGCCTCGGGATTTTTCCCGCCGGTGACGTCGACGACCGCGAAGCGCATCCCTTTTCCAATTTGCGGAGCAGCCAAGCCCACGCCTTGCGCAGCGTACATCGAGGCGAACATGTCTTCGGCAAGCTCTTCGAGTTCGGCGTCAAATTTTGTGACTGGTGCGCCGGGCTTTTCGAGGATGGGATCGCCGTACTTGATGATGGGATAGATTTTTCGCGGCGGCGCCGACACCTGGGGCGTCTCGGTGGCTGTGCCTACAGGTAGTTTAGAACTCTTCGATTTGTCGGACATAATTATCGAAATTCCGCCGCATCTCTTCGAGGGAGTCTCCCCCAAATTTTTGCAGAAAACTATCTGCTAACACAAGAGCAACCATGGCTTCGCCCGCGACCGCGCCAGCAGGCACTACACACCAATCCGAACGCTCGTATGCGGCCTCGACGGGCTCTTTGGTGACAAGATTGGCCGTGTGCAACGGTTTGCGCAAGGTAGAAATGGGCTTCAAGTAGCCGCGAATGACGATGTCTTCGCCATTGGTGATGCCTCCTTCGAGGCCGCCGGCCCGGTTGGTGAAGCGCCGAAAGCGGTGTGCCCCTTTGTCGTACGAGATTTCATCCTGGACCTCGCTGCCGTGAGCGCCAGCAATGGAAACGCCGTCCCCAATTTCGACAGCTTTCACGGCTTGGACGCTCATAAGCGCCTGCGCCAAGCGGCCATCAAGCTTTTCGTCCCACTGAGCGTGGCTGCCCAGGCCGGGCGGAACAGTGTGCGCGACGATTTCGAAGATGCCGCCAACCGTGTCGTTGGCTTTGAGAACCGCGTCCACTTCCGCTTTCATTTTCTCCTGCGTGGCGGCGTCGGTGCATCGCAGCGGCGAATCCAGGTCCGCGCTAACGGCATGAATCTTCTTCCAGGTTGCGGGGCGCTCCAGGCGGACGTGGCCTACCCGAATCGTGTGGCTGGCGATTTCCGTGCCGAGTTCCTTCAAGAGAAGTTTCGCGAATGCGCCGGCAGCGACGCGCGCAGCGGTTTCCCGGGCAGAAGCGCGCTCGAGGACGTAACGCGCATCGTGATAGTTGAATTTCAGCGAGCCGGCAAGGTCGGCATGCCCGGGACGAGGCGCGAGTAGTTTTTTGGCGCCGGGATCGTCTTCGGTAGGTTCGACCGGCAGAATTTTTTCCCAATTGGCCCAATCGCGGTTCTCGATGCGAAGGGCAATCGGAGCGCCGATGGTTTTGCCGTGACGAACGCCAGCAAAAATCTCCGCGCGATCTTTTTCGATTTTCTGGCGGCCGCCGCGTCCGTAGCCCTGCTGGCGGCGGTGCAATTCGTTGTTGATGAACTTGATGTCAATGGGGAGTTGCGCAGGAAGACCAGAGATATAGGCAAAGAGCGCTTGTCCGTGCGATTCACCGGCAGTATAGAATTTCAGCATCCGCGCCTCTGGCCTCGCGTGTCCTGCGGCAATGCATTCAGGAGGAAGAGACAGTGTAGCGGGGGTCGCGTGTGCCGTCCAGCCGTCGAGGTGCGTCGATGGTGCGTCGAGGCCGTTGAAGGCGTGAACTTTCAGGATGGCCAATTTGCATTTGAAGCTAAGATGAGGCCATGCCCAAAGTGATTGTGGCCATCGGCGGCGGGGATATAAGAACTAGAGGAACGGCACCCCATTGACCGGGAGATCATCCGGCTCTCGAAAAAGAAGCATCCGAAGCTTCTTTTTATCCCTACGGCAAGTTCGGACTCCGAGAGATACTGGAAGCACGTCCAAGAATATTTTGGGAAATTCCTTGGATGCAAAACTGGGGTTCTCTTCCTCATCAAAGAGCAGCTAACCATTCACGACATCAAGCGAAAGATTTTGGGCGCCGACATCATCTATGTTGGTGGTGGAAACACCTTGCTCATGATGCGCTTATGGGGTCGGTTGGGCGTTGATAAGTTTCTGAAGCTGGCCTACGAGAATGGGACGGTGCTGTCCGGCATTAGCGCGGGGGCGATCTGCTGGTTTGATTCCGGACATTCTGACGCAATGTCTTTTTACAACCCGCGAAAATGGAAGTACATCAAGGTGAAGGGCCTTGGATTGATTCCGGGAGTCCATTGCCCTCATTACAACAGCAGGACTCTCGGGATTCCTCGTAGAAAACACTTCCGGGCGATGATCAAGAAAGCGGGCGGCGTCGGAATCGCGATTGAGAACAACTGCGCTATCGAGTTCTTAGACGGCCGCTTTTATAGAGTAATTCGCTCCAAGACCTACCCGCGAGCTTATAAGGTGTATAAGCGCGGTGCCGACGTGATTGCCGAGCAGATTCGCAAGCAGCAGCAATTTTCCCCGATCACCTGGGTTGGGGGAAAGTAACTTCCCCCGAGCAGTTCAGCGTACGGTTTCTTTGCCGCCGACGTAGAGCGGCATAGTCTCCTAAGTTGCTCAGTCAGCAAAGGCTTACAGGCGCCCGATGGGCCATGCCGGCAGCCGAGATATTCCTTAGACTCAACCCGCAGAACTTGGGCCGAGGACCAGCGCAAAGTTAGGAAACTTGAGCAAAATCACTTACTTGACGCACGGTTGGCGCGCAGTTACGCTTCCGAATAGGTTGTTTCGGCGAGAGGTCCAACGCAGAAGACGGGTGTGAACAGGAACTTGTGGCCGACACTCCGCTCCAGATAACAGGCAACCGTGCAAAGGCGGAAGAGCTACCTTCGGTGGTCGAAGTGCTCGAAGGCGCGACGAAACGGGCAATCGCTGCCGTTCAGGACTACTCGCAGCTTTCCTTCCGTGCGCTGGGCAATCTCGCGACTCCCCCGCATTATATTCAAGACACGCTTGTGCAGATGGATGATGTAGGTGTTGGCTCGCTGCCGATCATCCTGCTCTCCGGATTCTTCATCGGTGGCGTGATGGTGTTACAGACCGGCGCGCAATTCGTGCGGTTTGGCCAGACATCGCTGACCGGAGACGTGGTGTCGCTGGCGCTGGTGCGCGAGCTGGCCCCGGCGATCACGGGCCTGCTCACTGCTGGGCGCTGCTCTTCGGGAATGGCTTCCGAACTGGGTTCCATGCTGGTGACCGAGCAAGTGGACGCTATGCGGGCGATGGGCACCGACCCCAGTCGCAAGCTGGTCACCCCGCGAGTGCTGGCAAGCTTAGCGATGGTCCCATTGTTGACCGCCTTGATGGTGTTCGTTGGCCTGTTGGGTGGGTGCGTCGCATCGGTCTTTTCACTGCAACTGAGCGCCGTGGAGTTTTGGCGGCGCGCGATCGACATCCTTGAATTCTCCGACCTAATGCAAGGCCTTATTAAAGCTCTGGTGTTTGGGTTCCTTCTCGCCACCGTGGGGTGCTACAAAGGACTAACCGTACGCGGCGGAACCCAGGGTGTTGGGCGGGCCACCACGCAAGCGGTGGTGATTTCCTCCGTGCTTATCATTGTCGCGGACCTTTTCCTGACCAAGCTCGCTCTCTATCTTGCCAACCGAGTTTTCTAAGCTCCTGCCGCTCGACGTGGGAGCCTAGTTCCCGGGGGCAATCGATTCACCTTTGATGAGCGCGCGGTCGAAGAAATCGGCCGTCGCCTTATAGCCGCGCACCCAAGAACGCCATAATAGAAAGTCGTGGATTTCGTCGGGGAAGACAATCTGCTCGAAAGGAACTTTTTGTTCGCGCAGGCGTTGGACAAGGTCCACCATCTGGCTGAAGTCCACGTTGCGGTCATCATCGCCTTGAATCAGCAGGACTGGCGATTTCCACGTTTTTATGGAGGCATCGGGCGAAGATTCGAAAGCCAGGCGCATGGCTTCGGCGCGGTCGGGAGGCCCACCGCCCTCCTGTCCACCCGGACCTCCACGGAAGATGCCGCGCGCGGACCAGTCATGCACGCCGTGGAAGTCCACGCCCGCTTTGAAGATATCGGAATTGCGCGCCAGGCCCATGGCGGTCAGGAAGCCGCCGTAAGAGCCGCCCCAAAGGCCAATCTTTTTCGGATCCACGATCGGAAGCGTTTCTAGATACTTCGCGGCCGCAACGATGTCCTGATATTCCTCAGCACCGCGCGGTCCGCCCTTCTCGCGCTCGCGGAAAGCGCGCCCGTACATGATGCCGGTGCGATAGTTGACCGAGAGAACCACGAAACCGCGCGAGACGAGATACTCATTTTCGGCGTATGCGTTGTGATAGTACTGCAGGTAATGAAAGCCGAGCATCATTTGGCGACGCGAGCCGCCGTGCATAAACAGCAGCGCGGGACCGGGCGCAGTGCGACCGCGCGGAACGAAGAGTTGGCCGTGAATCTCTAAGCCGTCCTCCGAGGGGAAAATCACTTGCTTGGGAACGACCATCTGCCCCGAGGGAAAGTCCGAAGGAAGCTGCGTGCTCGCGATCAACTCGCGCCCGGAAGCCGTCAGACGGTATGGCATTGCCGGAGAGACGGCGGTTGAGCCCAGGCACGCGATGGTGTGCCCATCGGCGAGTTCGACCGGAGACCATTCGATCGTCTCGCCCTTCGTGAGCGGCTCAGGCTTGCCGCCCTCGATGCGAACGCGCCACAGATGACGCCGGTCGATGTCATCCTGGTTTGAAGAGTAAATCACAGAATGTGCATCGCGCGACGCGGTGACATCTTCCACTTCAAATTCGCCGGGAGTGAGCAGCGTCGCCGTGCCGCCTGTGGCAGGAATGGAATAAAGATGGTTCCACCCATCCTGCTCGGAAGCGAAGAGAATGCGGTTACCCACGAAGTGGAAGGATTTGTCTTCCGTGAGATTCGGAAGTGAGCCGTTGAGCTCTTCGTTGCTGTGCCAGATCGCGCGTGCTTCACCGGTGGCCGCGTCCGCGACGTAGATAGCCCAAGGATTCGGGCGAATCTGAAGCAGCGGGGAACGCTCTTCGAGGCCGTGGATACGCACGAAGGCGATCTGCCTGCCGTCAGCCGACCAGCGGGGCATTCCGTCGCGGTCGACCGAAGGAGCGAGGTAGCGGACCGATTCCCGACCGAAATTATAAACGCCAATGAAACTGTGGTCGCCCCGATGCGAGACGAAGGCGATTTCCGTCCCGTCAGGCGACCATTTCGGTGAGTCATTTTCGCCGCGCACGAACGCGAGTTGATGCGCGGGAACAGCGCCGGACACCGGTGCAACCCAAAGTTGTCCTCGTGCCGCCCAAACGGCCGTGGTGCCGTCCGGTGAAATCTCAATATCCTCGCAGCCTTCGCGAGTGCAATCCAAATCGCCGAGATAACGCGGCTCACCCTTGTCCACGTCGACGGCCCACACTTGCTGGTTGGGCCGCGTGACGTTGCTGGTCGGGTCAGCCACCTCGCCGAGGGAGTTGAGTTCGCTTCCGCGCGAATATACAACCGTGCCTCCATCGGGAGTGAGCCGAAGGCTGGCGAGCGCCAGGCCGTCGTCTTCGGAGTAGTGCGTCACCTGGCGAGCGGAGAAAGCCGGAGCGTCTGCAATCCAGACGTTGCGCACGCCCTTCGCGTCGAACGCCCAAGCAATTCGCGGTGCTCGCGCCGCGCCCGTCAGATTGTCAGGGAACGGCGAACTCATGACCTGCTCGACGGTGAGGCTTTGTGCCAGGGCAGCATGCGGAACGAGCAACATGCGCACGCAGCAAACCAAGAGTGCGGAAAGATGCGCGAGGGATGGCAATTGAGACGTGCGGAAAATTGTTTTCACGGAGAATCACCTCTTTTTTCGGCTTCAAAATCGGCAGTATTGTACGCCCGACTCGCCCCCTCGGCGTATGTACCCACGCTCCGCAGAACGATTACGCTTTGCACGCTCTTTCCGAAAACCGGAAGCGAATTGCCGCTATAATCGCAGGTATGATGGAAAATGGGTCTTTTCCCTATGGAGGAGTACGATCTGCCATTGCGTTTGAAAACGTGCGCATCGGCTTCGATGAAGGGGAAATTCTGCGTGGGGTGTCATTTCGCGTGCGCGAGCGGGAAACCCTGGTCTTACTGGGGGAAACTGGCACGGGGAAAACGCTTACGTTGAAAATGGCAGCGGGTTTGCTGCGACCCGATAGCGGTACGGTCAACGTGCTGGGCCAAAGTGTTTCGGAAATGGAGGAGAAAGAGCTTCTGGCATTTCGCCGCAAGATCGGCTTCATGTTTCAGGAAGGAGCTCTGTTCGACTCCATGACCGTGGCCGACAACGTGGCATACCGGTTGCACGAAGATCATATGAGGGCAGAAGAGATCGAGCCGCGCGTAAGAGAAGTGCTGCGGTTTGTGGAACTGGAACACACCATGGGCTTGCTTCCTTCCGAGTTGTCCGGTGGCATGAGGCGCCGCGTTTCCATCGCGCGAGCATTAGCGAATCGGCCCCCCATCGTGCTGTGCGATTCCCCAACGGCGGGTTTGGATCCCATGACCTCGCAGACGATCATCACGCTGATTTTGCGCCTGCGGGATATGTATGGAGTGACGGCGCTGCTCGCCACACACCGGCTGCAGGATGGATTCGCGCTGGCGAACTTCCACTTTGACCCGCGAACCGAACGCGTTGTGGCTAACTCACAAAACGGGAGCGGACCAGCTGCAAATGCCGCCCACACGCGGTTTCTGGTCTATCGCGAGGGAGAGATTTATTTCGAAGGGGAGCCTGAGGAAATCGCGAATTCGAAAGACCCTTATCTGAAGCGTTTCTTGGTCTGAATTTGCCGTAGCCTTTTTCTTGGTATCAGGAGGAAAGAACAAATGCCACAACGAAGACAACTTACCTGGACGGAATTGCGGGTGGGGCTGTTTGTGCTGGTGGGCTTGTCCGTGCTGGCCGCGGGAATATTTTACGTAACCTCTGTGGGCGGAGGACCCCTGTCGCCGAAATACCGGTTGAAGACTTATCTGCCCGAGGTTTCGGGGTTAGTCGACGGAGCGGGTGTGAAGGTGGACGGCGTGGAAGTGGGCAACGTCGAATCCATCCGATTTATGCCTCGAACTGCGGGAAAGCCGGTAGATCGAAACAAGAATATCGAAGTGCTGATGCGCGTTAGCCGCAACTACCAAAGCGATATTTTGACCGATTCGGTGGCGAGTCTCAGGACCGAAGGCCTGTTAGGGAACCGCTATGTCACCATTTCGCGCGGACTGACGGGAACACAGGTCCCCGATAACGGAGTCATTCCCGGGACGGAAGAAAAGGCCATGTCGGAAGTGGTGGAGCGAAGTGCCGATGTTCTGGGCAATCTTCAAGCATTGTCCACGGATGTGCGGGACATGATTGCCGGGGTGCAGCAAGGGCGCGGCTCGCTCGGAAAAATGCTGACCGACGACCAGGCCTATAATCACATGCGGGACATGCTCGCGAAGGGCGACGCGATGATGACCAGCATCCGCGACGGGCAAGGAACGCTCGGAAGGCTCGTTGCTTCCGATGAGCTGTATTCGAAAATCGATAAAGGGGCGGATAACATGAACGTGATGCTGGCGGACGTGCGGGCAGGAAAAGGAACACTGGGCAAATTGATCTACGACCCTACGCTCTACGACCAAGCCAAAGAAGCGATGACCAATGGCAACACCATGATCAAGGACGCGCGCGAGGGCAAAGGTTCGTTGGGCAAATTCATAACCGATGACACGCTTTATGACAAGCTGCGCGAAACCAGCGCGAACTTTGCGTCGGCCTCCGCAAAGTTGAATGACAACACCACGACCGCGGGAAAAATGTTCACAGACCCGAAACTTTACGACAACCTTGCGGGACTGACCGGAGACATGCGACTGTTGATCGGAGATTTCCGGCAAAATCCGAAGAAATTCCTGCGCATCAAAGTCGCGATGTTCTGAAAGCCCAGGGCCTTTGCCGGAATGGCCGCAATTGTGCTGTAATGCGGCTGTAACATTCGGCACCTACTCTTGCCCTTTGATCCGCTTCTCGTTCGAGGCCCATGGAAACTCAAGATGTTGTACAAAAACCGGCGCGGACCGAGCCGTCAAAATCCACTCTTCCGCAGCCGGGGCGGCCGGTTCCCAGCCGTGCCTATCCCGGCGCGTTGATCGTGGTCGAGGGAACCGACGGCTCCGGAAAAAGCACGCAATTGTATTTGCTCAAGCGCTGGCTGGAAATCGGCGGTTACCGGCTGCACTTCACGGAATGGAATTCTTCGCCGCTGGTAAAATCGGCGACCCGGCGCGGCAAGCAGCGGCGCTTGCTTACACCCACCACCTTTTCGCTCTTGCACGCCGCCGATTTTGCCGACCGCTGCGAGCGGCAAATCATGCCCTTGCTCCAAGGAGATTATCTGGTTCTGGCCGACCGCTACATCTACACCGCGTTCGCGCGCGATACGGCCAGGGGCTGTTCGACCCGCTGGCTGCGAAATCTCTATCGTTTCGCGCCGATTCCAGACATTACCTTTTATTTCCGCGCGCCGCTCGATGTAGCGGTGAACCGTATTCTCAGTGGCCGTCCCAGGCTCAAATACTATGAAGCAGGCATGGACCTGGGGCTGTCGTACGACCGCGCCGAGAGTTTTCGTTTATTCCAGGCGCGGATCCTCGAGGAATACGACAAGATGGTGGAAACCGACAATTTCGTAGTGCTTGACGGAACCATGCCGGTCAACAAATTGCAAAAACAGATGCGCGAAATCGTTGCGTCGAAGATCGATCTCAAGCGCTTCGCCCCTCGCGCGGAGGAAGCGGAGAAGGCATGACGGACCCGGAAAAAGAGAAGCCCGCGGCCGCGGTTACTGCGACAGACATGCCTGCGTCTCCGTCCGCGGCTCCGGCGTCGCCAAAAACGGCTTCAGCTCCCGAAGATTCCGGCTCGCAAAAGTTTTTCGGCGAGCCCCTGGTTGGCTTTGATCCCAGCGAAATTACCGGCAGCCTGATCGTGATTGAAGGCATGGACGGCTCGGGACGCTCTACGCAAATCACTCTTTTGCAGGAATGGCTGGAGTCGGAAGGCTTCGCCGTACAAACCAGCGGCCTGCGGCGTTCGAATCTCGTAGGGCGAGATATTGATGAACTCCTCGCCAAAAACGCGGTGACCCGCCTCACGCTCGTCCTGATGTACGCCACAGATTTCTTTGACCAGGTCGAGCACCGCATCCTGCCGGCGCTGCGCTCCGGCACGATCGTGCTCGCGGACCGTTATATCTTCACCTTGATTGGCCGCGGTGTGGTGCGCGGCATCAACCGCGAATACATGAGCGGGCTCTACGCCATGGCGCTGCGCCCGCATCTGACTTTCTGGCTGAACGTGCGCCCGGAAACCGCCTTCGGCCGCGAGTTCCGCAAAGCGCAGGCCATCAGCTACTGGGAGGCGGGCCGCGACATGTCGCTTTCCCACGATCTCTACTGGTCCTTTATCCGCTACCAGACTATGATTAAGCGCGAATTCGAAGTGATGGCGAAAAAGCACAACTTCATCGAACTGGACGGCGAAGCCACCGTGCCCGCCGTCAACAAGCTGCTGCGTCAGCGCATTGCCGAGCAACTCGGCATCCGCTCCACGAAGTACACTCCCTCCTCCGCCCTGGCTCACCTCTGGCGGTAACTTCGCCGATGCCCGACCCGGTTCACATCGCGGCCATCGATGCCGGCACCAACGCCGTACGCCTTTCCATAGCGCGCGCTCACTCCGCCTTGGATATCGAGCCCCTGCAGAATGAACGATACCCCTTGCGTCTGGGCGAAAGCGTGTTTGTACGGCCCCGCTTTACCGAGGACGTTTTCAAGAAAGCTGCCAAAGCCTTCCGCTATTTCCGTGAAGTCATGGACGATTTCGGGGTGGCGCGCTACCGTGCCGTGGCCACCAGCGCCACGCGAGAGGCGGAAAACCGCGATGCCTTCGTCCGCTCCGTGAAGAGAAAATCCGGAATCCTTCTGGAAGTGATCAGCGCGGCGGAAGAATCCCGCCTAGGCAGGGAGGCGGTGCTTACGGCGGTGGGGCCGGAAGCTGTGCCCCGTTGCATTGTGGACCTGGGTGGCGGAAGCTTGGAGATTAGCATTCTCCGTGACCACGCCGTGGAACAAAGTGCTCAACTGCCCGTGGGCTGTGTTCGGCTTATGACCACGTTGAATCTTCCCGGAGTGATCCGGCCCGCAGAGCGCGAACAGGTGCGTAAGTACCTGCGCGCCCTGTTGGAGTCAAAACTGTCGCCTAGGCCCAACCTTGGCGAGGGAATCGCCGTGGCTCTCGGCGGCAATGCGGAAGCCCTGGCCGACATCGCTCCAGGAGAGCGAGTTCACGGCTTGCCGACCATCGAACTCTCCCTGTTGAGGGAACGCTTGCCCGACATTCTCAGCCGCGACGTGCGTGAACGTATGAAGATTTATGGAGTGCGCCGCGACCGCGCCGACGTGATAGGCATCGCCGCGATTATTTTTGTCACCCTCGGGCGCTACCTGAATCTTCGCCTCTTTGCCGTTCCAGGCGTCGGCGTGCGCGAAGGGCTTCTGCAGCAAATCGCCCACGAAACGTTTTCTCGCAAGGAACCTCATCGCTACAACAGCGCTGCCCGCCAGTTACTCCTGGGGACACGCAGTTTTGCGCGCAGGCTCGAATATGACCAGCGACACGCGGAACACGTGCGCGAACTGAGTCTCCAGCTTTTTGACCAGCTGCAGCCGGTGCACCGTTTGCCGCCGCAGACCCGCGTGCTTCTCGAGGCGGGAGCTTTGTTGCACGATACCGGGCACATGATCAGTCACCGCGGACACCACAAACATGGCGAGTATCTGGTGTTGAGTGGCGACATTCCCGGGCTCGAAGGGCGCGAACGTGGCATCGTCGCAGGCTTGGTGCGGTATCACAATCGCAAGTCGGAACCTGCCGCCCATCATCCTGCCTATTCAGCTTTGGACGATGCCGATAAACCCGTACTGCGAAGATTGGCGGCTATTTTGCGGATTGCCGAGAGCCTCGACCATTCCCACCGCCAGCGCGTTGTGAAAATTCACACCTCCTTCCACCGCGGGGCCGTGAGTTTGGAAGTGCAGGCTCGCGGTGACGCAGCGGAAGATTTGCGCGACGCAGGCCGCAGCACAGAATGGTTCGAAAAAGAGTGTCACGTGAAAGTGTATACGCGACGAGCTCCCAGTTTTATGAACCGGCTCCGGCGGTTGTTCCGCCCGTCGTCGGCCTTGAGAGATTCGTGAACGATCCGCGAGTCCAGCAGAAGGTTAGGAGAAGAAGATGGAGCTCTACATCGTCCGGCACGGCATCGCGATCGATCGCGAAGACCCGAAATGCCCTGCGGATCCGGAAAGGTATTTGACCGAAGAGGGCGTCGAGAAAACGAAGGGAGTCGCGAAGGGCTTGGCTGCGCTTGGCGTAGCTCCCGGCCTGTTCCTGACCAGCCCGTACACGCGGGCGCTGCAAACAGCAGAGATTTTCGCCGATGCCCTGGATTACGCAAGGCAGAAAATCCGGCGAAGCGAATTGCTGTTGCCCGGCGCCGAGCCAACGTTGCTCTTTCGCGAGCTCGCTCGCGAGAAACAAGCCTCTTCAATTTTTCTGTTTGGTCATGCGCCGCATCTCGACGACGTCGTTGCCACCGTGCTCGGCTCCAAAAAGCATGGGACGGCTTTGAAAAAAGCCGGAGTAGCTCTGCTTGACATGAAACGCATTTCCCCGCCGACGGGCTCGCTGGCATGGCTGGCAACCCCAAAGTTACTGCGCAAAGCAGCGCAGGACTAGTAGCCACGTAGGAGGGCGTAACCCCTCGGCAGATTTTCAAGAGCAACCGCAATGAGCGTATGCGTTGAGATTCCTTGCCGGAGCAACGGAGGAGCATCGTAGTTCTAGAACCTAGTTGGGGTCCATTCTTGCCAGCGAGCCAAGCGGTGCAAGAAACCGTTCATCGGACTCTGCGGCTCTCATTACGATGTTTTAAACGTAACCGCTTGCGGCGCTGCCGCTCGGCGCGAGTACGGCTTTTGTAAGCCTCACTGCTTGAAGATTTTATTAACAAGTTCGCGTTATTACTCATACGGGCTATTTTATATCACGGTGTATATCATGGCGTTGACATTGCCGGTACTTTCGTTCTATGTTTGTTATCAGGTGGTATATGAGTTTACAGCCACAGCAGCATAATGAAGCGCTGTTGCAGCAAAGTAGCGAGGATGAGTTTCGCGACTTGCGATTTAAGGCCGTAGCGGAAGCCTTCCTGGAACTTTCGGACCTTCTCGACGACTACGCTCCGGTTTGGTACCCCGAGCGAAGCCGCAATCGCGTTTTGGCGGCGCGCCAGCTTCTGCAAAAGGGCTAAGGTTGTGCCTTGCTTACGGGCCGAGACTTCCTCACCTAGGCCGCGTACCTGAAGGGCCGTCCCGCAGGCGTTCCCCGAACCTTCCGGGAGTAAGTCTTGCCCTTTGCCTAATTTAATCTGAGGAAGCCACCGGCTGAATCTCGACGTTTTGGCGGGCAGCCAATTCCACCACTTTTGCTTGTTTCACCACGGCCTTCAAAATCACCGGAATCCCCAGATATTCTTCAATCAAATGCTTCCCGGCGGCAAGGCGCGCGGCAGTCTCCACATCGTCCACCAGCCCGCGCACACGAACAACAATTGTCTCAGCGGACTTTTCTGCTCGCAAGCCCGCGCCGCTTTCCACGCCGCATTTGCGAAGCGCAATGGCCAATCGCAATACCCCTGCTAATGCGCGAACGTGATTCTGCTTCTCCACAGACAATTTCGAAAACGCCCCCTTCTTCTTGGAGGGCTCGGCGCCACGGTGATAGCGGGCCACGGTGCCGAGCAATTCCCATTCTTCGTTGGTCCATCCGGGGGCCAGGGGAAGACCAAGAATAAATTTGCGCGCAGCCTTGTGCGGAGCCTTATGAGCATTCGTCTTTCCGGCCGCATGCAACCGCGCCGCGGCCAGTAGGATGTGCTTCAGCCTTGGTTCGCGAAATGCCGGGGCAGCGTCCGCGCGTTTCAATGCCTCGTATACCGCCACAGCAATGCGCGAGATCTGCGAGGTGCGGCTGGGGTCTGGGTCGACAGCACGGGCGGTAGCCCGCAACCGCGCTTCGGCGGCTGCCTCCGCACGACCGTTGGTAGGCAGGCCAGCGCGCCACAAGCTCCAAAGGCTCGTTTTGCCGAGCGTGAGCTGCCGGTACGTGCGGATGAATTTTTGGCGTTCCCGGCCAATGATTTCCACCCACAAATTCAACGAATCTTCCGTTTCCACGAAATCCGATTTCTTCACGACCTCCAACAGCACATCCAGGTCGTGAATTTCTCCGAGTAAATCCTGGACCCGCTTCAGGTTGTCGGTCCAAATCGCGTAATGCTCCGGCAGCAGGCTCTCAACCGTATACCGAAACCGCTTTAGCCCAATGCGCAGTGCATGCCAAGGTTTAGGCCTCTCCGTGCGCAAAGCTTTTGCATGAAGTTCTTTTGCGCTTTCGAACCGCTCGAGCGCCAGGCATTCTGCCGCCAAACTCCCTGCCGGGACCAGCCGGATGCGTTTCCGCAGTGCCCGCTCAAGTCGCTTCCACAATTTTTCATCGAATCGGGCGACGCTGCGTAATGCCGCATCGCGCAGTTCTGGTTCCTTGGAATCAAAGGATGCTAGCAATTGCGCGCGCACCAGGTCGTTTTCCGGCCCGAGCTTCTTGACCCACTCGTTCATCACTTGCGCATCCCGCAGCGCGCCTAGCGCGCGGAAAAGTTTGCGTGCGGCTTTACGCATCTCGGGCCAGGCTGGATCAGGATCGATCTCTTCCATGGCAGCTGCTACCGAACGGCACCGCCGAATCGCCACGCGCAGGTCATGCACCGCTTCCATGTCGGGAGATGAGCGGACCGAGTCCAGCTCCTTTAGGACTTGGTCCATCCAGAACGACAGGTCGCGATGCTCACCGTGAGCACCCGCAGAAAGCGGAGTTACAGTAGACACGAATCGCCTCGATGTAACCGCCCGGATGTTTCCGTTGGTGGTGGAGAAACCCCTGCCGGGCGGGGATTCTAGCCTACCTCTATGGGCCGCAGGCGTCCAGTCGTCGCTGTGGAAACTGCCAGCATCGCTATGCTCTCCCGCGTGACCGTCAGCAAGGACGCAGTGACGTTCTTCGCAAATGCCCGGCTCCCTCAGCGAGTCCGCCAAGCTCCGAATCTGCTTGGTAATCATGCGCCGGAGTATAAGCGGGACAGGCAGTCGTTCGACTATCTCCGCCGCCCGTCCCAATCCCTGGAACTGACCGAGGCACTTCCCGTGCTCGAATGCGTCATCGCTCAGGTGCTTGTCGAAGGCAGCACCGTCGCGCCAACCCTCGTTCTCAGCGCGCGCAGCCAAGCCAGCCACAAGCAACGCCAGAACCTAAACTCCGGCCGCTTCCAGCCAGTTTGGTTCGCGGTGCTGTGCCGCAGAAAACGGCACGAGAAATCTCGAGAAATCTCCGGTCACAAGACCGACTACATGTTCTCGCGGTACAAGATTGTCTCTGAGGCAGACAATCGCAGACGCGCCGGGCCCAAAATCCAGTGGTACTTACTAGCGTGTGGGTTCTTTTCAAGGGATTTTGCAGATTTTTATTTTCGTCAGATGTAGCAACGTGTGTCATCGTATCGTGTAGCGGGTTTTCGCCTGTATTGGCAACAACAACTGGTGACCATAGGAATCGGCGAGAAAGGTCGAAGGACCGTGCCGAAACCTTCATCTTTACTGGTGATTCGGCAAAGTGGATTAGGAAGGGTGATCTGAAAATAATTTTGGTGCCGGAGAAAGGAATTGAACCTTCACGGCCTTGCGGCCACCGGATTTTGAGTCCGGCGCGTCTGCCAGTTCCGCCACTCCGGCCTTTATTGAAAAGCTTACGGCCTAAGTTTACTATAGGCTTGCAGTTGTTTGCGAGGCTCCCGGCGGGACTGGGCGCACGTCAGAGGAGGCGTGAGCCTAGTGCTGGTTAGTCCAATGAAAATCCATCCTGAAGTGCCTCGGTCCGTACAGGAGCTCGCGAAAGCCTCGAAAATCACTGCGCTTTCGCTTGGCTGGGTTGACGGTTGGGTGGTTCGATCCGATAGCCGAGGGTCCGGAGCTGCCGGATCATTCTCGCAGTGCGCTTTTTGCTTGGATGGTTTGGTCACGGCTGGGCCTCGTTCTTCGTAACGGACTCCCTGGTGCAGAATCGGTTCCCCGCTGTACTTCCTGCCCCGCAAAAATAAATCCGAGAACTCTTCATTGAAACGGTTTAATATGCTCGACGCAGTTAGTCCGGCCGCGGTGCTGGACCATCTAGATACAACTTTTGGTTCCCAGGAGAAATCTTGTGCGACGATCGAGATACGCTTTCTTTTGCTTGATTTGTTCTGTGGTCGTCTGTCTTGTGGTTCCAAATCTTGTCACTGCCGCCGATGGCCCCACGAAGCGAACCTATCTCCACAAGAACTGGCATCTTCAGTCTTCCTGTGAAGTGAAGGCCACTGGCGATCAAATTTCCGTGGCGGGATTCGACACGTCCAGTTGGCACCAGGCCGATATTCCCGCAACGGTCATCGGCGCGCTGGTCACAGACAAAACGTATCCTGACCCCGATTACGGAATGAACCTGGACTCTTTCCCGGGAATGAGCCATTCGAGAAAATCGGTTTTTGCCAATGAGGACATGCCCGAAGACAGTCCTTTCCGTTGCTCCTGGTGGTATCGCACGGAGTTTTCGTCAGCCGTTAGCGCGGAGAAGAATGTGTGGCTCAATTTTCTCGGAATCAACTACCGCGCCAACATTTGGGTGAACGGCCAGAAAATCGCCGATACCCATGACGTTGCCGGAACCTACCGCTCCTATGAATTCAACGTCAGCAAGTTTTTGAAGCGCGATGCAAAAAACGCCCTGGCCCTCGAGATCTCCGCGCCCGACAAATACGATCTCGGCATCACTTGGGTGGACTGGAATCCCACTCCGCCCGACAAAAACATGGGGATCTGGAAGGAAGTGTTCCTCACCTCGAACGGACCGGTTGCCGTGAGAAATCCTTTCGTCTCCTCAAAACTCGATGCGCGGTACAAGTCTGCCGAACTGACCATCAGCGCAGAGGTTCGCAACGCTTCGAAAGACGCCGTCAAAGGCGTGCTTCACGCTGAATTGGAAGGAATCTTTTTGCAACAGCCAGTGGAATTAGCCAGCGGCGAATCCAAGATCGTCAAATTCTCTCCGGATCAATTCCCAAAGCTCAAGCTTGCTCATCCCCGAATCTGGTGGCCCTATCAAATGGGCACGCCGAATCTCTACACCGCGAAACTGCGCTTCGAAATCGGCAAGCAGGTTTCCGATACGGCCGACGTGACCTTCGGCATCCGCGAAGTCAGTTCTGAGCTCACTGACAAGGGGCATCGTCTGTTCAAAGTTAATGGCCGGAAAGTCTTGATTCGCGGCGCCGCTTGGGCTCCCGATCTGCTCCTTCGTTGGTTTTCGGCAAAACTCGATGCCGATCTCGCTTATGTCCGCGACATGCACTTGAACACCATTCGCCTCGAAGGCCGACTCGATCGCGATGAATTGTTCGAAAAAACCGACAAACTGGGCATTCTGGTCATGCCCGGCTGGACCTGTTGCGATGCCTGGGAACGCTGGCGATATTGGACCGGCGACCAGGATCGCGTCGCTGCCGCCTCCTTGCGCGATCAAATCACGCGCTTGCGCAACCATCCGAGCGTTTTTGTGTTCCTAAATGGCAGCGACAATCCCCCACCTGCCGACGTCGAGCAAATGTATTTGGGCATCGAGAAAGAATTGGAGTGGCCCAATCCCATTGTTTCCTCGGCTTCCGCGCAGAAAACGACGGTGACGGGCGAATCCGGAGTCAAGATGACCGGCCCCTACGAATATGTCCCGCCGGATTACTGGATTGAAGACACAGAAGCAGGCGGCGCCTACGGCTACAACACCGAAACAAGTCCCGGCCCGGCCATTCCGCCGCGCGAGTCCCTCGAGAAGTTCATTCCTCGGGATCATCTCTGGCCGATCGATGACTTCTGGAACTACCACGCGGGCGGCGAGCGCTTTACCAACGTAAATATTTTCACTGACGGCTTGAGCCGCCGCTACGGCGAAGCCACTTCGTTAGAAGACTACGAGCGCAAAGCCCAGGCCATGACCTACGACGGCGAACGCGCCATGTTCGAAGCCTACGGCCGCAACAAATACACGGCCACCGGCGTCATTCAATGGATGCTCAACAACGCCTGGCCTTCTTTAATCTGGCATCTTTACGACTACTACCTCGTTCCCGCAGGCGGCTATTTCGGAACGAGGAAAGCGTGCGAGCCCGTCCACGTGCAGTACTCCTACGACGACAATGCGGTTTACGTCGTTAACAGCACCTACGAGTCTTTGAAAGGCATGAACGTGGCGGCGGGAATTTACAACCTCGATGCCAAAGAAAAAGCTTCGCGAAACGCCACGTTGGATTTTGCGGAAGACAGCAGCACCAAAGCCTTCGAACTGCCCGCCGCCGATGGTCTCTCGACGACTTATTTCTTGAAGCTCCAGCTTCACGACACTGCGGGAAAACTGATCAGCGACAATTTCTATTGGCTCTCCACCAAAGCGGACACCCTCGACTGGGCTGGAAGAGAGGGCACCGACTACACGCCACAAAAAGATTTCGGGGACCTGACCGGCTTGAACAACCTGCCAAAAGCAAAAGTGGCGATCACCAAAGCAACGCGCGTGACCGGATCAGAGCATCGAATGACCGTTTCCGTGGTCAACCACGGCAACAGCGTCGCCTTCATGATTCACCCGCGCCTCACGCGCGACAAGGGTGGCGAAGACGTCGTGCCCGTTTTCTGGAGCGACAATTATTTTTCGTTACTGCCGGGCGAGAAGAAATCCGTCACGGTGCGCTTTGACAGCTCTTCGCTTCGAGGGGCGACGCCGGAACTTGTTGTGGACGGCTGGAACCTCGAACCGGTGTCGCCATAACCAGTTGGCGATTCTGCCGCTCTGAGGCATGGACCTTCTGGTCGGCCTGCGCAATCGTGGCCCGGGCGCCAGCGGCAGCCCGATGCTCATTCACGTACTCCACCGGAGCCACAAAGCAGTAGCCCAAGCGTGGCCGCGTTTCAATGAATCGCGGGCTTTGCGCCAAATCTCCGAGCACGCTGCGAAGCTTGTTGACCGCCGTATTCAAGTTATGGTCGAAGGCCACATAGGTATCCGGCCAGAGCTTTTCGCAAAGCGTCTTCCGCCTTACCACCTGTCCGGCGCTCTCAATCAGCGCCTCCAGAATTTGGAAGGGCTTTTCTTCTAACTGGATGCGCATGCCGTGCTTGCGTAGTTCGCGCGACTCGAAGGACACTTCAAATGCCCCGAACCGCACGACCGAGGGCAAGTTCTTCACACTATCCATAGGCTTCACCCGGGGTTTCCCTGGCCTCGACCCCAGGTTGCCCACCGATCCTTTCTTTCGCGATTTAGCTTTCGACGTAAGTCTCTATTTCCCAAAGGCCACGACGCTGATAAAGACTTGTTCTTTCGCTGATTTATTCCCACCAACCCAACGCATCTAAGCCAAAAGCGTTTCTCGGAGGTGCGCCGTCACGGCTCGTGGCCGTAAGTCGATCGAGTTTCCGCCTGCCGTGTTGGCGTGGGTGCTCAACGAAGTGAGCCCGGACCCGGCGTCGAGGCCGTTCCGCCGAAATCGCCAGGCCACATTTGCTGTTCAAATTCCAAACCCGCATCGCAGAAAGGAACAAAAGATGAAAAAGAAAGGAAATGTTTTCAATCGCAGTTCGAATCGACGCGCATTCTTTAAGAACAGCGCGGTAGTGGCAGGCGCGGCGACTTTAGGAGGCGGCCTCCTAACCGACACGGTCTCCGCGTTTGCGCAGGACGATGGCGGTTTCCCCGTCACCCGCGGCGACATTGCCATCCTGCGATTCCTTAGTGCCCTCGAGCAGGTCGAAGCCGACTTGTGGATTCAGTACGCCGAACTCGGCGGCGCCACCGATCAGGGCCTTTCCGCCATTGACCTGGTCGAGAGCGGTAGAAAGATCAGCACCGGTCTCGCGCCAAACTATGTCACCGCGCTTCAGGTCCTCGATGGCGACATGCCGCAATACATTGTGGACAACACCGATGATGAGATCAGCCACCACGCATTTCTCAATAACTACGTCGCCTTCCTTGGAGCGAAGCCCGTTGACCTAAGTGCATTTGCGATTCTGCCGCCAAGCCAGGTCACCGGAGTTCCTCAAAACGGCCGGCTGACCAACCTGAAGCAGCTCACGGTAGACACCTCTTGGTGGACCCGCTACCGCAGCGCGGTTCAAAACCCCGATTTGGGCGGCACCTTCGAAAATGCTGTCCCCGATCTCGCTTCGCATCCCCACACGGCCATTCCCCTCAATGATGGCGATTTGGTCCTTAATCCCGACGGCTCCATCCCCAATCACCTCCAGGCGATAGCGAGCACCGCGGGATTCCACTTTGGCTTTATCGAGCAGGGCGGTACCAGCCTGTATCCCAGCCTGGCCCAGAAAGTGACCAACCTTCAGGTGCTCCGCGTCTTGCTCAGCATCGGCCCCAGCGAAACCATGCATTTCCAGGTCTGGCACGACAAAGCCGGCAACGCTCCCAACATCTCCGACGGCAACCTTACCTTTCCCAACCTCAATGCCAATGCCGACCCGAATACCGGTTTGACCACCGTTCAGCAGGGAAACACTCAGACTCCCGCCCCCGACCTATTTCAAACGAACCTGATCATGCCCGAGCCGACCATCTTCTTGAATTCCAGGTTCGGGCCCGTTTCGATCATTCGACCGACCCATCCGAATTTGGCTGCCCAAGGCGCGGTCCAATCTTTCGTCGATGACGGCCTCTTCCTGCAGCCGAATGGCCAGAACAGCCCCATCGTCGCAGCGCTCATGCAGCTTGCCGAAGAAGCGGACCATGCGCGCCGCGGCTTCTAGAGCAAGGTCGCTATCTTAGGACCAAACGAAGGCAAGGGCCGAGGCTCGAGCTTCGGCCCTTTTCCTTCGCGTCTTGTCTTTTCCCCCAGGGTGCCCTCCTGTTTCCCAAAAGGTCATTCCGAAAAGGTGATCTCAAACCTTAGTTTCAGGAGGGCGAATCCACTGAAAGAGGCTGAATCACGGCCCAAGCCCACAGGGTTCCCTGTGTCACTGCCATCCGTGATTCCGCGCAACCATTGCGGGATACGGAATCATCCAATGCAGTAGAATGGGAGAAGGGAACTCCGCAGGGAAAACGCGGAGACCATAAGCTTTTGAAAATGGGATGCATGGGCATGAAAGAGGGGGGTATGCGTAACGTGAAACGTTTTGTCGCTGCCATGGCAGCGTGTCTGTTTTTTGTGGGTGTGGCTGCCGCCGACACTTTGGAACTAAAAAGCGGCAAGGTGATCCAGGGAAAGTATCTCGGTGGCACGCAGCACATCCTTCGTTTTGAAGTGAACGGCGAAGTTCAAACTTTCAACACCAACGACATTGTGGCTCTGACCTTTACGGGACGCTCTTCGGGCCCGCCGCCGGCGCCCGCTCCGGCTCCTGTCGCTGCTCCAGCGCCTGCGCCACCGCCTGTCGCTGCAGCCACTCCTGCGCCAGCTCCGGGCGGGGCGATCACTATTCCTGCGGGACAATCCATTCTCGTGCGCATGATTGATGGCGTAGACTCCTCCAAAAACCATGTCGGCGACATCTTCCACGCCAGCCTGGAGACAGACCTCACTGTCAACGACACCCTTGTTGCCCGCAAGGGGACTGACGTTTACGGCCGGCTGGCGAATGCTGAGGAAGCAGGCCACATGAAGGGCAGTTCCGAACTGCAGCTGGAGCTGACGCGCATGGTGATTGACGGCAAGGACTACCCGCTCGTCAGCAGCGACTACACCCTCCAGGGCAAGGGCCGCGGCAAGAACACGGCTGAAAAGGTCGGCGGTGGCGCGATTCTCGGCGCGATCATCGGCGGACTTGCCGCCGGCGGCAAAGGTGCCGCGGTTGGCGCGGCGGCTGGTGCGGGAGCAGGAGGCGCCGTTCAAGTCCTAACTAAGGGGCAGCAGGTGAAGATTCCCAGCGAAACCTTGCTGGAATTCCGCCTGCAGCAACCCGTAACCGTGACGCCCACCCAAAGCTAAAGTTGCTGCACACATACCTGTATTCCGACCAAGGGCGCGCCGCGTGCCCGCCCTTGGGCATCCGACGAGGATGCCCGTAGAATCTCGATCAATCTCAAAGCGGCAACGGTCGTCTCGTTCAAGATTGCCCGTCAGCCTTCGCAAGGCGGGCACGGTCGCTCTCGCTCGGCAACCTGGGCCATCCCGGTGCTCTTCGCCATTTCCGCGCCACTTCCCGCGCTTCAGAACGTTGTCGGATTGGAACCATTCTCCGTACTTTCTCTCTTGCCCTTCCTACTGTTAGCCACTAAGATAACACCCTCAGTAGGGGTGGGCGTCTCAAGTGGAGTGACCCTTTCAACTCAAGCGGAGTAACCATGCCTAAAGAAAAGCCTCGGGTGAACATCGGCGAAGTCATCAAAACCTATCGCAGCCAGCGCGGCTTGTCGCAGGGCGACATCGAGCGCCGCACCGGGCTGCTGCGCTGCTACCTTTCCCGCGTGGAGAACGGCCACACTGTGCCGTCTCTTGAAACGCTCGCCAAAATCGCCGAGGCCATGGACATTTCGCTTGCCGACTTTTTCCCCGGCACCGAAACGCCCCGCGACCGGGAGACGCAAAAAGCCCTGGGTGAGCTTTCTCAGGACGAAATTCGCTTCCTCGCCGAAATCAAAAAGTACAGCAACACGCTTTCCGACGGCGACAAACGCTTGGTTCTCGCCATGATCCGCAAAATGGCCACCCTGATTCCCGCTCAGGCAGCCGCCGCCAAAAAAATCATCGCCCGCCGCCCCACCGCTTAGCGGATCCGCCTTGGCTTCGTGGTGATCCCGAACCCGGTCACGCCGTTGGCGAGCGGCGGTGAGGGATCTGTCTTTCTCTCCGCCTTTCCTAGCACCGGGGCTTTAGGCCCGGCATCTTCTCTTCCGCCTCCAAATCCCAGCGGGCTGCGCGCGGCCATTCCCTCTATTCCTGCCGTTCCCGGGAACTACTTGCGTTCTTCGAAGAGCGTCAAGCGCCTCCATCCAATTGCCGTCTTCGGCTAGCTGCTTTGGCCGCGGAGGATGCGGACCGCGGCGGGGAGACCGGCGCCATCGCGGCCAGAGCCGTCGCGGCCGGTGGCGTTGGCGGACTCGGCGGCGGCTTCATCGAGCGCGGTGCTTTCGCCGGGGGCGAGGAAGAGATTGGTCTCGACGGCATGCTGCTTGGTGTAGAGGTCGTAGTAGCGGCCCCCAAGCGCGTAGAGGCTTTCGTGCGTGCCGCGCTCGATGATGCGCCCCGCCTCGACGACCAGGATCTGATCGGCGCGCCGAATCGTCGACAAGCGGTGGGCGATGACAAACGTGGTGCGCCCGCGCATCAGATAGCGCAAGCCTTCTTGAATCAGCGCCTCCGATTCGGAGTCCAGGCTCGAAGTAGCTTCGTCCAGAATGAGGATGCGCGGATCGGCAAGAATTGCGCGCGCGATGGACACGCGCTGCTTCTGTCCGCCGGAAAGCTTCACGCCGCGCTCGCCGACCACCGTGTCGTACTTTTGCTCGAACGCTTCCGCGAACTCGTCGACGCGCGCGATGCGGCACGCGGCGAGGATTTCTTCCTCCGTGGCGTTGGGTTTCGAGAATGCCACGTTCTCGCGAATCGTTCCGTCGAACAAAAAAGTTTCCTGCAGCACGACGCCAAGCTGCGTGCGGTAGGAGCCCAGCTTCACGGCAGAAAGGTCCACGCCATCGACGAGCATTTTTCCGCTGCAAGGCGCATAGAAGGCGGCGATCAAGCCGATGATGGTGGATTTTCCCGCGCCGGAAGGGCCGACCAGCGCGGTCACGGTCCCGGGCTCGGAGGTGAAGCTGACGTCGTGCAGCACTTCCTTGTGCTCTTCGTACGCGAAGCTGACGTGCTGCGCTTCGACGCGGCCGTTGATGCGGTCCATCGTGGTGCTGCGGCCGGGAGCTTCGTCTTCCGGCTTTTCGTTGAGGATTTCACGCGTGCGTTCGAGGCCGGTGATGGCTTCGGTGATTTGCGTGCCGATGGCTACGATTTGGAAAACGGGCGCGATGAGAAATGCCAGGAAAGCGCTGTAAGCGAACCACTGGCCGGGAGTCATGGTGCCGGCGAGCATTTTGCGGCCGCCTAACTCCATCATGAGCACGCTGACGATGCCGAGCAACATGGCGCCGGAGAGGCTCATCAGCGAAGTCGCGGTGAGCGTCTTGAGCACGTTATCGAGCAAACGGTGCACGCCCGAGGCGAAAACGCGCTCTTCGCGGTCTTCGGCGTGATAGCCCTTCACCACGCGCACGCCGCTGAGTGATTCGGTGAGCCGCCCCGTGACTTCCGCATTGATTTTGGGGCGCGCGCGGAAAATCGGGCGGATCGTTTTGAAGGCTTGGCTGATGCCAACCCCAAAGGCGACGAGAATGCTAAACGCGACGGCAGTCATCTCAACGCTGGTGTGAATCAAGTAGACCAGCGCGATGGCCGCGGTCATCAGTCCGCCGACAAACTCGATCAGTCCGGTGCCGATGAGATTGCGCACGCCCTCCACGTCGCTCATGATGCGCGAAACGAGCACGCCGGTTTTGTTGGCGTCATAGAACATAATCGGCAAGCGGCCGATGTGCGCCTGCACCTGCTTGCGCAGCTCGGTGATCATTTTTTGCGCGGATTTGGAGAGCAACTGGGTCAGGCTGAAGGAGGTAAGGCCCTGAATGATCGTGGCCACGAGAACAGCAAGAGCCAGCGGCGTGAGCAGGCGAATCTGGCGGTGGAGGACGACGTTGTCCACGAAATATTTGGTGGAGGCCGGCAGGACCAAGCCGCAGACGCGGTTGATGGCCATGAGGATGAAACCGAAGACCAGCAGGCCGCGGCGCGGCTTCATCAAGGCCCAAACGTCGGGAAGATTCTTCCAGGCGGTCTTGCGCTGCTTCTCCTTGGAAGCATTCGCGTCGCTCGACGGAGACGCGAGCTTCGTTCCTCTGGGTAAACTAAAGCGCGCCCCTACAATTTTTCGCTTGTTGTTGGCGTCGGTGGTCATGATGCGGGGCGGTTCACCCCTCGCTGTTCGATGCGGGACGGGCTAGCACAACTACATAGGAACATCATAGCGGAGATGGGCGGTCCCCAAAGGCTAAAAAAAGCTGTAGCAAACAGAAGAAGCGGCAGCAGGGCTGCCGCACTCCAGAACTAGTCGCCGGAGACGCCGGTGTTGCCCGCAGGGACGCTCGCGTGACGTTCGAGGTTCAGCACGCTGGCAACGAAGTCGCTAATCGTGACGCCTAAGTGGCCCCAGAGACGGCGCTTCAGGCTCGTGTAGTCCTGTGTGCCGCTGAAGAGATCGGCTATCAACTGGCGGAACACCGGGTTGCGGCGAATGAATTGGACCATGCGCGTGGTCACGGCGCTTCCGAGGAACGAGCCGCGGTAGAAACGCCTCACGATGCGCGCAGCAAATTCCAGTTCGCTCGAGAACGCGGCTTTGATCCAGGCTGGATATTTTTCGGGGCAGCCTTGCGCGAGCGAACGGCCGAGCAGTTCGCCGGAACGGATGGCGTAGAAGAGCCCTTCGCCGGTGAGCGGGTCGACCCACGCGGCGGCGTCGCCGACCAGCGCCCAGTTCTTGCCGACCACGTTGCGTTGCGAAAGCGTGCGCTCTTGCGGCGAGGGCAGGACGTGGCTGTAAAACTTTGCGTTGTCTGTGGGGATGTTTTGTCTTTCCACGAACGTCTGCAAGTGAGCGCGAAGTTCCGCGCTGGTATGTACGGACATGCTGCCACAGATTCCGACCGAGAGGTGGTCACAGCGAGGAAAGGACCAGATGTAACCTTCAAACTGCGGGAGGAACTTGATGGTGATGGCGTCGGCGTTCTGCGGGACGAAATAGCCCTGGGTCATTTCGAGTTCGTCGCGCTGCAGTGCGCGGCTGCCGGGAACGAGTTGATTGCGCGCGCCCGCCGCGAGAACGAGAAAATCGGCTTCCTGCCATTCGCCTTCGACCGAGAAGCGCGGCTTGGTTTTGTCGATGTCCACGGCCATCACTCGGGACTGTTGGACTTTGCAACCTGCGCTTTGCGCGCGATCGAGCAGCAGTCCATTCAGGACTTTGCGCGAATAAATCACGATGGGATGCGGCATTTCGAGCGTCGCGTGATGTTCCTCGCTGCTGATCAGCTCGACGGAATGAACAAGTTTTTTCGCGTAAGAATTGTCGAGAAGGAAAGGGAAGCACTGGATGGCTTTGTGAGTGAGGGCGCCGCCGCAGGGCTTTTCCCAAGCCAGGTGTTCGTCAAAAAGATTGACTTTGTGCCCCGCGCGAGCGAGCTGCTCACCGCACATTGCGCCGGACGGCCCGCCGCCAATGATCGCGATCTTTGCCATTCTGTTCTTTCGTTACACCCTGCGCATCCCCGGTGATGCGCAATATGCCTCGGGACCGGTGATGAAAAATTAGAGATAAAGGCGTTCGAAGAACGCCACACCTTTAGGTGACGGGGAAGATCACCAGGCAAAAACCAGTAAAGAGTATAGCACCGAATACGGCTGCCGCCGCAGCGGAACCGGTTTCTTGTCGCGTAATGTCCATCCCCCGGCGTTCCAGGACGTGCAACAGTACAAAAGAAGGCAAAAGCAGGACCATGAGGATTTCTCCGCTGTGCAAATACAAGAGGCCGACAGCGAGGGCGCCCCAGGCGACAGCGCGGAGCGACAATCCGGCGACGAAGCGGCGCGCTGCCCTGGTGTTGGTCGAAGGGCCGAGGCAGATTTCTTCCGCGATATGGTAAGGGAGGAGTGCAAGAAAGAGCAAAGGGAAGCGCGCCCACTTTGCGGGAGGGATCCAAGCTTCGTAGATGGACAACTCCAACCACGCGCTAAACAAGAGAAACAAGATGAACGCGCCGATGGACGCGCCGAGCAATCCGGATTTCCAGCCAGAAAATTGTTTGCGCAAGGATTTCCAATGAAGAGGAACGAGCACGATCCCGGTGAGGCCGAGAAAGGCTGCAAGGTAATCGCCCTGGTAAAGACGGATCGCGCGCAAGGGATTCCAGAAATGCAACAGGGCAACGACGAGCGTGGAGGCGACGGCAAATTCGAGGAGGAGTCGGCCCCAGGGGACGGAATTGCCGCTCTCCACTTCCGGTAATTCTTGTTTGCTGCCTTTTTTCCTTCCGGTGATTTCGCGAAGGAAAGGACTCGCCAGCAAGAGCAAACCAACGAATCCTGCAATCGCACCGCAAAGTTGGCGCAGCGAGGGCATTCCGGGCACTCCGCTGAGCTGAAGCGTCTTGGCCGTCCAATTTTGAAACGCGCGGACGGCGGCGCGGTCGAAGATCAGGCTGGCGTGGGTGGCACCGGGGATGACAATCAACTGCGCCGCGTCGTTCTTCGAAGAGGTAACCAGATCGGCGGCATTGTCGCACATGGACTCTGGCTCCAGAGACCCGCTGATGACCACGAAGCGCTGCGGCATGAGTCCGGGATTGGTATAGAGCAGCATTTCGGGTCGCACGCCGTGGGCCGCTCGCATGGGCGCTGGCGAAATGGCAACAACTCCGGCAACGGGAACGTTTGCGCCGACGTGAAGCGCGATGGCGGCGCCCATCGAATGACCGGCAAGAATGGTTCGATCGGGGTTCGCCATGCCGCGGGACACCAAGCCGGAGACCAGCGCTTCGGCACAGTCTTCGGCGCGCTGCGGCGAAAAGGGACCCGGGCTGTGGCCGTGCCCGGGTAAGTCGGGAACATAGACGCGGAGATTCTGCTCGGCGAAGCCGCCGGCAAGAAAGGCCATCACTTTTTTGTTCGCGACAAGCCCGGGGAAGAGCACTACGGCGCCTTGCGGCGAGGCGCCTTTCTTGTCGAAGACGGTAGTTTCCAGGCGGCAGCCGCCGGCGGGAACGAGGTAGGTCTTCTCCCTGTAGGTCTTGGGAAGTGCCAGCCAGAAACCTACACCGACAAGAAGAATTCCGGCGGTAGCGAGCGCAGTTTTTCCTGTTTTCATTGTGAAATGTGGGCTCCCGAGCGGCGAGTCTCGCGCACGTGATAAAATACAAGTTTAGGCGTGGTCTCGATTTCTCTTCTGTGGGTGCATGGAGATCCCTTGGCATCGAAAGTCATGACCGTGGAGGAGGCGATTGTGCGGTTTGGCCGCGAGAAACGCAATGGGCGCCGCGTTGTCTTCACCAACGGATGTTTTGACCTGCTGCATCCCGGGCATATTCGCGGCTTCGAGTTGGCGCGGCAGATGGGCGAGGCGCTGGTTGTTGGATTGAACAGCGATCGAAGCGTGCGGAAATTGAAAGGACCAACGCGGCCGGTGATTCCCGAGCAGGAGCGCGCGGAAATGCTCGCCGCCCTGGAATCGGTGGATGCGAT
>Ga0209577_10000212_pt1 | contig 58401 bp, 56 predicted proteins | sample GraSoiAngelo_109_FD_185874 | JGI IMG/M metagenome (GOLD analysis project Ga0209577, IMG submission 185874) | Grasslands soil microbial communities from the Angelo Coastal Reserve, California, USA - 14_0903_12_20cm (SPAdes) (version 2) | ecosystem: Environmental > Terrestrial > Soil > Grasslands... | reverse complement strand
GGGGGCGTTCTGAGCGATGCCCGCTTCCGTCGGGCAGCGTGTGCCCGCCGGCGATCCGCTATCAGCGGACCCAGTAGGCGAACCGCCCGGCCGGAATCCGGCGGCTGGCGAACTCAGGACAGGGCGTGATGGGCCCGGACGTGGTGGCGCCGCCGGGTCTCGGGCAATTCGGGCCGTTCTCGAACACGACCGCCCCCTGGTATTTCCCGCGACACCAGCCGCGGCGCCCGGCACGCAGAACCACCCTCAGTCGCTGGCCGGCCGCGCCACGTCTGAGCAGGTGGGTCTGCCTGGAGACGCAAGTGGCGCCAGAGGGTCGAGCTGAATCGAGCCGCACCGTCACTCTGTAGTCGCTGGATCGGACCCCGTGAGCGCCGAGGTCATGCCGAGACCTCAGGACGAGCACGAACGCGCTGTGTAGGCCGCCGTGGCTCGGCGAGACCGTCGGCCGGGTCCGCTCGCTCCTCGGAGTCGTGCTCCCCGGAGTCGTGCCACCGACGCTGGTGGCACCGATGCTCGACCCAGGGACGGTGCTGCCCGCCGGCGGACCGCCTGACGTCGACGTCCCCTGCGCGCCCGCACTGGCGCAGGCGGGAAGGACGGCAGCGGCACAAACGGCGCCAACGGCGATCGTCCAAACGTCGGAAGACACTGCCCGGGGCATCGACGCAGCTACCTTACCGGGCGTTTTGCGTGAACGCGACGGGGCAGCGCCCCGCCAGGCCGGTCGGACCGGTTGGGCGGGGCGCTGACAGCGTCTAGCCCGCAGCGGGATCAGACCCGCGCGCGGTCAGGGGATCAGTTTGAAGTTGTTCGTCCTCCACTGAGCCCCGTGGCCTGAGACGAGCGGGCCATCGGTTTGGTTGCTGCCCCACAACGCGGTTGAGCTGCTCGGATCGACGCTGGCGCCCGCATAGTCGCCCCAGCGGCAAGGCCGGGACGAGCCCGTGACGCTCGGACAGCTGAAGTCCGAGTCGATCGCGGCGCTCTTCTGCAGGATCACCTCGCCTGTCATCACGCCCGCTGCGGCCGCGGCCGGATGGAACCGAGCGCGGATCTGCGGGAGCAGCGACTTGCTGCCGACGTTGTAGTTGATCGCCGCAGCCGAGCCGCCGGTCGTCGGTGAGATCGCGCCGTTGAACACGAACTGCCCGGTGATCGCGATCACGCCGCTCTGAACCGGCGTTGTCTTCCCGGCCTGCACCTCGTACCAGCGGACGACCGACGGGCCGCCGCCTGAGCCGGCGATCGTGTGCTGCGTCCAGATCCCGAAGGCCCTCGTCTTCGGGTCGACCACCGCGTTCGCCTGTGTCAGACGACCGTCGCTCGAGTCGATCACGTCCTTGGCCGGAGCCGGGGATGGCTGCGGGACGTTGGCCGGGAGGTTCCACGTCCCGACGCTCACGTTGCCCTTGTCGGTCAGGACGGGCGCCGTCGCCGTGCCGGTCATCGTGTACATGCGAAGCGCGCTCGCGGTCGAGCCGCTGTAGTTGACGGCAACGATGAAGCCCGTCCCAGAGCTTCCGAACACGTTCGCCGGCTCGGGTGTGAAATCAATGCCGAACGTGCTTGGGCTGAACTTCTTGCCGCTCTCCGACGGGCACGTCGTCGACCCGTTCGGCGGCTTCGGGAACTCGAAGATCGGCGAGCGAAGGTAGTTGCCGCTCACGTCGCTGAACTCGTTGGTCCCGAAGATCATCCACGGGTTGGCGTTTCCGAGCTTCCCGTAGTCCTCGAGGTTGTTCCCCGTGTTCACGTGGTACCGGCACCAGTTGCCGGCGGAGGAGGTGGTGGGCAGCGGCGTCGGACTGCTGGTCTTCGACCACCCGAAGGAGTACCCCTCGGAGCCCACGGGCTGCGCGCAGTCGAGGCTGTAGTACAGGTACCGCTGGGCGACTTGATCCCATCTGATCTGGCCGTCACAGGGGCCGGTGTGGCTGACGAAGGTGCTCTCCGGCACGGAGGCGGTCAACCCCCCGGTCGTCTTGCTGAACACACCGAGCTGAGAGTTCACGAACTCCAGGTACGCGGTCGGACCGGCGGCGCCAGTCGTGTCGGGCGGCGTCACGTGGTTCGACGCCGGCGCGGAGTTCAAGCCCGCTGTGTTCAGGCCAACGCTGGAGAAGCCCACAGTAGGCGTGGCCGTTGACAACGGATTCGCTACCGCCCATTGCGCATACGCTCCATCTGCGGCGGCCTTCTGGGCCGCGTAACGAGCCGGGTTCATGACCCGAAGCGGTACGGTGGTCACGCCACCTCCGGATGCACCACCACCCGCGGAGGCCGGTTGCGCGACCAGCGTGCCCGATGCGGGCACGTCAGTCGCCAGCGCCGCCGGAGCAACGGCCAGCAAGGCTGCGATTGCCCCTAAGGCGATCACCATGCCGCGGAAGCTGCGGCGGTGAGTACACATCATTTTGATACCCCTTTCCCCCGGGACGCCCCACACCACGAGGGTGCTCGCCCCGATGCCTTTCCACGCCGGGCCCCCTGCCCGGCGCCTGCGGAGCGCACGATACCAGCGAGCGGAGCTCCTGTGTAGCTTCATGTCACAACCCAAGGGCGCTCGCAAGCACCTCCGGGGCGTGGCTACAGCGCCAGCTGCTGGTAGGCGGCCGACTGGAACGAGCGGCGATGAAGCGGCGAGAGCCCGCTGCGCTCTATCGCGTCGCGGTGCTCGGGAGTCGAGTAGCCGACGTGGCTGGCGAACTCCCATCCCGGATGGGTCGCGTCGGCCCGGCGCATGTAACGGTCGCGGGTCTCCTTTGCGATGACTGACGCGGCAGCGATCGCGGCGCTCTTCGCGTCCCCGCCGATCACCGCGCGCTGCTCGTATTCGAGCGCGGCGACCGGGAACCCGTCGCTGAGGCAGACGCAGCCTGGGCACGCGACCCGCCTGAGCGCGTCGTGAAGTGCCGCCAGGTTCGTGACGTGCAGGCCGCGAGTGTCGATCCCCGGCGCGCACCTGGACACGACCACGACCTTCGCCGCCGTGCGCAGGATCAGCGGAAACACCTCGGCTCGGGCCTCGGGGAGCTGCTGCTTGGAGTCGTTGAGGCCGCCGAGCACCCGGACCTCCCCCGGGCCGATCCGCTCCAGGTCGAACACCACCGCCGCGGCTACCAGCGGGCCCGCCAAGCAGCCCCTTCCGGCCTCGTCGGCTCCGGCGACGAACCGAAAGCCGAGCTCCCGGTCGAACTTGAACAGCCGCCTCGCGGCTCGGGTGGCTCGCCGCCGGGGCCGGGCCGGCGCCTTGTTCCCGTTGGCGCTGGCGATCGGGACCGGCTCGGCGCAATCCGATCCGCGAACCGGCTCGGGTCTAGAGGAATCCGATCCGGTCCGGAGGCCAGTAGGTGAAGAACGCGACACCGATGACCCACTTGTCGGGGACGGGTCCCCAGAAACGGCTGTCGTCCGACGCGCCACGGTTGTCGCCCATCATGAAGTAATCGCCGGGCGGAACCTTCACCGGAATCGGGAAAGTGCAAGAAGGATCTCCGCCGCAGGGCTGAATGTAGGAGTCCTTCTCACGCACGCCGTTGCGGTACGCGTGCCCGTTGATGATCTTGACCGTGTCGCCGGGGCCACCGACCACCCGCTTGATGAAGGTCTGACCGGACTCCTTGGGAGTCGGGACGCCGCAGGGCTGCTGGTGTCCCGCGCCCTGGTTGGGATCGCCGCAGGTCGCGCTCTGGGGATCGGCGCCGGCGGGCGGGTGGAACACCACGATGTCGCCGACGCTCGGGTGGTTGATCAGGCGGTTGGCGAGGATCCGCTGTCCGATGTGCAGCGTCGGCTCCATCGAGCCGCTCGGAATCCGGTACGGCTTGACCACGAAGGCTTGGATGAGCAAGGCCAGGCCGACCGCGATCGCAACCGTGATCACCAGCTCGATAACCGACTTGATGGTCGATTTCGGTGCCTTCGTCGAGGATCTGGCCATTACCTGTCCGGTCCGCGCACGAGCGCCGCGTACGCCGGCGACTTCTCGACGCTCGTCACTCCTTCGGCTCTTCGTCCTCGGAGTCGGCCTTCGAAGGCGCGGACTCTGCGGCGGCGGGTTCGGCCTCCGGCTCGGACTCGGCGGCGGCGGGCTCGGCCTCTGCGGCGTCGGGCTCGGCCTCTGCGGCGTCGGGCTCGGCCTCTGGCTTGGCCTCGGGCTCCGGCTCAGGCGCGACCTCTTCGACGGTCATCCCGGCCTCATCAGTCGGAGCGGTCGCCTCTCCGTACAGCAGCTCGCGATCGACCGCCTCCTCGATCCCGACGTTGCGCCGCTCTCGGACTCGGGCGCGCTTGCCGACCCGGCCCCGCAGGTAGTAGAGCTTTGCGCGGCGGACATCGCCGCGGGCGGCGACCTCGATCCGCTCGATCTTCGGGGAGTGCAACGGGAACGTCCGCTCCACTCCGACGCCGAACGACTGCTTGCGGACGGTGAAGGTCTCACGCACACCATGGCCCTGGCGCTTGAGCACCACGCCCTCGAACACCTGGGTCCGGCGCCGGTTTCCCTCGACGACCTGGAAGTGAACGCGCACGCGATCGCCGGCGTCGAAGGCCGGCGCCCGACGGAGCTGTGCGCTCTCCAGGCTGTCGATCACGGTGCTCATGAAATTCCTGGGCGCCGAAGCGCCGGCAGAGTCAAGCGCGGGGGCAGCCGGGCGCAAAACCGCTCAGCCCCGCCCGCGAGACGCTCATGGTAGCGGACGGTCCTTGGCCCGTGCCCTACTCTGCTCCAGACGCCACGCCCGAATCCGGGCGTGATGGCCCGACAGGAGCACCTCCGGTACGCGCCAGCCGCGGTACTCGGCGGGCCGGGTGTAGTGCGGGTACTCGGGCCCGCCTTCCATGGCGGGGCTGAAGGACTCCTCGACGGCCGAGCGCTCGTCCCCCAGCACCCCGGGCAGCTTTCGCAACACAGCGTCCAACACGACCATCGCCGGGAGCTCCCCGCCGGCCAGTACGTACCGGCCGATCGAGAGCTCGTCGCTGCAGAAGTGATCCACTACGCGCTGGTCGAACCCCTCGTAGCGCCCGCACAGCAGGGTCAGGGTGGGCTCGCGCGCCAGCTCGTCCACGAGCGCGTCGTCGAGCAGCCGGCCCGTGGGCGTGAGCGCGATCACTCTGCGCTGCGCTCGGAGGACGACTGGATCCCGGCCGTAGCGGTCGCGGATCGCCGACTCGACCACATCCACTCTCAGCACCATCCCGGCGCCCCCGCCGAACGGTGTGTCGTCGACCTGTCCCGCCCCCAGCGGCGTGTGATCGCGGTAGTTGACGTATCCCAGGCGGGTTCCCCGGCCCACGGCATTCGAGACGTGGCGCTGGCGTTCGAACCAGCCGAACACATCCGGGAACAGCGTGAAGACGTCGATTTCCATCAGCTCTCCCCCAGGAACCGAAGGTCGACGTCGATCTCGCGTCGATCCGGGTCGACCGCGCGAACGGCGTCGGTGACCAGGGGAACGAGCAGATCGTCCCCCCCAGCGGTACGAGCCACCTGCAGCACCTCGCAGGAGGGGAGCGCGAGCAGCCTGCGCACCGTTCCCACCGGTCGCCCGCGGTCGATGACCGAGCACCCCTCGAGCTCCTCGACCCACCACTCGTCGGGCGCGAGCTCCGGCGCCTGCACCCTCTCCACGAGCATCTCGCAACCGCGAAGCTCCTCCGCCCCGGCCCGGTCATCGATCCCCTCGAGCCGCACGATCGGCCGCCGGTCGTCGCCGGCCCGGCGCGCGATCGACAACGTCCGCCCCCCTACCACCACTGGGGCGCCCTCGTCGAGCAGGAGCGGGCTCGGTTCGAGCACGTGAAAGCTCCCGTCGAGCCCGTGGGGACGCCCCACGCGGCCCGCGCGCAGCCATCCGGCGTTCGTCACTAGTCCTCGACGATGTCGAGGAAGACGCGGCGCTTCCGCTTGGCGCCGGCGCTCTTGATCACGGCGCGGAGCGCCGCCGCGGTCCTTCCGCCGCGGCCGATCACGCTGCCGTAGTCGTCGTCGGCGACCGACAGCTCGAGCACCGTGGCGCCGCCTTCCTCGACCTCCTCGACGTGCACTTCGTCGGGGTGAGCGACGAGCCCCTTTGCTAGGTACTCGAGCAGCTCCTTCATCGCCGGACGCTAGTTGATGCCTTGGGTACGCAGGAGCTTGCGGACGGTGCCGCTGGGCTGGGCCCCGCGAGCCAGCCAGTCGCGGATGCGCTCCTCATCCAGCACGATCGTGGACGGGTTCGTCTGGGCGTTGTACTGCCCGACGGTCTCGATGACCCGCCCGTCGCGGGGGGAGCGCTGGTCGGCGACCACCACCCGCCAGATGGGGTTCTTGTGGGATCCGATCCTGGTTAGGCGAAGGCGTACTGCCATCAGGCGGACGAGGTTAGCGTGCGCCCCTCATCAACGCTCCCAGATCCGGCATCCGCCCCTGCGCCACCTGCCGCATCACCTTGCGCATCTGCTCGAACTGCTTGATCAGCTGCTTGACCGCCTGGACGTTGGTTCCCGAGCCCCGAGCGATCCGCAGCCGGCGCGAGCCGTTGATCAGCTCGGGATGCCGCCGCTCCTGCGGCGTCATCGACAGGATGATGGCCTGGATCTGGTCGAACTGCCGCTCGTCGACCTTGACCCCCCGCAGCTCCTTGCCCATCCCCGGGATCATCCCGAGCAGCGACTGGAGCGGGCCGAGGCGCCGGACCTGCCGCAGCTGGTCCAGGAAGTCGTCGAGCCCGAACTCCTGCTTGCGGAGCTTGCGCTCGAGCTCCGCCGCCTGCTCCTCGTCGGAGATTGACTCGGCCTTCTCGATCAGCGTCATCACGTCGCCCATCCCGAGGATCCGCTGCGCCATCCGGTCGGGATGGAAGCGCTCGAACTGGTCGAGCTTCTCCCCGGTTGACGCGAACACGATGGGGGTGCCGGTGACGGCCTTGACCGACAGCGCCGCGCCGCCGCGGGCGTCGCCGTCGAGCTTCGTCATCACGACTCCGTCGAACTGGACGGTCTCGGCGAACTGCTCGGCGACGTTGACGGCGTCCTGGCCCGTCATCGCGTCGACGACCAGCAGCACGTCGTGCGGCTTGATCGCCTTCTTCATGTCGGCCAGCTCGGCCATCAGCTCCTGGTCGACGTGCAGGCGCCCGCTGGTGTCGACGATCAGCGCGTCCTTGCCCTCGGAGATCGCGCGCTCCCGGGCCCACTTCGCGATCTCGACCGGGTTCGAATCGGTCCCCTGCTCGTACACGTCGACGCCGAGCTGCGCCCCGAGCTTGACCAGCTGGTCGACCGCCGCTGGTCGGTACACGTCGCAGGCCGCCATCGCGACCGCGGAGGAGTGCTCCTCGCGCAGGTAACGGGCCAGCTTCGCCGAGGCGGTGGTCTTCCCCGAGCCCTGGAGTCCCGCCATCAGCACCACCGTCGGGGGCTTGGAAGAGAACGCCAGATCCCGCGCCGCTCCCCCCATCAGCTCGGTCAGCTCGTCGGACACGATCCTCACGACCTGCTGGCCCGGATTCAGCTGGCCGAGCACGTCCGCGCCGAGCGCCCGCTCCTTGACCGCCTCGGTGAAGCTCTTGACGACCTTGAAGTTGACGTCGGCCTCGAGCAGCGCGAGCCGGATCTCGCGCATCGCCGCCGAGACATCGGCCTCGGTCAGAGTGCCACGGCCCCGCACGTCTGACAGCGTGGCCTGGAGCTTCTCCGCGAGCGAGTCGAACATTCTGCTCTCAGGCTAGTGCGCGTTTCACCGTGCCGCCGTGGACCTCAGCGGCCCGATCCGGACTCGTTGCCGCGGGGTCCGGGGATCGCCCTCGCCGCGCGGCCCTGCGCGTCCGACACCGCGTCGCCGACCAGGATCCCGTTGCGGATCTGGTCCATCAGGTCGCCCACTCCGCTGGGCGAGTGCGGGAGCAGGATCGTGTTCGTGTGCGAGCCCTCTCCTAGCGCCCGGATCATGTCCGTGTACTGCGTCAGCGCGACCAGCGCCATCGCCTCCTTCGGATCCAGCCCGTGCTGGGCGATGATCTCGAGCGACTCGTGCAGGCCTTCGGCGATCGCCTTGCGCTCCGCGGCGACGCCCTCCCCCTGCAGCCGCATCGTCTCGCGCTCGCCCTCGGCCTTCTTGACCGCAAGCGTCTTCTGGGCATCGCCCTGCGACGAGGCGGCGACCTGATTTCGCTGTGCGGCGTTGATGTTGTTCATCGCATCCTTGACCCGCTGATCGGGCTCGATGTTGGTGATCAGCGCCTTGACGATCTCGTAGCCATAGTCGGCCATGTTGCTGTGCAGCGTGTCCTGGATGTGCTTGGCGATCGTGTCCGCGTCGGCGTAGGCCTCGTCGAGGTCCATGCTCGGGATGTGCGAGCGGACCACGTCGAAGGCATAGGACTGCATCTGCACCTCGGGGTCGTCGAGCTTGTAGTAGGCGTCCTGGACCTGCTGCTCGTTCGCGCCGACCTTGTACTGCACGGAAAGCTTGATCACGACGAAGACGTTGTCCTTGGTCTTGGTCTCGATCTGCGAGTTGAGCTGCTCGACTTGGAGGCTCATCCGTCCCGCCACGCGCTCGACGAACGGAGTCTTGGTCTGCAGGCCGGGTCCCCCCACCCGGACGAACTTCCCGAAGCGCTCGACGATCGCGCGCTCCTGCTGCTCGACGGTGAAGAAGAAGATAGGCATGTCTGGCCCCCTCGAATGGGTCGCGGCGTGTTACTGCTGAGAGTACCTTCAGGGCGATGGCCCCGGAAGCGGATCTGGTCGAGCTGGTCGCGCTCGCGCCCGACGAGCGGCTGCTGGACGAGGATCTGGGCGAGCTCCCGGCGTCCGTAGGACAGCCGGAGTCGCTTCCGCCGAGCCGCGCCCGCCGGCGACTGGTGGGGCTCGGGGCGACGCTCACTGGCGTCAGCCTCGTCGGGGGTCTCGCGTTGATCGCGCTCGGTCTCGTCGAGGCGTTCTCCGGCGGATCGGCCGCCGTGACGGTGGCCGCGCTCGTGGTGGGGATCGTGCTCGTCGCGACCCACTGGGGCTGGGTTCATGTGGCCGAGCTCGGCGCCAACAGGCTCGAGGAGCAGCGCAACGCGTCGCTGTTGGAGCGCAGGCGGGAGTGGCTGCGCGAGATCGAGCCGTATCCGCGATGGGAGGTCTACGCGAGCACCGGCGAGGACGGCTCGATCTCGATCGTCACGATCGCCTACCGGCCCGTGGTCCGCAGGGGGAAGACCTTCAGCTTCGTGCGGGAGGAGGTTGCGCGGGAGGTTCACTCGGGCGATGAGCCGGCCGCCGCGGTGACCGAGCGAGCCGAGCTGCTTCGCCGTCAGGCCGCTCTCGACACCGCGCGGGAGCGCGAGCGCTACGAGGCCGCCCATGACGCCCACGAGCGGGCGCTGCTCGCCCACGCCAACGAACAGGAGCGCGTGGCCGCGGTCCGCGCGGCGTCCGAGGCGCTGTCCGAGCGGATCAACACGAACCTGCGCGACCCTCCTCTCGTGGAGTGAGGCTCTAGGAGATCAGCGCTCGGGCATACTCGGTCGGCTCGAACGGCCGCAGGTCCTCGAGCTGCTCGCCGGTCCCGATCAGCTTGACCGGGATCCCGAGCTCGGAGGCGATGGCGAGCGCGATGCCTCCCTTGGCCGTGCCGTCGAGCTTAGTCAGCACGAGCCCGGTCACGCCGATCGCGTCGGAGAACAGGCGCGCCTGGCGCAGCCCGTTCTGCCCCGTGGTGGCGTCCACGGTCAGGAGCGTCTCGTGCGGCGCCTCCGGGATCTGCTTCGCGATGACCCGCCGGACCTTCGTCAGCTCGGCCATCAAGTCCTCCTGCGTGTGCAGCCGGCCGGCCGTGTCGACGATCACCACGCCCGCGTCGTCGCGACGAGCCGCCGCGATCGCCTCGTAGGCGACCGAGCCAGGATCGGCGTCCGGCGGTCCCTTGACGAAGCCGGCGCCGGCCCGCTCGGCCCACAGCTCGAGCTGCTCCACCCCGGCGGCGCGGAAAGTGTCGCCGGCGGCGAGCACGACCCCGCGGGAGAGCTCCCGGCTGATGTGCCACGCCAGCTTGCCGACGGTCGTCGTCTTGCCGGTGCCGTTCACCCCGGCGACCAGGATCACCGTCGGGGTGGGCCGCAGGTCGATGCGGTCCTCGCCGGTGCGGGCGATGCCGGCCAGGAGGTCGGTCAGGCGCTCGCTGAGCTCCTCGCCTCCCGAGAGCTCCCCGCTGGTCGCCTCGAGCTCCAGCTGACCCACGACCTTCGCCGTCGTCTGTGCGCCTACATCGGCGTAGATCAGCGCCTCCTCCAGCCGCTCCCACGTGCGCTCGTCCAGCTCCTCGAACAGCGTGGCCTGGATCTCGCTGGTCAGGGCCTGCCGGGTCCGGCGCAGGCTGTCGCGCAGCCTCCGGAACCGGCCGCCGCGCGGCTCATCCGCGACCGGCTGCGAGGTTTGGGCCGCGGCGGGTTCCGCGCCGTCGACGATGAACAGGTCCTGCCAGTCGCGGGCCATTCGGCGCGCGAAGTTAGCAGCGCTTGGTCAGGCCACCGGCCAGCGCGTGGTCAGGCCACCGGCGACATGTCCCAGTCGATTGCTACCTCTCGCGTGGGGTTCGCGGGATTGACCGCCACACCGAGCTGCTCGCCGAGCGCCAGCGTCGCGACCTTCGAATCGGGGACCCGGTGGATGAACGTGGCCTCGATCGGCGAGCCGCCGCCCGTCGGCATCTCGACCTTGAACACGTACAGCGGGTCGCCCGGATCCGGCTTGGTCGGATCGACGTCGCCGACGGTCTGGCCGGTGGGCGAGAACTCCCGGACGATCGCGGTCATCCGCTGTCCGGATGCCAGCAGGTCTGCGGCCGAGCCTCGCTGCACCCCGCCGGGAGCGGCTGTCGCCGCGGCCGCGATCTGACCCGCCGAGGCGTCCTGGAGGAACTGACCGCCGTCGGCGGTGTCGGCTGCCTGCGCTGCGCCGGCGATGTCCCAATTGTCGTGATCGTCCGGGTCGTAGCGCACCACGAACGCGTCGCCCGCTCGCGGGACCGCCACGCGCGAGACGGTCTGCTTCTTGCTGATGAGGAACGCAGGCGAACCGTCGGCGGGAGTCACCTGGAGCGTGAGCACAACCCGCGGGTTGTCGTTGATGGTCATGCCCGTGTCCTTGACGGAGACGACCTGACCCGTCTCCTCGACGCCGGCCTCCTGGAGTCGCTGCTTGCGCTTACGTCCGCTGAATAGCCCCATGGCTCCGTCCTCAAAATCGCGGTTGTTAGACCGTTGCGAACCTAGTAGGGCCGGGGCGCCTAGTCAACCGGCGCGGAACGGACGTCCCAGCCGTCCGGGCGGCTACGCCGCGGCTTCCTCGCGGGGGAGCCGGCGCGAGATCACCTTCGAGACGCCGTCGCCCCCCATCGACACGCCGTACAGGAAGTCGGCCGCCTCCATCGTCCTGCGCTGGTGCGTGACGACGATGAACTGCGCGCGCTTCGAGTAGCTGCCAAGCAGCCCGAGGAAGCGATCGATGTTCAGGTCGTCGAGCGCCGCCTCGACCTCGTCGAGGATGTAGAACGGGCACGGCCGGGCCAGGAACACGGCGAACAGGAAGGCCAGCGCGGTCATCGACTTCTCGCCGCCGGAAAGAAGCGACAGCCGCTTCATCTCCTTGCCGGCCGGGTTGATCTCGATCTCCACCCCGAGGACCTCCTCCTGTTCCTCCTCGGCCTCGGCCGCGTCGGCCTCGGTAGTCCCGGCCTCCTCCGACCCGCCGTCCTCATCCACCGGCGCCTCCCCCCCGAGCACCCGCGCCGGCCCTTCCTTCTCCGCGACGAGCCGGAGCCGCCCCCGGCCGCCCGGGAACAGCTGCGCGACGACGTCTCCGAAGTTCTGCGCCGCCGCCTCGAAGGTCTGCTCGAACGTCTCGCGGATCTGCCTGTCGGTGTCGGCGATCAGCTTCTCGAGCTCGCGCAGGGCCGTCTCCAGATCGGCGCGCTGGGTCTCGAGCTCCTCGACGTGCGCCACGGCCTCGCTGTACTCCTGCTGCGCGAGAGGATTCACCGGCCCGAGCTGCTCGCGACGGCGCGCCAGGCGCTCGAGCCGCGCCTCGAGGGCTTCGCGCTCCTCGTCGCCGAGCGGCTCGGTGGCAGGAGCCGCCTCGAGCTCAAGGCGCTGCGCGAGCGTCCGCAGCTCCTCCTCGCTCTCCGCCGCGCGGTCGCGGGCCCGCTGGAGGTTGACTTCGGTCTGGGTGAGCGACTCGCTCTCGGCATGGAGCCTCGCCTGTAGCCCTGCCTCCTGCTGCGCGCAGCTGCGAAGCTCGGCGGCCACCTGCTCGCCCGCCTGGCGATCGGACTCCAGCGAGGCTTCGAAAGCCCGATGTTGATCGGAAATGGCGCCGCGGACCCGCTCGAGCGTCTCCAGCAGCGAGCCTGCCGACTCGGTGAGGGAGTGATGCTGCTCGATTGACCTCGTCAGCCGCTCGATCGCCTGCTCACGCTCGGCGCGGGCGCGCTCGGCCCGCTCGAGCCGTTCGCGCTCGGAGCTCAGCTCCGCGTGAAGCTGAAGCCGCCGGCCCTCGTTCGGTCCGCCGTCCGGCGCGCTCCGCCGCAGCTCGATCACTGCCGCGATCCGGCGCTCGGCCTCCGCGGCCCGGTCGCGCTCCGCGACCGCGGCGCGATCGGCGTCGACCGCATGCTCCCGCTCGGCCTGCAGGGACCGATGCGCCTCACCCGCCCGCTCTAGCGCAGATGCCGCCGCAAGCTCGGCCTGGGCCGCTGCCTCGCTCGAGCGGATCAGCTCGTCCCGGCGGTTGCGCTCGGCCAGCACGCGCTCCTCGCCCACCGCTGGCGCCTGCCGGAGCTCGCGAGTCGAAGGGGACCACACCCTTCCGCCCCGCGTGACGGCGACGCCCGTGAACGAGTCCGGGATCGACTCGAGGTCGTCCACCACCCAGGCGTCGAGTAGAAGCGCGCCTGCGAGCTCGACGGCCCGCTCCGGTCCACGCAGGTGCTCACGGAGGCGCTCGGCTCCCGGTGTGGGGGGGACCACCGCGCCCGGCTCGCGGCGACCGGGATCCCCGGCCCGGGCGACGAGGACCCGTCCACCTTCCGCGCCGGCTCGGTCGAGCAGAGCCGAGGCGGCCAAGTGGTCCTCGACCAGCGCGGCCTTGAGCCTCCCGTCGAGGGCAGCGGCGACCGCCAGCTCGTAACCGGGATCGACTTCGAGCTGATCGGCCAGCAAGGATGCTGCGCCCGGCGTGGCCTGCTGTGCGCGGAGGAACTGGTTGACCGCGGCCAGCTCACCACCGACCCGAGCGGCCGCGCGACGGGTCTGCTCGACTTGGCGCTCGGCGTCCCTGACGGCGGCATCCGACCCCTCGACCCGGGCCTCGGCCTCGCCGCGGGCGGCGGCCAACCGCTCCACCCGAGCAGCCAGCTCCAGCACGGTTTCCGCCGCCGCTGCCCGCTGCTGCTCGAGCTCGGCCAGCTGGTCGGCGAGCGCCAGCTCGCGCTCTCGCTCGAGCTCGGCCAGCGATGCCTCGAGCCCGGCGATCCGCTCGGGCGCCGCGTCGTCGGAGGGCTCCTTCCCCGAAACGGCGCGCAGGGCGTTTAGCGTGTCCGTGGAGCGCTGGAGGCGGGCTTCGAGCGCGGACGCGGTCGCGCGCAGCGAGTCCAGCCGGTCCGATACACGCGCGCCGGCCGACTGGGCCACGAAGCATCGCCGCGAGAGCTGCTCGCGCCGGGCGCTGCGTTCGGCGAGCGCCTCCTCGGCCGATTCCCGCCGGGCGGCGACCTCGCCCAACTCGCGCTCGACCGCCTCCCGTCGATGCCGGGCCTCGGCGGCCTGCGCCTGGGCGGCCGCGAGCTCGGCGAGCTGGGCCCGCAAGCCGTCGCGGACGAGCTCCCAGCGAGCCTCGAGCGTCTGGCGCTCCAGCCGCGCGTGCAGCTCGGCGGCCTCGGCCTGCCGCTTGAGCGGCCGCAGACGAGACCGGGCTTCCCGCTCGACGTCGAGGGCGCGGTCGAGATTGTCCTGGGTGCGGACCAGCTTCAGGTGCGCCCGGCGGCGGCGCTTGCGGTGCTTGCCGAGCCCCGCCGCCTCCTCGATCAGCAGGCGGCGGTCGCGCGGCTTCGAGGTCACCAGCGACTCGACCCGCCCCTGGGAGATGACCGAATGCATCTCCTTGCCGAGGCCCGTATCGGAGAGCACTTCGATCACGTCGACGAGCCTGCATCGCGCGCCGGCCAGGCGGTACTCCCCCTCCCCGGTGCGATCAAGCCGCCGGACGATCGAGACCTCCGGCGTCCCCAGACCCAGAGCCCCGGCGCTGTCGTCCAGCACGAGCTCGACCTCGGCGGTCCTGCTGGCCTGGCGGCCGGGCGCGCCCGCGAAGATCACGTCCTGCATCGATTGTCCGCGCACGGCGACCGGGGACTGCTCGCCGAGTGCCCACAGCACCGCGTCGGTGATATTCGACTTCCCCGAGCCGTTGGGCCCGACGACCACGCTGACGCCGGGGCCGAACTCGAGGCGGGTGCGCTCGGGGAACGACTTGAAGCCCTTCAGTGCGATCGATTTCAGGTACACGGCTCGGTCCTCACCGCTCGAGCGTCTCCAGGGCCGCCTGCGCCGCTTCCTGCTCGGCATCCTTCTTGCTGCGGCCGGATCCGCGCCCGACCTCGACGCCCCCGACCGTGGCCACGATCGAGAAGGTGCGGTCGTGCGGCGGTCCCTGCTCCTCGATCACGTCGTAGCTGACGAGCGCGCCGCGCCGCGCCAGTCGCTCCTGAAGCGCCGACTTGAAGTCGACCGGGTGCTCCAGCGCATCCTCGATCTCCGACGCGAACGCGGTCACCACAGCGGCCGCCGTCCGCTCGTAGCCGAAGGCCAGAAAGCACGCCCCGATCACCGCCTCGATCACCGACGCGAGCACGCGCTCGGTCTCGATCAGCAAAGCGACGTTCCCGAGCGCGCCCGAAGGCGCCGCAGCCCGGAGCCGCTCGGGAATCCCCAGCCGCTCGGCCACGGCCTTGCACGACTTGCCGGAGACCGCCTGGGCCCGGATCTTGGTCAGCCTGCCCGCGCCGAAGCGATCGGCCTCGAGCCGTGGGTACAGGTGCGCGGTGATCGCCAGCGCCAGGACGCTGTCGCCGAGAAACGCGAGCCGCTCGTAGGACTCCGACCGCCGTTCGGTCCAGGAGGAATGCGTGAAGACGGGTGCCGCGAGCTGGTCGGGAAGTTCCTCGAGCAGCCCGGCCAGGCCCTCTCCCGACTCGCTCTTCGACCGCTTGCGCTTGCGAATCACTCCGGCTCTGGACCCCCGCGCGCACCGACCGCAGTGCTCGCGAGCACGAAATCCACGGCCTGACCAACGGTCAGGATCTTCGCGGCCTCCTCATCGGAGATCTGGACGCCGTAGGAGTCCTCGAGCTCCTGAACGAGCGTGTACAGGTCGAGCGAGTCGGCCTCGAGGTCCTCCCTGAAGCGGGTCGCCTCGGTGATCGTGTCGGGATCGACCTCCAGCTCGTCGGCCAGGTGCGCGCGTATCAGCGAGAAGATCTGCTCGCGATTCATCCCTCCGACACCGTAGCCGTCGTCTCGGACGGGGATTCCTCGTCCTGCCCGGGCGATGACCGCAGCGCTCCGGCCTCCATCAGCGCCGCGCGCGTCCTGCCGATCACATCCTCCTGTACGCCCCGCGCAGCCACCTCGATCGCGCGCGCGAAGCCGCGTCTGGTGAACCGGCCATGGGCCACCACGCCGATCTGGCGCAGACCGAGCATGTACGCGCCTCCCTGCGCCTCGGGATCGATCTCGTCACGCAGCCTGCGCACCGCGGGACTGAGCAGGAGCCCTCCGAGCTTCGCGCGCCACGAGCTCATCGCCGCCTCCCGGATCGCCCGCAGCGTTCGCCCGGAGATGCCTTCGGTCAGCTTCAGCGCGATGTTCCCGGTGAAGCCGTCCATCACCACCACGTCGGCCGCGCGCTCCGGGAGCTGCGTGCCTTCGATGTTGCCGATGAAGTTCAGCCCGGAGCCGGCGGAGCCCGCCAGCTGCTCGTGCACGGAGATGAGCTCCGGCGTCCCCTTCCCGGGCTCCTCCCCGTTGGACATGAGCGCCACCCGGGGGGATTCGATCCCCAGGACCGCCTGCGCGAACGCCGAGCCCATGTACGCGAACTGGACCATGTGCTCTGGACGGCAGGTGACGTTGGCGCCGACGTCGAGCAGCAGCACCGGCGAGGAACCGGGGATCGGCAGCGGCAAAGCCAGCGCCGGCCTGTAGATGCCGCGATCGCGACGGAGGTTGAACAGCGCCGCCGCGAGCGCGGAGCCGGTCGATCCTCCCGAGACGAGCGCCTCGGCGCGGCCCTCGGCAACCGCCTTGGCCGCCTGGACGATCGACGCCTCGGGCGTGGTGCGGACGGCGAACGCGGGATCGGGTGCCTTCGCGATCGAGACCGGCGCGTTGATGACCTCGACCCCCTCGGCGACAGACTCCATCTGCGCCGCCGGGCCGAACAGCAGCACGCCGATCCCGCCCCTTGCGGCCTGTGAAGCGCCGGCCGCGACCTCGTCGGGGCCCAGATCCGCGCCCCCCGCATCGACGGCTACGGTGATCATCGGCTCAGGCCGTCAGACGGCCTGCTCGCCGGTGTCCGGGGAGACCACCTCCTGTCCCCGGTAGTAGCCACACTCGGGACACACGCGGTGCGGGAGCCGTGGGCTGTGGCACTGCGGACACTCGTTGTATCCCGGCACGCCGATCTTGTGCTGCGCGCGGCGCTTGGACGTGCGAGCGTGCGACTGCTTCTGCTTGGGGACGGCCATGGTCGATGAGTGTAACCGGACACCGCGAGCCGGCCGGGCTCACTCGAACCGCAGCTCGGACAGCTTCGCCCAGCGCTGGTCGGGCTCCCGCTCGTGGGCGTGGTCAGGGCCGGCGGCGTTCAAGTCCTCGCCGCATATCGGGCACAACCCGGCGCAGTCGGGCCGGCACAGCACCTGTTGGGGAAGCGACAGGGCGAGTGCGTCGCGCGCCCAGGCGTGAACATCGAGCACGCTTCCCTTCACGTAGGGCGATGCCAGCTCCTCCCCTTCGCCGTCGGGCTGGGAGACCTCGCGCGCGTCGATCGTAAACGCCGGCGAGGCGGTCGCCAGACAGCGCATGCAGGGACCCTCGAGGGTCGCCTCGAATCGCAGCCGCAAGGCGTACCCAGCGCCGGTCGTACGCGAGATGTCGAGCATCGCCGGCACCAGCTCGGGCCTCGCCGGATAGCGCTCGCCGGCGAGGTCCAGCGGATCGATGGACACGGCGAGGTCCACGCGCCGTCCCTCTCCCGCGCTGAGATGCAGCCCACCGAGATCGAACGTGTCGGTACGCAGCGGCATCGAGGTCGAGGTTAGCGCCGCCCCTCCATCGCTCCCGAGTGCCGTCGGCGCTATTCCGCGGCGCGCAGCCGCCTCATCTGGAGCTGCTGAATCGCCCCGTCCTCGTCGCCGTCCACCGGCGGGGCGCGGCGAGCGGTCACGGTCACCTGCTCGAGCGTCGGCAGCTCGCGGGCGCTCGAGGCGGCGCCATGATCCTCGAACCGCCGCGCGGCCGGGATCACCCGCGCCTCGTACGAGCCGACGGTCTCGTTGTAGGCCTTGACCGCGCTGGTCAGCCGGGTGCCAAGCGTCCCCAGCAGCCCCGAGAGCTTCCCGATCCGCGCGTGGAGCTCCCGGCCGAGCTCCGAGACGGCCTGCGCCGACTCTGCCACCCGCTCCTGCTGCCAGCCGTACGCGATCGCCTGCAGCAGCGCGAGCAGCGTCGTCGGCGTGGCGATCAGCACGCGCTGCGACATCGCGTCCTGGAGCAGGTCACGGTCGGCCTCGAGCGCCGCACCGAGCAGGTACTCGCCCGGAAGGAACATCACGACCACGTCAGGGGCGGAATCGAGCCGCGCCCAGTAAGCCTTGTCGGACAGCGATTTGACGTGCTTTCGCAGCAGCCGGGCATGCGCACGCAGGTGCTGCTCGCGCTCCTCGTCGTCGCGCGCCTCGTAGGCGTCGAGCACGCCCTGCAGGGGCGCCTTCGCGTCGACCACCACGTGCTTGCCGCCCGGCATGTTGACCACGAGGTCCGGGCGCAGCGTCGCCTCCTCGCCGGTGAACGACGACTGCTCGGCGAAGTCGCAGTGGCGGACCATCCCCGCCAGCTCGACGACGTTGCGCAGCTGCATCTGGCCCCACTGCCCGCGGGTGTTCGGCTTTCGGAGCGCGGTTACGAGCGCGCCGGTCTCGGTGCGCAGCTTCTCGCCGGTCTCGGTCAGCGTCCGGAGCTGAGCGTCGAGCCGGCCTCGGGACTCGCGCCGCTCCTGGTCGAGCTTCAGGAGCTGGGCGTCGACCCGGCCCAGCTGCTCCTTGAGCGGCGCGACGAGCTGTTCGACGGCCTGCTGGCGCTTTTCCAGGTCGCCCTTCGCCTCCGCGTTCACGGCGTTCAGCTGGGCCCGGTTGAGCTCCGAGAGCTGCTCGATGGTCGTGCGCAGCGCGTCGGTCGAGAGCGCCTTGAACGTCTCCGGCATCCGCTGCTGAGCCTCCCTGAGCGCGGCCAGGCGCTCCTCGGCGAGGTCCCGTTCGTGGCGGAGGTCGGCGCGCGCGCGAACGAGCCGCGGCCACAGCGCGAGCGCGACCGCAGCGGCGCCGCCGAGCAGACCGAGGATCAGGAACGCGACCTCCATGGGACTGCCAAGCATGGCGCGGGCGCCGGACGGTAAGAATCGGCTCTGATGGCAGACGATCTGGTGCGCCGCCGCATCGTCGTGAGCGGCCGCGTGCAGGGAGTGTTCTTCAGGGATTCATTGCGAGAGCGGGCCCGGGCGCACGGCGTCGCCGGATGGGCTCGCAACCGGTCGGACGGCGCAGTGGAGGCAGTGTTGGAGGGCCCCTCCGAGGCCGTGGAGCGGGTGGTCCGGTTCGCCGGGACCGGTCCGCCGCGCGCGGACGTCGCGGACGTTCAGGTCGGCGAGGAGGAACCGGAGGGCGTTCGAGGCTTCGAAATCCGGTGATCGGGTGGTGCCGATCAGCGGGTGGTGCCGGTGAACGCCGGGGGTTGTGGGCGAAAACAGTCGTCTGGCGATGCTTATCGCCCAAATCACAATCGTTACAAGGATTGTGGGCGCGAGCGCGAGTCGATTGTGGGCGCGAGCGCGAGTCGATTGTGGGCGCGAGCGCGAGTCGTTACAAGCATCGGCCGGCGTGGGCGTTCGCCAGCTACTGCTCGAGCGCTTGCTCGAACGCCTCCTTCGCTTCCGCGCCACGGACGGCGAAGATCACGCGCTCGAGGCCGCTGCCGGCATCGGAGAGGTGCCTTCGCACCTCCGACACCTCGATCGAAGCCGCCTCCTCCGCTGGAAACCCTCCGACGCCCGTCCCGAACGCCACCAGAGCCAGCGACTTCGCGCCCAGCTCGTCGGCGCGACGCAAGGTCGAGACCGTCGCGCGGCGGATGACCTCGGCCGACGTCGGCCCGCCGAGCTCCATCGTCGCGGCGTGGATCACCCACCGGCACGGCATCTGACCGCCGCCCGTCTCGACCGCCTCCCCTAGGCCGATCGGGGCCTTCGTGCGCGACTCCGCCTGGACCGCCGGTCCTCCCGCGCGCGCGATCGCGCCGGCTACTCCCCCGCCGTGCAGCAGCCGTGTGTTGGCCGCGTTGGCGATCGCGTCGACCTCCAACGCGGTGATGTCGGTGTCGAGGACGTCGATCTTCGGCATGCGCGTCAAAACGATGGCGTTTCGGTACGCGTATAGCGAACTAGATCGCCAAGTTCGCGGATCGGGCGGAGGTGCCTTAACCGACTTCGGCCGGCTCTTCCTTGCCGGCCAGGCGCTCGCGGCCGCGCCGGACGGCGGCGATGAACTTCGACAGGTTGACCTCGAGGGTGTTGAGGATCTCGTCGGCGTAGTCCTCGGCGCCCAGGCGGATCTCGCGCTCGCGCGCGCGGGCCTCCTCGATGATGTCCTCGGCGGCCCGCTCGGCCTGCTTGGTGATCTCCTCCTGGGAGATCATCCGGTCCTGGCGCTCTCGCGCCTCCTGGACGATGCGCTCGGCCTCGCGCTTGGCCTCCGCCAGCATCTCCTGGCGCTCCTTGACGATCCACCGGGCCTGCTTGATCTCCTCCGGGATCGTCGCGCGCATCTGGTCGAGGATGTCGTAGATCTCCTCCTTGTCGACGCGCACCTGATCGGTCAACGGCACCGGCTTGGCGTTGTGGACCAGATCGTCGAGCTTGTCTATGAGTACCAGAACGTCCATCGCGAACCTCTGTTTCGTCAGCGGCTTAGCCGTTCCTTCAACGCCGTGGCGACCTCCTTGGGGACGAGATCGTCGATGTCGCCGCTGAAAGTGGCCAGCTCCTTTACACCGCTGGAGCTGAGGAAACTGTACTTGGCCGAGGCCATCAGGTACACGGACTCGATCTCCGGCGCCTGCGTGCGGTTGAGCTGGTTCAGCTCCAGCTCGTATTCGAAGTCCGAGATCGCGCGCAGTCCCTTGACGATCGCCATCGCTCCCCGCTCCCGTGCGAACTCCACCAGCAGGATGCTGAACGGCTCCACGGAGATGTTCCCGAGCTCGCGCGTCGCGGCCTGCACGAACTGCACCCGCTCCTCAGCGGAGAACACGGTCTTGCCCTTGCGCCACGGAAGGTTCACGACCGCCACGATCACCTGGTCGTACATCGCCGAGGCGCGCCCGATCACGTCCAGGTGCCCGTTGGTGACGGGGTCGAACGTCCCGGGGCAGACTGCGACGCGGTTATCGGGGGAGGACATGTATGCGGATCAGGGTGTCGCCGTAGCGACGCTCGTCGACGATCTCGAGCTCCAGCTCCAGCGGGGCGCGCCTGTCGCTCTCGGAGACCACCCGGGCACCTGGCGATAGCACCGGTCCCAGTGCCGCCGAGAGCTCCGGTCCGAGCCCAGGGGCCTGTCGATATGGGGGGTCGACAAACACGAGATCGTATTGACGCGCGCTTGCGCGTGCGCTGCCGAGGAACGGAAGCACGCGCTGGCGTCGCACCTCGGCGGCGGCGCCGAGAGACTCGAGGTTGCGGCGGATCGCGGCGACGGCCGCAGCGGAGGAGTCGACGAGCGTGAGCTCGTCCGCCCCACGCGAAAGCGCCTCGATCCCCAACGCGCCCGACCCCGCGAACAGATCGAGCACCCGCTCGCCTCCGAAGCCTCCGAAGCCGCCCAAGCCTCCGAAGCCTCCGAGGCCTCCGAAGCCGCCGAGGATCGAGAACATCGCCTCGCGGACGCGCTCCGGCGTCGGCCGCGTCGCGCGGCCCCGCGGCGCCACCAACGTTCGGCCGCCGAATCGTCCTCCGATCACCCTCACGCGCGGATCGGCGCCTCCGCCTCTGTGCCGTAGACGCCGATCAGCGCATCCGACAGCAGCGCATGCTCGGGCCGCTCGAGCTCGGGATCGTCAGCGCTGATCCCGCTCGCGGCTGCGACCGCCTGCTCGAGCAGCTCGGCGTCGCGCGGAAGCTCCGCGACCCTGAACACCGCCTCCCCGTGCTGGCGGGTTCCTACAAGCTCGCCCTCGCCGCGCAGCTCCAGGTCGATCTCGGCCAGCTCGAAGCCGTCTGTGTGGGCGGCGACGGCGCGCAGCCGAGCCGAGTCCTTTGCTCCGAACAGGAGGCACAGCGACGAATGCGCGCCGCGGCCGATCCGGCCGCGCAGCTGGTGCAGCTGGGAGATGCCGTAGCGATCCGCGTCCTCGACCAGCATCACGGTCGCGTTGGGGACGTCGATTCCGACCTCGATCACCGAGGTCGCGACCAGCACGTGCGCGCGCCCGGCCGCAAACCGCCCCATCGCCTCCTGCTTGGCGGCCGAGGGCATCTGACCGTGCAGCAGCACGACCTCGAAGTCGCGAAGCTCGCCGCTCCGCAGGCGCTCGAACTCCACCGTCGCGGCTCTGGCCTGAAGCGTCTCGGACTCCTCCACCAGAGGGCAGACCACGAACGCCTGACGGCCCCCGCGCAGCTCCTCCCGGATGCGCTCGTAGGCCCGGGCCCGCTCGCCGGCCGTGGAGCACACGAACGTCTCGATCGGCCGGCGCCCCCGCGGGAGCTCGCGCAGGACCGTGAAGTCCAGGTCGCGGTATGAGGCCAGCGCCAGCGTCCTCGGGATCGGCGTGGCGGTCATGTGCAAGACGTGCGGGCTCTCGCCTCCCGACCCCTTCGCGTCGAGCGCCGCGCGCTGCCTGACGCCGAAGCGGTGCTGCTCATCCACCACCACTACGCCCAGCCGGGAGAACGTGACCGCCTCCTCGATCAGCGCATGCGTGCCGAGAACAAGCGATAGCTCGCCCGTGGAGAGCTTGCCGCGGATGTCGGCGGCGCGGCGGGCGGGGGTCGAGCCGGTCAGCAACGCGACCGGTACCGCCTCCCCGGGCATCAGCGATTGGATCGTCGCGAAGTGCTGCTCGGCAAGCGTCTCGGTGGGCGCCATCAGCGCGGCCTGATAGCCATGCTCGACCGCGCGCAGGAGCGCGTACAGCGCGACGACCGTCTTGCCGGACCCGACCTCGCCCATCAGCAGCCGTTGCATCGGCCTGCTTCCGGCGAGGTCCTGGTCGAGCTGATCGAACGCCCGGCGCTGGTCACCCGTCGGCTGGAACGGCAACAGCTCGTCCATCCACCTGCGGGAGAGCTCGCGCGGGCCGTCGAGCACCGGCGCGCTCATCGAGCGCTCGCGCATGCGGCGCCGGCGCGTCAGCGCGAGCTGCGCCAGCAGCAGCTCGTCGAACGCGAGCCGGCGGCGTGCCGCGGCGAGCTCGGTGTCCGCGGCCGGGAAGTGCGCCGCCGTCAGCGCCGCAGCGCGGTCGGGCAGCGATTGCGCCGCCCGCAAAGCCGCGGGTAGCGGCTCGATCACGTCGGCGAGCGCCGCGGCGTGCTCGCGCACCAGTGCGAGGATCTCCGTCGACGAGAGCCCCTCGGTCGCCGGGTAGTGGGCAACCGCGCCTCCGCCGGAGACCACCTCCCCGGTTCGCGCGTGCGACTGCACCGAGAACCGGTTGCGCGCCTGATACCGGCCATGAATCACCAGACGCGTACCGGGCGGGTAGCGGTTGACGAGCCACGGCTGGTTGAAGAAGGCGACCTTGAGCGAGCCCGTCTCGTCCGCGACCGTGGCCTCCACGAGCGGTCGCATGCCGCGGCGTCGTACCGAGCGGGAGGAGATGCTCCGAACCTCGACCACGATCGTCGCGCTCTCTCCAGGGACGAGCTCCGTGATCGTGCGTGACTCTCGCCGGTCCCGGGGCAGGTGCTCGAGCAGATCGGAGACGGTGCGGAGCCCCAGGGCCTCGGCGGCCCGCTGGGCTTTCTGGCCACGGAGCTTCAGCGGGCGGGCAAGCCGCGACGGCTTCGGGTATCGGACCGGCGCCGATTCGAGCCCCTCGCGCGAAAGCGGCCGCGGGGACGCAAGCTCGGTAATCGACATAACCGCCCCAGATCATGACTCCGCGGGCGGTCGGGGCTGGAAGCTTCCCGCTTCAAGGCTTGATCCTCGCACCCTTGCAATCCGCTACGCGATGGATTAGCGTCCGGTTTCACGTAAGGGTCGACAGGGATTCACACCTAAGGATCCACACCCGTTTGTTCCAACGAGGGTCGTCCAGGGGGTAAATGATGGGGTTGCATTTTTCGCGGCGTGCGTTTGTCGTTCTGGCGGGGTTGATCGCAGCATTGCTGCTGGCACCGGCGGCTTACGCCGACGGCGTCCCGCTCAACAAGGGTGACGTGCTGGCGGGAGTCGGGAGCGGCGTCGTCAAGCACTTCGACCCGTCCGGCAACCTGCTGGACACGCTCGACACCACGACGGGCGCGTCCTTCACCACCGGCATGTGCTTCGCCAACGGCGGAAATCTGTACGTGACGACCTTCAACGCCAACACCACGAGCGTGTTCGACAAGAACGGCAACCTGGTGCAGGCCAATTTCGGCTCGGGCTACAACGCGGATGACGAGAGCTGCACCGCGGACCAGGCCGGCAACATCTACGTGGGCCAGGCCGATGGGTCCCACAACATCCTGAAGTTCGACCCGAGCGGGAACCTGGTCGCGACGTTCGCGCCGGCGACCAGCCCTCGAGGCACCGACTGGGTCGATCTCGCCAGCGACCAGTGCACGATGCAGTACACGAGCGAGGGCGACGCGATCGAGCAGTTCAACGTCTGCACCAACACGCAGCTACCGGACTTCGCGACTGGACTACCCGGCGGCGCATGCTATGCGCACCGGATCCTTCCGGACGGCACGGTGCTGGTCGCGTGTACGGATCAGGTCGTACACCTCGATACGAGCGGCAACGTAATCAAGACCTACCCCGAGCCAACGGACGGATCGGGCACATTGTTCGCCCTCAACATCGACCCGGACGGGACATCGTTCTGGACGGGTGGCCTGGAAACCGGCGACGTCTGGCGAATCGATATCGCCTCGGGTGCCGAGCTCACGCACTTCAATGCGGGCATCAACACGGCGCTCGGCGGCCTGTCCGTGGTCGGCGAATTCACGGCGGGCAGCGATCCCGCGATCACGGCGACCGGCAGCCCAGTGAGCGCGACCGAGGGTCAGCCGTTCAGCGGCAACGTGGCGACGTTCACGGATCCGGACACCAGCGCAACCGCGAGCGAGTATTCGGCGACGATCGACTGGGGCGATGGGAGCACCTCGACCGGCACGGTCTCCGGTAGCGGCGGCAACTTCACGGTCGGCGGAAGCCACACGTATGCCGAGGAGGGGTCGTTCACCGTCAAGGTCACGATCACCGACGTCGACAACACGGCGAACAGCGCGACCACGTCGAGCACCGCGACGGTCGCCGACGCTGCTCTGAGCGCCAAGGGGACGACGATCAGCGCGGTCGAGGGGGCATCGAGCACGCAGACGGTGGCTACGTTCACCGACGCCGACCCGGCGGGGACTGTCTCCGACTACAGCGCCACGATCAACTGGGGCGACGGCCACACGACCACGGGCACGGTGGCGGCCAGCGCACCCGGGTTCAAGGTCGCCGGCACCCACGCGTACGCCGAGGAGGGCACCTACACGATCACGGTCACGATCAAGGACGTCGGCGGTGCCACCGCGACCGCGAAGAGCACCGACAAGGTCGCCGACGCCCCGCTGCACTCCACGGGGGTCTCGAAGACCACCGGAAAGGCGTTCCACGGAACCATCGCCAGGTTCACCGACCAGGATCCGGGCGGCACCGCGTCCGATTACACGGTCACGATCAGCTGGGGCGATGGCAAGACGTCGGGCGGTACCGTGTCCGGCCACTTCAACGCGGTCGGCAGCCACACGTACGCCAAGACCGGCGTCTTTCACGTGACGGTCACGATCAAGGACAAGGGCGGAAGCACCACCACGGCGAAGTCCAAGCTGACGGTCGGCGCCGGACTGGTGGCGGGACTCCACATCACCCGCGTCAGCGCGTCCCCGATCGAGCCAGGGTGCGAGACCGAGCTGCGGGCGGTGATCGCCGCCGGCCGATGCGGCTTCGGGAACATGACCATCCGGGGGACGATCAGAAAGAAGGCCCGCGGCAAGGTGCACGTCACGGTCTTCGTGCCGCTCCTCAGCGGGCCCGTGCGCGGGACGGCCAGAATCGTCCGCGGTCACTGGCAACTGACGCTCAAGGTCGCCGGCATCAACAAGGACAACCCCGAGCCGATCTACACGATCCAGGCCAAATTCAACGGGAGCCCGAGCGTCCGCAGCGGCAAGGCCAAGAAGCGGGTCAGGTACGAGTCCGAGCTGCACGACCTGGGGCCAGCCTAGGCAGAACTACGAGCCTGGTGGCTACTCCGCGCTGAGTAGCCACCAGTAGCTCTGCTGGCCCCCGTCGGACAGCTCGAACTCGACATCGCCCTGGGCCAGGGCCTGGACGGTGTCGTCGTCGAGCGGCACGTCGGCGCCCTTCAGGCAGGTGATCAGCTCCGCGTTCCTCGCCAGCCGTTCGAGGACCCCGCGCAGCGCGTCGCGCGGCCTCCCCCACACCACGATCTCGTCCTCGACGAAGCCGACCGCATCCCCCTGCCGGAATCGTCCGCTGGCGTCATCCCGCGCCGCCGGCGCGACGGCGCCGGTCCGCACCCGCTCGATCGTCTCCTCCATCGCCCGCGCGTTCTCGCCGGCGCTGCGGCCCGGATCGAGGGTCACGGCCGCGGCGAGCCCCGCCTGGGGCGAGCCCGAGTGGACCACGGCGACCGTCTTGTCCGACAGCGTCGCCGCGCGCTCGGCGGCCATCACCACGTTGGGACTGTTCGGCAGCACCACGACCTCTTCGGCGTCCACGGCGTGAATCGCGGCCAGTAGCTCGTAGGTGGAAGGGTTCAGCGTGGGCCCGCCGTCGAGCGTGCGGATGCCGAAGCTCTCGAACAGGGCGCGCATCCCGTCGCCGGTCACAACCGCCAGCCCTCCGCACGGCGCCGCCTGCCCGTCGGTGGAGAGCAGCCGCGCGTCGCGTCGGCGGACCTGGGCCCGCATGTCCGCGACGTCGAGGTGGGAGATAGCCCCCATTCCGGCGAACAGCGCGGTCGCCGCGTCAGGGTCGTCGGTATGGACGTGCACCTTGAGCGTCGTCGGGTCGCCCACCACCAGCACCGAGTCGCCGAGCCGCTCGAGCTCGCGCACGTAGCGGCGCTGCTCGAGATTCGAGCCGGTGACGGCGAAGTTCGTGCAGTACCTGTAGGTCGTCGAGGAGTGCTGCGGGTGGGTGACTCGAGCGGCCTGCTGGTGCTCGACCGGCGGGGGTGCGCTGCCCCGCAAGGCACCGATGATCCCCGCCAGCAGCACCGTCAGCGCGTAGCCGCCGGCGTCTACCACCCCGGCCTCACGCAGCACCGGGAGCAGATCCGGCCCGCGCGCCACCGACTCCTGGCCGGCGTCGAGCGCCCGTTCGATGACGTCGGCGATCACCGCGTCCTGCTCCTCGGCGGTGGCGCCGGGGCCGAGCCGCGCGTCGTCCATGTGCGCGAGCTCGGATGCCACGCGCACGCCCATCTCGCGTACGACGGTGAGGATCGTCCCCTCGGCCGGGTCGCGCACGGACCCGTAGGCCTGGTCCGCGGCGCGGGCCAGCGCGGCTCCGATCAGCACCGGATCGACGAGCTCGCCCGGGCGGCTCGCGAGCTCCTCGGCGGCACCGCGGATGAGCTGCGAGAGGATCACCCCGGAGTTCCCGCGCGCCCCAAGCAGCGCGGCGCGGGCGACCGAGGCGACGATCTCGTCCCGGCCGATGTCGTCAATCGTCCGCTCCTGGGAGGCCCCCGTGAGCCGGTCCAGCTCCTGGAGCACGGCCCGCAGTGTCAGGACCATGTTGTCGCCGGTGTCACCGTCGGCGACGGGGAACACGTTCAGGTCGTTGACCTCCTCGCGCCGGGCCTCGAGCGCGGCCAGGCCCGCCTCGACCGCGGCGCGGAAGCGAACTATCGATGGGTCAGACGCCGGCCGGCTCACCGGTTTCGTGTAGGAGCAGCCACGCTCCTACGGTGCCTTGGTCACCTTGCCCGCCTTCAGGCAGCGGGTGCACACATACACGCGCCGGGGCGTGCCCGAATCCATGATCCGGACGCGCTGGAGGTTGGGATTGAATCGCCGCTTCGTGGCCACCATCGAGTGGCTACGACTGTGGCCGAATGCAGGCGCTTTCCCGCACGAGTGGCAGACCTTGGCCATGCGGGCGAGTATAGAGCGCGGATTGAAACCAGACCCGCCGGGTAGACCCACGTTTCGATGGCCGGTAGCGGGCAACGGCACATGGGAGCGCGAAGCGCCACGGGGGAGCGGCGAGCTGACGCGAGCGGCCGCGTCCCGCTGCCCGACCGCTATCAGGTGATCGGGCTCGTGGCTCGCGGAGGCATGGCGTCGGTATGGGCGGCGCGGGACCGCAAGCTCGACCGCGAGGTGGCGGTGAAGCTGCTCGCGGAGCGGTTCGCGCGCGACGAGGTCGCGGTACGCCGGTTCAAGCGCGAGGCGCGCGCGGCCGCCCGCCTCTCGGGGCACCCCAACGTGGTGACGATCTACGACGTGGGCCAGCGCCCAGCCACCGACGAGGCCCCGTTCGGAAGGCCGTACATCGTGATGGAGTTCCTGGCTGGCGGGACGGTCGCCGACGCGGCGCGGCTCGGGCGAGTGGATCACTCCGAGGCGGTCCGCTGGCTGCGTGGAGCGGCCGCGGCGCTCGATCACGCCCACGCCCGGGGGGTCGTCCACCGCGACGTCAAGCTGTCGAACTTCCTGCTGGACGACCACCGGGTGCTCCACGTCGCGGATTTCGGGATCGCCAGCCTGGGCACCGAGGACACGCTCACGGCCTCGGGCCACCTGCTCGGCACCGCGGCCTATCTGGCCCCCGAGCGGGCGCTCGGGCAGCCTGCCACGGAAGCGAGCGACCGTTACTCGCTCGCCGTGTGCGCATACGAGCTGCTGGTCGGCGAGCGCCCGTTCGCAGGCGACGAGGCAATGTCGCTGGCCCGCCAGCACGTCGAGGGCTCGTCTCCACCCGCCAGCGCGCGCAACCGCCGGCTCCCCAGCGCGCTCGACGCGGTCCTGGAGCGCGGCATGGCCAAGGAGCCGGAGCACCGATGGCCGACCGCCCTGGCGTTCGCCGAGGCGATCGCGGACGCGCTCGCCACGCCGGGGCGCAACCGGCTCGGCGCGGCGCCGGTGGCGTTCACGACGCCGAGGCGTCGCCGGGGTGCCGCCGTCCTCGCCGCGGTCGCCGGGTGCGCGCTCGTCGCCGGGATCGCGGCCGGTGCCGGCGGAAGCGGAACCTCGAAGCCCGCTCACGCCCTGGCCTCCGGCCGGGCCATCGCCCATCCCCCGCCACCGCTCACCAGAACGGCGCCAAAGCGGCCCCACCCGCAGACCCATCCCGTCACCGCCCCCGGAACGGCGTCGCCGCCGGCGAGCACCGCGGCCCCGCCGGCCGGCGCCGACGGGCTGGAGGCTCGCGGGCACTCGCTGATGGAGGCAGGGAACTACGGTGCGGCGATCCCGGTTCTGCGCCAGGCGGTCGCTGGCAGTTCGCCGGGGAGCCTCACCTACGCGTACGCGCTCTACGATCTGGGGCGCTCGCTGAGGCTGTCGGGCGACCCGCAGGCGGCGATCCCGATCCTCTACCGGCGACTCGCGATCCCCAACCAGACCGGCGTCGTCAGGACCGAGCTCCAGCTGGCCATGCAGGCCGCCGGACAGCGACCGTCCGCGCGCGGTCCTTCGGCGAGCGGACCGCCGGCGAGCGGCGGCAGCGCTCCCACCCCGAAGCAGAAGCATGCCCGCCGGCACGGCCATTCTGCCTCCGGCGGCGCGGCCTTGGGTCAGGATCAGGGAGACTAGCGACGCTAGCCGAGCTCGCGCTTGACCGCGAGCGCGGCCAGCACGGCCTCCGCAGCGTGCCGGCCGGTGTCGCGCTTGGAGCCGCCCTTGACCCGCTCGAGCGCCTGCTCGAGGGTGTCGACGGTGAGTACGCCGAACCCGCACGGCACCCCTGTCTCGAGCTGCACCTGCTGAATCCCCCGCGCCGCCTCGCCGCAGACGTAGTCGTAGTGGTCGGTCTCCCCCCGGATCACGGCTCCCAGGCAGACCACGCCCGCGTAGCGGCCGGACTCGGCCGCGTACTTGGCGATCACCGGAAGCTCATAGGCACCCGGGACCTCGAACGAGTCCGCGTCGTTCACGCCAGCCTCCGCCAGCGCTTCGCGGGCACCGGCCTGGAGCCTGTCCGCAAGCTCCGGGTAGAAGCGCGCCACGCACAGCGCGACGCGCACGTCGCGCTCGCTCATTCGCCGTGCATACGCCGGCGGTCCTCCTGCTCCTCCTCGCGCAGCATCTCCTCGTCCAGGGCCAGCCCCTGGTGGTGGAGGGTGTGCCCGAGACGGTCGCGCTTGGCGCGCAGGTACGCCTCGTTGTGCGGGTTGGGGACGTGCTGGATCGGGATCTGGTCGGTAACCGACAGGCCGTAGCCGGCCAGCCCGGAGATCTTCTTGGGGTTGTTGGTCAGGATGCGGATCGAGCTGAGCCCCAGGTCGGAGAGGATCTGGGCGCCGATCCCGTAGTCCCGGAGATCGGCGGGGAGCCCCAGCCGGAGGTTGGCGTCGACGGTGTCGAGGCCCTCCTCCTGGAGCTTGTAGGCGCGGAGCTTGTTCAGCAGCCCGATGCCGCGTCCCTCCTGCGAGAGGTACAGCAGCACGCCCCGTCCCTCGCGCTCGATCATCGACAGGGCGGACTCGAGCTGCTCACCGCAGTCGCAGCGCAGCGAGTGGAACACGTCGCCGGTCAGGCACTCGGAGTGGACGCGCACGAGGACGTCCGGCGCGCCCGCGACCTCCCCCTTTACGAGCGCGACGTGGTGCTTGTTGTCCACCAGCGAGCGGTACCCGACCGCCACGAACTCGCCGAACGCGGTCGGGAGGCTCGTGGAGACGACGCGCTCGATCAGCTTGTCGTGCTTGCGCCGGTAAGCGACCAGGTCGGCGACCGTGACCATCTTCAACCCGTGGCGCTCGCAGTAGGACTCGAGGTCCGGGACCCTCGCCATCGTCCCGTCGTCGTTCATGATCTCGCAGATCACCCCGGCCGGGATCACCCCGGCCAGGCGCGCCAGGTCCACCGCGGCCTCGGTCTGTCCGACCCGCTCCAGAACCCCGCCCGCCTTGGCCTTCAGCGGGAACACGTGCCCGGGCTGGACCAGGTCGCGCGGGCTCGAGCCGGGATCGATCGCCACCTGGATCGTCCGCGCGCGGTCGGCCGCGGAGATGCCGGTGGTGACGCCGTGGCGTGGGTGCGCCTCGATCGACACGGTGAACGCGGTATCGAACGCGGACTCGTTCTTGGCCGCCATCAGGTCGAGGCCGAGCTCGTCGCAGCGCTCCGGGGTGAGCGCGAGGCAGATCAGGCCGCGACCCTCCTTGGCCATGAAGTTGATCGCCTCGGGGGTGACGAACTGCGCGGCCATTGTCAGGTCGCCCTCGTTCTCACGGTTCTCGTCGTCGACGACGACCACCGTCCTTCCCTGGCGGATCTCCTCGATCGCCTCCTCGATCGTCGCGAACTTCGCGTCGGTCCTACTGCTGCTCACCGCTTCACCGCCTTCTCGACGTATTTGGCCAGCACGTCCACCTCGAGGTTGACCGGCCTGCCCGGCTCGCCCTGGCCCAGGTTGGTGCGCTCGAGCGTCTCCGGGATCAGCGACACGGTAAACGATCGGTCGTCCAGGTCGGCAACGGTCAGCGACACGCCATCGACCGCGATCGATCCCTTGTGGACCACGTACCTCAGCACCTCCCCGGGCGCCTCGATCCGCACCCTGGCCGCGAAGCCGTCGTCGCTGCGCTCGGCGACGGTTCCCACCCCGTCCACGTGTCCTTGCACGAGATGGCCGCCGAGACGGTCGCCGGCGCGCAACGGAAGCTCGAGGTTGACGCGCGTGCCGGCGTCCAGCATGCCCAGCGAGGTGCGCGTGAGCGTCTCGTTCATCGCCTCGGCCGAGAACGCGGCGCCGTCGACTTCGGTCGCCGTCAGGCAGACCCCGTTCACCGCTATCGAGTCCCCGTCGCTGAGCTCCGAGGCGAGCCTGGTCTCGATCCGGACCGTGGCCCCGTCGGCTGAGCGCTCGATTCCGGAGACGCGTCCCAGCTCCTCGATCAGGCCCGTGAACACCGCTCACCACTCCCGCATCCGCGAGGTGATCAGGAGATCGTCGTCAACCCGCTCGCACTCGAGCGTCAGCGACCTGGACGCCTCGGCGATCGTCTCCACCCCCTCGCCCTCGAGCGGATCGCGCGCGGTGCGGCCGCCGAGCACGAGCGGCGCCAGGAACAGCCGGATCTCGTCGATCTCACCCACGTCGAAGAACGCCCCTGCCAGGTGGGGGCCGCCCTCGAGCAGGATCGAGCCGACGCGCGCCGCGCCCAGCTGCTCGAGCGCCGAACGGACGCGTGCGGGCTCGTTCTCGCCGGTCGCGACGATGACGTCGGCGCCGTGGGTCCGGAAGGCGTCCGTGGCGGCCCGCGGCGCGGCTCTGGAGACCACGATCGTGAGCGGGGTCCGCCTGGCACCCTGGACCAGCTTCGAGGACAGCGGCAGCCGAGCGAGGGAGTCGAACACGATCCGCCGCGGCTGGCGGGCGACGCTGTCCACTCGCGCGGTGAGCTGGGGGTCATCCGCCAGCGCGGTTCCGATCCCCACCGCCACCGCGTCACATTCGGCCCGCCACAGGTGGGCGAGCCGCCGGCTCTGCTCCCCGGAGATCCACTTCGAGTCGCCGCTGTGCGTCGCGACCTTGCCGTCGAGGGTCATCGCCGACTTGAAGAGCACCCATGGGCGGCCGGTCCGCGCGTGCTTGCGGAACGGCTGGTTCTGAAGACGTGCCTGGGAGGCGAGCTCGCCGTCGGCGAGCACGACGTCCACCCCTTCGTCGCGCAGGATTCCCAGGCCGCGACCGGACGCATGCTCGCTGGGATCGTCCGCCCCCACCACGACGCGCTCGATTCCGGCCTCGAGGATCGCCTCGGTGCAGGGGCCGGTTCTGCCGTGATGACAGCAGGGCTCGAGCGACACGTACAGCGTGGCGCCCTCGAGGTCCTCGCGATCTGCCGCGCGGATTGCCTCGACCTCTGCATGGGGCGCCCCCAGCGCCCGGTGGAAGCCCTCGGCGATGATCTGCTCGTGGCGCCCGATGACAGCGCCCACCAGCGGATTGGGACTGACGTGTCCACGCCCCTGCTCGGCCAGCTCGATCGCCCGAGCCAGGTGCCGGTGATCGATCTCGGTTGCCGATGCCATGCCGGTCTGAGCATACGACGGATCCCGCGGCCAGCCGGGAGCGCGGCTGCCTAGGAGGTCGAGCCGCATCTACCGCCGCTCAGGTGGTAGATGCCGATCTCGGGGCCCGGTCGCCGGTACTGCCGCGGGTAGTAGTCGATCGACCAGTCGAAGCTGAACTTCACCGGATGTGTGCTCTTCGCGAACGGGCTCACCTGGTACATGAGCCTGGCTCGCCTGGCGAGTGCGGCGTAGTAGGAGATCGCCCGGGGCGCCGCCCCGGGCTGGGCGAACGCGCGTCCGGCCTGAAGCGATCCGATCACCACCCAGCAGTACCCCTGCGAGACGTACTGGTCCAGCAGCTGGGGCTGCAGGTAGCGCTCGTACTGGTCCACGAACACGTAGTGATGCTCGCCGGTCGGAAGGGGACTGAGGTTCTGGTCGAGGTTCGTCATCCAGGTCGGGAACCTCCACCAGCGCTCGCCCGTCGGCGTGACCGCCAGCACCCGCCCCACGTCAAGCGCCCAGTTGTCGGGCACGAGCGGCTCGAGCACGACCTTCGATCCCGCCGGGACGTGGTTCACCATCCAGGCGCGCGCCAGGTTTCGGGTGTCGGGGCGCGAGAGCACCTCGTCGTTGTGGAAGTCCGCGAACACGCTCTGGCCGAGCAGCAGGACCCCGACGATCACACCGGCGAGGGTCGCGGGCATCAGGCGCCGCGCGGGCGCCGGGCCACGCGAGCGCGACAGCGCTCGAGCCAGCTCCACGGCGCCGTACGCTCCCAGCAGCGCCACGATCGGGAAGATCGGCATCAGCCACCGCCCGAAGAATCGCTGCTGGTCGCCCATGAACACGATGAACGCGATCGGGGCCGGCAGCAACACCAGCGCCATCGCGACGCGGCGCCGGACCAGCAGCAGCGCGGCGCCGCCGAGCGCGGCGATCGTCGGGCCCCAGCCCAGGCCCCAGGTGAACGTCCACAGGTAGTAGTCGATCCCGCTCCCGGGATTGCTGCCCAGCTTGACCGGCTCGGTTCCGGCCGCCTGGGAGGCCTGCTGGCTCACGCCCGAGAAGAACGTGGACGGGTCGAGCGCCGCGTATGGGTTGGTGATCAGGAACGCGAGAAGCGCCAGCAGCAGCGCGAGCCCGCAGCGCCGCGCGGCGGTCCTGCCGGAGCCGTCGAGCCCGTCGCACAGCGAGGCGGCCAGCAGGCACACCACGATGATCAGCCCGGTGTACTTGGTGGCGGCGGCGAGCCCGATCCCGATTCCCGCGATCGCGTAATCGCGTCTGCGTCCTAGCCGCAGCACTCCCGCCACCCCGTACAGCGACAGCGCCACCGGCGCGAGGGCGGGAACGTCGTTGAGCGCCAGATGGCTGTAGAAGACCGGCAGGAACGCGAAAGCCATGACCCCGGCGCCCAGCAGGCCGACCAGGCGGTCGAACAGCCTGGCGCCGGCCAGGTACGTGAGCCCCACCGCGACCGTCCCCAGCAGCGCGGCGACGACGCGGGCGACGACGAACACGGCGGTCGGATCCGAGGTATAGGCGGTGCGGATCGCGTCCGCGCCCCCGAACCACAGTTCGAATACCACGTACAGCAGGTACGAGTAGGCGGGCGGATTGAGGAAGTAGTGGGGGTTGAGGTCCTGGGAGAGGAAGCCCACGGCTCGCGGCACGAAGTGCGTGGCCTCGTCGGCGTTGTAGCTGTACGGCAGGCCCTGCTTGATCCCCCACAGCCGCAGCAGCAGGCTCGCGAGCAGCAGCGCGGCCAGCGCGGCTGGATACAGCCAGTCCCGGTGACCCGGCGGTGCCGGGCCAAGGCGCCGGCGACGCGCCCGCCGCTCCCGCTCGGGCGCGGGCTCCGGCGCGGGCGCAGGCGCGCGTGGGGCGACGGTTGCAGCGTCCATTCCCGGCGAGTATCCCGCTACCGTGTTGTCATGGGCGCTTGGAGTATGCGGTCCGCCTCGGAATGAAGCTCATAATCCAGATCCCGTGCTTCGACGAGGAGCAGCAGCTTCCCGTCACGCTTGCCAGTCTCCCTCGCCAGATTGAAGGCTTCGACGCGGTCGAGTGGCTGGTGATCGACGACGGATCCACCGACCGGACGATCGAGGTGGCCCGTGAGCACGGAGTCGATCACATCGTCCGCCTCACCAACCACAAGGGGCTGGCTACGGCGTTCCAGGCGGGAATCGACGCCGGGCTGAAGCTCGGGGCCGACGTGATCGTCAACACCGACGCCGACAATCAGTACGAGGGCGCGGACGTGCCGCGGCTCGTCGAGCCGATCCTCCGTGGCGCCGCCGACATGGTCGTGGGCGACCGCCAGATCGACACGATCGAGCACTTCTCGGCGCTCAAGAAGATGCTCCAGCGCCTTGGCTCCTGGGTGGTCCGGCAGGCTTCCTCGACTCACCTGCCCGACACCACCTCGGGATTCCGCGCGTACAACCGCGAGGCGGCGCTCCAGCTCCAGGCCGTCTCCAAGTTCACCTACACGCTCGAGACGATCATCCAGGCCGGGAAGCTGCTCGTCGCGATCGACCACGTCCCGATCCGCACCAACCCCAAGACGAGAGAGTCTCGCCTGTTCCCCTCCACGCGGGCGTACGTCAGGCGCAACGCGCTGTCGATCTTCCGGATCTACTCGCAGTACCAGCCGCTGAAGGTGTTCTGGGGCGGAGCGCTGGTGATGGGGGTGGCGGCGCTCGCCTTCTTCATCCGGTTCCTGGTGCTCTTCGCCGAGAGTCCTCATTCCGCCGCGCGCGGGCACATCCAGTCGCTGATCGCGGGTGCGGTGCTGTTCATCGGCGCGATGCTCCTCGGTTCGCTCGGCGTGATCGGCGATCTTCTGGACGCGCAGCGCACGATCTCACAGCGCACCTTCGAGCGCGTCAGGCGAATCGAGCTCCAGCTCGGCGTGGAGCCGTCGCACTACGAGCCGGGCGCGGCACCGCGCCGCCCCGGCGGCGCCGAGGCGGGTGGTCAGGGTCCGCACGGGGACACGGCCGACCGCGAGGCGCTCGAGGTATGACTGCGCCCCAGGTGGCGGCGTCCGTCCCCACGGGCAACACCTACGACAAATACGGCTCGGCGAACCCCGTCGTCCGCAGGCTGATGGCGTCGTTCGAGCAGGCGCTCGACGAGCTGTTCGAACGGGCGGACCCGGGCTCGGTGCTCGACGTGGGCTGCGGAGAGGGCGTGCTGACCGGCCGGTGGGCCGAGCGACTCGGCGCCGGGCGCACCGTCGGCATCGACCTTCCGGACCCCAAGCTCGAGGACTACTGGCGCGCCGGCTCTCGCCCGAATCTCGAGTTCACGACGGGGCGAGCCGAGGAGCTCCCGTTCGAGCGCGACGAGTTCGATCTCGTGACGGCGATCGAGACGCTCGAGCACGTGAGTGATCCGGAGCAGGCGGTGGCCGAGCTCGCTCGGGTGGCGCGCCGGCACGTGCTCGCCTCGGTCCCCCGCGAGCCGCTGTGGCGCATGCTGAACGTCGCCCGCGGCGCGTACGTCCGCCAGCTGGGCAACACGCCCGGGCATCTGAATCACTGGTCCAGGAGCGCCTTCGCCCGGCTGCTGGCGCGTCACGGAGAGCCGCTCGAGGTGCGTTCGCCGTTCCCGTGGACGATGGTGCTCCTGCAGGTCGGCTGATGTCCGAGCGCACGGGCACAGCTGTGCCCCCAAAGCCGGCCGCGCCCGCCGGCGAGCCGACGCCCCCTGAGCCCAACGGCGGCTCCTACGCCTCGAGCGCCCGGATCCTGTCGATCGGGATCGCCTCGACGGGGATCTTCACGTTCCTCTACCTGGCATTTGCCAGCCACGAGCTCGATCCCGCCTCCTACGCCCGGATCTCGCTGCTCTGGGCGGTGATGTTCGTGATCTTGTCGGTGATCTACCGGCCGATCGAGCAGCTGCTCTCCCGCACGATCGCCGACCGTCGCGCCAGAGGCCTGCACGGCCATCCCTTGCGGGTGCCGGCCCTGATCCAGTTCGGCTTCGCGCTGCTGTTCCTGATCGTCGCGCTCGCGCTACGGCCGCAGATCGAGAACGACATGTTCAACGGCTCCAGCGCCCTGTACTGGATCCTGGTGATCGGCGTGCTCGCGTACGCCGCGAGCTACTTCGCCCGTGGCTGGCTCGCCGGCCACGAGCGGTTCGACCTCTATGGGGGGCTGGTGTTCCTGGAGTCCACGTCGCGGTTCCTGTTCGCGCTCGCCGTAGCCGTCGGCATCGCTTCGGGCCAGGACGCCGTGGGGCTGGGGATGGCGGTCGCGCCGTTCGTGTCGCTGGCGGTGATCCCGTTCGCGTTCTCGCGGGTCCGCCGTCGCGGGCCGGCGGGGGTCCCCGCCGCCGACGCCGCGCGAGAGGGGCCGGCCCACGGCCAGCTCGAGGAGGCCGCCACCGACCTGACGCTTCGCCGCGGGGCCGGTTTCGCGGTCGCCGTGGTGGGGATCATGTTCGCCGAGCAGACGCTGATGAACGGCGGCGTGCTGGTGATCGCCGCCAGCTCCGGCGCGGCGGCTCTCACCAGCGGGCTGACCGGGTTCGTGTTCAACGTGCTGCTGATCGTCCGGGCCCCGCTGCAGCTGTTCCAGGCCATCCAGACCTCCATCCTCCCCCACCTCGCGGGGCTCGAGGCGCGCGAGAGCCCCGAGCAGTTCCATCGCGCGATCCTTCTGACGATCAGGGTGATCGGTGCGTTCGCGGGGGCCGTGGCCTTGGGGCTGCTGGTGGCCGGTCCGGCGGTGATGACCGCGCTGCTCGGAAACAAGGGCTTTCACTACGGCCGTGTCGGCCTCGCGGTGGTGGGCCTAGGGATGGGACTGCACCTGATCTCCGGGACTCTCAACCAGGCCGCGCTCGCCCGGGGGCGCGCGAAGATCGCGTCGATCGCGTGGCTGGTCGCGGCCGCACTGTTCATCGTGCTCGTGGCGGCGCCGACGATCTCAAACCAAGTGACGCGCGTCGAGGTGGGCTACTTCACCGCCACGCTCGTCCTGTGCGGGCTGTTGTGGGCGGTGTACAGGCGCGGAACCGCTCCGCCTGCTGCTAGCGCGCCCCAGCCGCGCTGACGAGCGCCGAGTAAGCAGCACCCGGATCGTCGGACTCGAACACGGCGGACCCCGCGACGAGCAGGTTCGCGCCGGCCTCGGCCACCGATTTCGCGGTTCCCTCGTGGACGCCTCCGTCGACCTCGAGCGCGACGTGTTCGGGCAATGCGGTGCGCATCCGCTTGAGCTTGCCGAGCGACGCCGGGATGAACGACTGCCCGCCCCAGCCAGGATTGACGCTCATGCACAGCGCGAGATCGAGCGACTGGAGCGCCACCTCGTCGAGCACGTGCGCGGGCGTCGCCGGGCAGATCGCGGCTCCGGCCGTGCAGCCTGACTCGCGGATCTTGGTGAGGACGTAGTGGATGTGGGGCGTCGCCTCGAAATGCACCGTGATGTTGTCGGCGCCGGCGCCGGCGAACTGCTCGACCTGGCGCTCGGGCCGCTCGATCATCAGGTGGAGGTCAAGGATCCCGCCGGCCTCGTGCACCCGGTCCGCGAGCGAGCTCACGATCAGGGGGCCGAGCGTGATCGGCGGGACGAAGTGACCGTCCATCACGTCCACGTGGATGACCCGCGCGCCGGCGGCGATCACCTCATCGACCTGGGCGCCGAGCCGCGCGAAGTCGGCGGACAGGATCGAAGGAGCGACTCGTCGCTCGAGGAGCAGACTCCGGTCCACGCCTAGACCGGCTGGAGCATGCTGCCGTGGCAGTGGTTGCAAGAGATCTCCGCGGTGCTCGACATCCGGACGATCGTCGAGTGCTCGCCGCAGTTCGGGCACACCGACACCAGCTCGAACCGGCGCAGGCAGTACACGCAGCGATAGCGGCCTGGCACCGCTGTCGGCCGCAGCCAGGGCTCACCGCAGCTGGGGCACTCGGGACCGAGCTTCACCGAGGGATCGCTCACCAGTGATGAGGTTAACGGGCGCCCCGGCGCAGCCGGGCGATGAAGAACCCGTCCGTGCCGTCGCGGTGCGGGAGCAGCTGGACGGCGCGCTCCAGCTCGAAGTCGGTGCGGTTGGCCAGCAGCCGGTCGACGACCTCCCGGCTCTCCCCGGCCGAGATCGTGCACACCGAGTACACGAGGGTCCCTCCGGGCCGGATCGCCGACGCGCCGGCCGCCAGAACCGCGGTCTGGAGCCTTGACAGCTCGGCGATCGCCTCCGGGGTCGCCCGCCAGCGCAGGTCCGGCCGCGATTGCAGCGTTCCCAGCCCCGAGCAGGGGGGATCGACCAGGACCCGGTCGAACTCGCGGTCGGAGCGAGGCTCGGCCGCGTCTCCAATCTCCACCCGGACGCACGAAGCGCGCATCCGGGCGCAGGTCTGCTCGAGCCCCCGGGCCCGCCCGGCGTTCCGCTCCACCGCTCTAACGGCGCCCCGGTCCCCCATCAGGGCGGCCAGGTGGGTTGTCTTCGCGCCCGGGGCCGCGCATAGATCGAGGACGCGTTCCTCCGCGGACGGCTCGAGCATCCGGGCGACGGTCATCGAGCCGCGCGACTGGGGCATGATCGCTCCCTCCCGCCACAGCGCGGAGCCCTGCGCGTCGAAAGGGGCCTCGAGCACGAGTCCCTCCGGGAGGGCCGGCGCGAGGTGGCTCGGGACCCCGATGGCGCCGGCGACCTCGCCGGCCGAGGCGATCAGCGTGTTCACGCGGATCGCCGATTCGGGCGGCGAGTTGATCGACCGCAGGAGCGCTCTGGCCTCCGATGCGCCGAGCTCGCGCCACCAGAGCTCGGCGAGCCACGGCGGAACCGAGTGCATGATCGCGGCCCCGGCGGGGTCGCGATCATGGAACCCTTCGAGCAGGGACGGGCGTTGGGTGGACGCCCGCCGTAGCACGGCGTTGAGGAGCCGCGCGCCGCCGGGACTCATACGCTTGACGAGCTCTACGCTCTCGTTCACCGCCGCGTGGCCGGCGACCGCGTCGAGGTACAAGAGCTGGTAGAGGCCGATCCGCAGCGCCGCCAGCACCGCCGGCTCGAGCCGCGACAACGGCTCGCGCACGAGCCGTCGCGCGACGTGGTCGAGCGTGCCGCGGCGCTGCACCGTGCCGTAGGCGATCCGCATCGAGAGCGCTCTGTCCCGGGGCTCGAGGCGGGCCCTGCGGGCCTCCGCCGCGAACGCGCGATCGGCGTACGCCCCCTGCTCGAACACCCGGCGCACGACCGCGAACGCGCAGGCGCGCGCCGGGCTCACCTGCGGAGCCCGCGCAGCCACTCCTCACCGCTCATCTCGCGCCGTCCTGGCGGCTTGACCACGAGGAGCTCCAGCGCGCCGTCCGCGCAGCCCAGGACCGGACGTCGCCCGTCGAGCGCCAGCATTCCGGGGACAGGCCCGTCTTCCAGCACCCGGGCGCGCGAGACCCCGAGCGGGGTCCCGTCGGCCAGCAGCGCCTGCGCGCCGATGTGCGGGGTGAGCGCCCGTACCAGCCGCTCGAGCTCGACCGCCGGACGGGACGTGTCGAGGCGCCGGTCTTCCGCCGTGATCTTCTCGGCGTAGGTGGCGAGCGCCTCGTCCTGCTCGACGCATTCCGGCCCCTCGGAGAGCGTCGCCACCAGCAGCCGGCCGCCGAGCTCCGACAGACGGCCGGCGAGGGTGCCGTACGTGTCGTCCGCGCCGACCGCGACGGACTCCTGCGCGCACACGGGCCCGCTGTCGAGCCCGGCGGTCACGCGCATGATCGCGACCCCGGTCCGCTCGTCGCCGGCCATGATCGCCCGCTCGATCGGCGCCGCGCCGCGCCAGCGCGGAAGCAGCGACGGATGGACGTTCAGCATCCGGTAGTCGGACAGCAGCGGATCCCTGATCAGCCCTCCGAACGCGCACACGCAGACCGCCTCGGGTTCTGCCTCCGCGATCCGCGCCCGCGCCGCCGGCTCGTTGACGGATCCCGGCTGGGCGACCGCGATCCCCAGCTCGCGGGCCGCCTCGGCCACGGGCGGGGGCGATAGCCGGCGGCCGCGGCCCCGCGGCCGGTCGGGTCGCGTGACGACCAGCGAGGGGCGATGCTCGGACGCCGCGAGTGTCCGCAGCACCGAAACGGCAAACGGCGCCGTGCCCAGGAAGACGGTTCGCACCCCGAAGCGCTACCCGGCTCGCAGCTACGCGGCCTGCTGGGCCTCGCGGAGCGCCCGGATCGCCTCCTTGCGCTGCTCCCGAGTGGTCCGCTCGAGGATCAGGACGCCGTCCAGATGGTCGATCTCGTGCTGGATCACGCGGGCCTCGAGCCCTGAGGCCTCGATCAGGAGGGGGTCGCCCTGCTCGTCCAGAGCTCGCACGCGAACGTGGACTGGCCGCTCGACGTCGACCAGCACCCCGGGGAGGCTGAGGCACCCCTCCTCGATCGATTCGAGCTCCTTGCCCTTCCACTCGATCTCGGGGTTGACGAGCGCGGCGACGGGTGCCTGATGTTGGACTCGGTACACCAGCACGCGATGCAGGACCCCCACCTGCGGGGCGGCGAGGCCGACTCCCAGGGCGTCGCCCATCAGCGCGCCCATCCGCTCGACCTCCGAGCGGAGCGCGTCGTCGAACCGCTCCACCTGACGGGCCCGGGTGCGCAGGACGGGATCGCCGAACTTACGCACATGCGACAGCGCGACCGCACGCCGCTGTGCGACCTCGGGATCGAGCTCAGCCTCGCGCTCCTCCTCCTCGTCCGGCTCGACCTCGAAGGTCTCCTCGGGTTCTCTCGCTTGTACATGGTGATCGGCCACGATCTCAGTCTAGGCGTGTGCCCGTCTCACTGAGGGTCCACGTCCACGCTGATGCTGACCCCCCGCCGCCGCGCCTCCTTCGAGATCTCCTCGACGGCAGCTCCGACGGCGCGGATCGCGGGAGCCCGATCGCCGGCTTTGATCACGAGCTGGCTCCGGGCCTTCCCGCGCAGCCTGAACAGCGGCGCCGGGCCCAGGATGCTGGCGCCGGGCGCCCCGACCGCGGCGCACAGCTCCGCGGCGATCGCGCGGGCGTCGGCGGCCGACTCCGCTCCGCACACGATCCGGATCAGCGAGCCGAACGGTGGATAGCCGAGCGTCTCGCGTCGCACGAGCTCCTCGGCCAGGAAGGCGTCGGAGTCGTGGCGCGAGGCGTGCACGATCGCCCGCGCCCCCGGGGCAATGGTCTGGACGAGGACCCGGCCGCCCGCGTCACCGCGGCCGGCGCGCCCCGCGAGCTGCGTCACCAGCGAGAAGGTGCGCTCTTCGGCGCGGAAGTCGGGGAACCGCAGCGTCTGGTCGGCGTCGAGCACGACGGCCAGAGTGACGTCGGGGAAGTCGTGACCCTTCGCCACCATCTGCGTGCCGACCAGCAGTCCGGCTCCGGCCCGCTCGAACCGCTCCAGCGTCCTCGCCGCCCGATCCTTGGCGGCGACGACGTCGGCGTCGAGCCGGAAGACCGGAAACCGCTCGTCGCCAAGCGCCTCGCGAAGCTCGTCCTCGAGCCTCTCGGTTCCGACACCGTGACGGGCAAGCGCCGCCGATCCGCACCCACGGCAGCGCTCGGGCACCAGCTCCCGGTGACCGCAGTGGTGGCAGGCGATGACGCCGTCGTGCCTGTGCAGCACCAGCGAGACGTCGCACTCGGGGCACATCCATACCCTCCCGCACCCCCGGCACGAGAGGAAGTTCGACCAGCCCCGCCGGTTGAGCAGCACGATCCCCTTGCGGCCCTGGGCGCGTACATCGGCCAGTGCCATCCGCGTGTGGGGGTGCAGGGGGTGATGCCGGCCTCGCATGTCGAGCACCTCGACGGGCGGAAGCGCGCGGCCGTCGACTCGCTCGGGCAGCCTCAGCCTCCGCAGCACCCGGATGCTCTCCGGACGGGGGGTGGCACTTCCGCACAGCAGCACGGCGCCGTGCTGCTCGGCCCGGCGGCGTGCCACCGTCCGCGCGTCGTAGCGGGGCTCGCCCTCGTGCTTGTAGGAGGCGTCGTGCTCCTCGTCGACGACGATCAGGCCGATGTCACGGAGCGGCGCGAACACCGCCGAGCGCGGTCCGACGCAGACGCGCGCCCCGCCCGAGCGCAGCCGGTGCCACTCGTCGTAGCGCTCGCCTCGCGAGAGCGCGGAGTGGAGCACGGCGACGACGTCGCCGAACCGCCCCTGGAAGCGCGCGGTCGCCTGGGGCGTCAGCCCGATCTCGGGCACCAGGACGATCGCTCCCCGGCCGGCGGCGAGCGTCGCCTCGACCGCCCGCAGATAGACCTCGGTCTTCCCCGACCCGGTGACACCGTGAAGCAGGAACCGGCCTGGGACTCCCTTGTCCATCGCCCCGAGCACCTCGTCGAGCACGGCCTGCTGGTCCGGAGTCGGCGAGGCCGGCCGGCGCCCGGAGCCGCCGCCGAGCTTCGCCGGGGCGGGCCTCCGGCCCACGCCGGTGAGCTCCAGGTCCACCAGCCCCCGACTCTCGAGCCGGCGCAGCAACGGCGTCCCCAGCGCCGAGGCGTGCAGGGGTCCATCGGCTTCGAGCAGCTCGAGCGCGGCCCGCTGGCGCTCGGTGAGGCGCTCGCCCGCGCCCAGCGCAGCCCTACCCCGAGGGGAGACCGAGGCGACCAGCACCTCGCGTGCCCGCGCGCCGCTGGCGCTGCCAGGAGCGAGCATCAGCGCGAGCGCCCGGGCCGGCGTCGAACAGGTCTCCGCGGCGAGCCACAGCGCGAGCTCCACCAGGTCCGCGGGGAGCCCTCCGGCCACGATCCCCTCGGGCTCGGCGAGCCTGGCCGGCTCGAGCTCCGAGCTGCCCGCCAGCTCGACCACCACGCCCAGCGTGGTGCGGCCTCCGAACGGGACGCGCAGGACCGACCCGACGCCGATGTCGAGCTGGCCCGCGCCGAGCTTGTAGTCGAACGGACCGCGCACGGCGCGAGTCGAGGTCAGCGGCTCCACGCGTGCGATCGCGCTGGCTTCCACGTGAGGCGGTGGGTTCATCGGGGCAGTCAGGGTAGAGCCGGGCGACGATGGTGCCGGGTGCGCCCATACCGTCTAGCCTCGGCGCCGTGTTGCCCCATCCTGGCGAGGAGGTGCTGTTCCACGGCCACCCGTCGTGGCGGTCGATGCCGGGATTCCACGTGAAGGGGCTGCTGGGGGCGGTGCTCCTGGGCGCGATCGTCGGTCTCATATCGGCACTCGTGGACGGGCACGTGCAAGCGACGTGGGTGATCGTCGCCGTGCTCGTCGTGTTCGTCGTGAGCCTGGTCACGGGGCTGGTGCGGCGGCTGCAGACGACGTACACGGTGACCACCGAGCGGCTGACGATCGAGCAGGGGCTCATGACTCGCCAGCTACACGAGACGCGGCTCGAGCGCGTTCAGAACGTGAACCTGCGGCAGTCCCTGATCGAGCGCGCGCTCGGAGTCGGCACCGTCGACTTCGACACCGCCGGAAGCGCGGCCTTCGACTTCTCGTTCGTCGGCGTCGCCGAGCCGCGGCGGCTCGTGCGGACCGTCGACCGGGCCCTCCGGGCGCGGCTGGAGCAGGCGGGCCGGCCTGCTTCCTAGGCTGCCTCGACCGCGGCCCTGAGGCCGGCGGCCTGGCGCAGCGCGGCCGCCTTGTCGGTCCGCTCCCAGGTGAAGTCGTGATCGTCGCGGCCGAAGTGACCGTACGCCGCGGTCTTCTGGTAGATCGGCCGGTGGAGGTTCAGCTCCCGCCGGAACGCCCCGGGCCGCAGGTCGAAGTGCCCTGAAATCAGCTCGAGGATCTTGGTGCGGCTGACCTTCTCGGTCCCGAACGTCTCCACCATCACCGAGACCGGGTGGGCCACGCCGATCGCGTAGGCGACCTGAACCTCGGCCCGGTCAGCCAGGCCCGCGGCGACCAGGTTCTTGGCCACGTGCCGAGCGGCGTATGCCGCCGAACGGTCCACCTTCGACGGGTCCTTCCCGCTGAACGCTCCGCCTCCGTGGCGCGCCATACCACCGTAGGTATCGACGATGATCTTCCGGCCGGTCAGGCCGCAGTCGCCCATCGGCCCGCCGATAACGAACCGCCCGGTCGGGTTCACGAGCAGGTTCTTGTGCAGCGTCCGCGGGTCGTACATGTCGTGGGGAAGCACCGGCTCGATGACGTGCTCGTAGAGGTCGTCCTTGATCAAGGACTCTGCGCCCGCACGGTGCTGCGTGGAAATGAGCACCTTGACGATCTCGGCGGGGCGGCCGTTCACGTATCGCACGGTCACCTGCGTCTTGCCGTCGGGGCGCAGGTAGGGGACGATCTCCGCCTTGCGCACGTCGGCCAGCCTCCGCGCGAGCTTGTGCGCCAGCGAGATCGGAAGCGGCATCAGCTCGTCGGTCTCGTTGGTGGCGTACCCGAACATCATCCCCTGGTCGCCGGCCCCGGCGATGTCGAGCTCGTCGTCGTCGGAGGGGTCGGTCCGCGCCTCCCAAGCCTGGTCGACCCCCTGCGCGATGTCGGGGGACTGCTTGTCGATCGCGTTGATCACCGCGCAGGTGTGGTAGTCGAACCCGTACTCGGCGTCGGTGTATCCGATCCGCTTGACCGTCTCGCGGGCGACGTCCTGGATGTCGACGTACGTCTCAGTGGTGATTTCTCCCGAGACGACCACCAGACCCGTGTTGACCAAGGTCTCGCAGGCCACCCGGCCGGCCGGGTCGTCGCGCATCACCGCGTCGAGCACCCCGTCCGAGATCTGGTCGGCGAGCTTGTCCGGGTGACCCTCGGTCACGGACTCGGAGGTGAACAGGAACTCGTTGTCGGAAACGCTTGTCATGGAATCTGGAGAAACAGCTCCGCGGTCGTGTCGGCCTCCCCCCTCGACGAACCCAGACCGACCGTCCGGATCCTCTCCAGATCAGGACGCACCGCCCACTCTCGGGCGCTCCGTGTCAGGCCCATCTGCTCACCGAGGTTGAGGAGCTGGCTGAAGTCGAGAAAGACTAGCGATGTGACCCGGCCGGGGGTGGCTCGGAGCGCGGCCCGATACCCCCGCTCGCCCGCGAGCGAGCCGGAGTGCCTGACGACCGCTCCGATCACCCGCAGGCTCGTGGACACCACGATGAGCCCTTTGAACACGGCATAGTCGAGCTGCAGCCCGGGCGCGATCGAGAGCTGGTGAGCGGTCACACCGGCGACCTGGACGTCGTTCCACACGGGCGCCTGACCGGGGCCGCTGCTCGGGGGCGGGAACAGCTGCGCGAGGGAACCTTCGACGCCGCCGAGCAGCGCGCGGGCTTGATCCGGATGGTCCGTGCGCGTGACCACGACCGGCGCCGGTCCGTCGCCCGCCTGCCGGTGGGGGCTGGTCCCCGGGGCGATCGCGACGACGGTCTCACCCGAGAACAACGACATCACCGACCCCACATCGACGCCCTCCGACTGAAGCGCGTCGCCGAGCCGGTGGAGGAGCGGACCGATCTGCGGGGCGACGCCGATCGCCGCGGTCGCGGCGAGCGCCTTCGGCGCAGCCCCCGCGAGGCCACGGACGTCGAGCAGCAGCGACGAGCCCGCCGGAAGCGTCGAGGCGAGCGTCGGCGTGAACGACGGCGGCGGAGGGCCGCTGAGCTTGACCAGAGTCGGGTCGAGCACGCTGTGAACGGCCACCCGCGCCCCGCCCCGCACCGCCGACAACGAGATGCTCGCGCCCGACAGGTCCGGCTGCAGGAGCAGCTCTCCCAGCGCGCCGAGCGGCCCGCCGCGCGGGGCGAGCACCCTCCGGACGCCCGGCTCCGAGACGTAGGCGTCGAGCACGCGATCGGCGGGCTCTGCCGAAGCGGCGCGGTCGTAGGCGGGATTGGCGGTGAGCGACGCGGTCGAGCCGTCGGCTACATCGATCGCGGTCTCCACGCTCACGCGCTGACCGATCGCCAGATAGTGGCGCACGAACGCGAGCACGGTCCCCCGCCGGTAGCGGAGCTCCGTCACGTCCCGGTACACCCGGACCGGCGTGGCCCCGGTGCGCTCGAGGAAGGCCCGGGCGCGGGCGCGGTTTCGGACGTCGAGCAGGATCAGGGATCCGGCGCTCGTCGACGGCGTGTTCAGCAGCGCGAACGCGGCCTCCTTCCCGAGCCAGGGCTGCACATCGGTGGCGAAGTCGAACGTGGCGGCCGGCGAGCCCGGCGGGCTGAGGATCGCGCCCAGCCGGCTGCTGAGCCCGGCCATCAACAGAGGCGCGTCCGGGAACCGACCGGCCAGCGCGAGGGCCCTCCTCACGGCGGGCCGGCCGCGGTCGGTGGAAAGGTGCACGTAGGCCAGCGCGTCGCCTGGCACCAGCACCGCCGCGCCGGTCGCCGGCGGGGGCTCGCCCGGCCTGAGGCTGGTGGCGAGCGCGACCGCGAGCGCGACGAGCCCTACGACCGCGACCGCAAGGGTCGCGACCAATCGCCTGTCGAATCTCCTGGATGGCCTCTCGGTCGGGGCTGGGATCGAGAGCCGCGGCTCATCGGTCAGGGTTGACACCGGTGCTGTGAATTAATCACGCCGCGAGCCCGCCTGCGCCACTTCCCGGCGCTGGCTTCGCTCGACGAAGTCGATGATCAGGGGGACTCCGTCGAGTCCGTAGCGTTGCCGCAACCGGTTCTCCAGGTAGTAGGCGTAGTCGCGGGTCACCTTGGCCCGGGAGTTGACCTGGATCGAGAACCTCGGCGGCCGTACGCCGGTCTGCGCCATGAACAGCAGCTTCAGGCGGGAGCCTCCGCGATGGACCGTCCCGGCCGGTGGCTGGCGGGTGCTGACCGCCTCCGACAGGAATCGGTTGAGTTGCGGGGTGGGGATCCGGCTGCGGCTGCGGTCTGCCAGCACGACGGCCTCGACGAGCAGCCGCTCGACGTGCCGCCCGGTCTTGGCGCTGGCGGTCAGCACGCGCGGGCGGAGGCGGAGCTTCCGGTGGGCGCGCGCCCGTTCATGCTCGAGATCGACGTCCTGGGCCAGATCCCACTTGTTGAGGACCAGCGCCGTAGCGCACCCGGCGCGCATCGCCAGCTCCGCCACCCGCAGGTCCTGGGAGGTGATCCCGTCGGTGGCGTCGCACACGACCAGGGCCACGTCGGCGCGCTCCGCCGCTCGGCGTGACCGCAGGGCGGTGTAGTACTCGACTGCCTGCGACACCTTCGCCTGGCGGCGCAGCCCCGCGGTGTCGACGAGCACGAGATCCCGGCCCTCGAACCTCAGCGGCAGGTCGATCGCGTCGCGGGTGGTCCCCGCCAGCGGCGAGACGATCACCCTGTCGGTCCCCAGAAAGCGGTTCACCAGCGACGACTTGCCGACGTTGGGCCGGCCGATCACCGCGAGCCGGACGGCGTCCTCGTCCTCTGATGGCGACAGCTCGCCGTCCGGCGCCAGGTCGGTGAGGCGGTCCAGCAGATCGCCGGTCCCGAGTCCCTGCGCGGCGGATACGGCGACCGGGTCGCCCAGCCCGAGGGCGTGGAACTCGGCCGCCAGCGGAAGGTCGGCCACGGTGTCGATCTTGTTGGCGGCGACGATCGCGGGGAGCGGCGCCTTCCGAAGCAGGCCGGCGATGTCGAGGTCACCCGGCCTCAGCCCGGCCTTCGCGTCGACCACCAGGACCGCGGCATCGGCCTCGCTCAGGGCGGCCAGCACCTGCTCGTGGACGAGCCGCGTGAGCTCGGCCCGGTCCTCGAGATCGACTCCGCCCGTGTCGATCAGAGTCAGAGGCCGGCCGTTCCACTCGGTAGCGAGCTCCTTGCGGTCCCGGGTAACCCCGGGTGCCTCGTGCACGACCGCCTCCCGCGACTCGGTCAACCGGTTGACCAGAGACGACTTGCCGACGTTCGGATAGCCGACGATTGCAACCTTCATGTCGGGGTCGAGGCTAGCTTCCCGCCTGGCCGACGAGCTCGACGACCCGCCGGACGACGTCTCGTATCTCGAGCCCGGTGGTATCCAGAACGACCGCGCCCTGGGCGGCCTCGAGCGGGGAGTGCTCGCGCGAGCGGTCGCGCTCGTCGCGGATCGTCTGCTCGGCCAGCACCGTGTCCGCGTCGACACCGAGCTCGGCCGCTCGCCGCCGGGCCCGCTCACGCGGATCGGCGGTGAGAAACACCTTTAGGCCGGCGTCGGGCGCCACCACCGTGCCGATGTCCCTGCCCTCCGCGACCCAGTCCCCCCCGGACAGAAGGCGTCGCTGCTCGGCGACCATCGCCTGCCGAACGGCGGGGTCGGCCGCGGCGCGGGACGCCGCCTCGGAGACCTCGGGCGTGCGGATCTCGGTGGTGACATCCTCACCGTCGAGCAGCACGCGATCGCCCGGGTCGATCGTGACCGAGCCGGCGACCTCGGCGGGTTCGGCGCCGCGACGGAGCGCCGCCAGCGCGACGGCACGGTACATCGCCCCGGAGTCGAGGTAGGTGAACCCGAGCTCGTCCGCCGCCGCCCGCGCCACGGTCGACTTGCCGGCGCCGGCGGGCCCGTCGATCGCGACGACCGTCATGCGGCGATCTTCGCCAGGTCGTCGGCAAAGCCCGGGTAGGAGACCGCCGCCGCCTCCATTCCTACCACCTCGACGCCCTCAGCCGACGCCAGGCCGGCGACGGCGCCGAGCAGCGCCAGCCTGTGGTCGCCGTGGGCATCGAGCCTGCCGCCTCGCAGGCCTCCGGTGCCGCGGACCGCGATGCCGTCGGGGAGCGCCTCGATGTCGGCCCCCAGGCCCCGGAGCCCCTCCACCGCGGTCGCGATGCGATCGGACTCCTTGACGCGAAGCTCCTCGGCGCCGCGGATGACCGTCTCGCCCTCGGCGAAGCACCCCAGCAGAGCGACGAGCGGCAGCTCGTCGATCGCGAGCGGGACCTCCTCGGGCGTGACGGTCGTGCCCTCGATCGGTCCCTCCGACACGTCGAGATCGCTGACCGGCTCGAGCGGGCCGAACGTCCCCGGCGGCTCGAGCTCGCCGAGTACGATCGCCCCCATTCGCTCGAGGATCCGGATGAAGCCGGTCCGGGTCCAGTTGGCGCCCACGCCCTCCAGCACCAGACGCGACCCCTTCACCAGCACTCCGGCGGCGATCAGAGGAGCGGCCGAGGACTGATCGCCCGGCACCTCGAGCTCGTCCAGCTCCAGCTCGTCGGTGTTGCAGACGACCGTCTCGTACCCGCGCTGCGGGTCGCCTCCGCGCTCGAGCGGCGCCCCGGCCTGAAGCAGCATCCGCTCGGTGTGGTCGCGCGTGGGGATCGGCTCGATCACGGTGGTCCGCTCGGTCAGCAGCCCCGCGAGGAGCACGCACGACTTGACCTGTGCGCTCGCCACCGGCAGGCGGTAGTCGATCCCCACCAGCGGCGCGCCGTAGACCGTGAACGGCGGGAACCTCCCCTGGCGGGCCTCGATCCTGGCTCCCATCAGCTCGAGCGGGTCGGCGATCCGGTCGATCGGCCGTCGCCGAATCGAGTCGTCGCCGTCCAGCTTGAAGATCCCCCCCTGCTGGAAGGCGAGCCATCCGGGCAGCAGCCGCATCAGCGTGCCGGCGTTCCCGACGTCGATCCGCGCGGCCGGCTGCTGGGCGTTGCGCAGCCCGCAGCCGCGGATCACCAGCTCCTCGCCGCGCTCCTCGACGATCGCGCCCAGCTCACGGACGGCTTCCAGCGTGGAGCGGGTGTCGGCCGCCTGCAGGTAGTTGGAGACCGTGACCGGCTCGGCGGCCATCGCCGCCATCAGCGCCGCCCGATGCGAGATCGACTTGTCCGCCGGCACGCGGAGCCGGCCGCGCAACGGTCCCGAAGGGTCGAAGCGGGCGTTCACGCCGCTGACCATCGCACAACCGGCCGCCGTCACGCCCTGAGGACTGGAAAGCCGAGCCCGCCGACGAGTTCCTGCGCCCGCTGTGCCGCTTCCTCGCCGGAGATCCACAGCGCCACCACGCCTTCGCTCATGTCCGGCGCGGGGTAGAGCGCCATGTCGGCGATGTTGACGCCGGCGCGTCCGAGCTCCAGGGCGAGCGTCGCCACGACCCCGGGCCGGTTGGGCACCGAGGCCCGCAACTCGAACAGCGGTGCTCCGGCGAGCTGGGACTCGAGCAGCCGGCGGCGATCTTTAGCCGCCGAGTCGTTCCAGGCGGTGATGCGCTCGGCGTCGGCGGCGGTGAGCGCCTCGCGGAAATCCTTCAGCGCCTCGAGCGCACTGTCGATGCCGCGGGTCAGCGCATCGCGGTTGGAGATGTAGATGTCGGTCCAGATCGCGCTCGAGGCACCCGCCACGCGCGTGGCGTCCCGGAAGCTCGGCCCGGTCGCAGGGAGCTGCTCGCCTCCGGCCTCGAGCGCCTGCGCGGCCTGCGAGACGAGCACGTTGGCGAACACGTGCGGGAGGTGCGAGACAGTGGCCAGGATCGCGTCATGGGTGTCGGGATCGATCGCCGCCGGCCGTGCGCCCAGGCCCACGAGCACGCGGTGAAGCCGCTCGTACAGGACCCCGGAGGTGGTCGTGGTGGGCGTCAGGTACCAGGTCGCGCCTTCGAACAGATCGGCGCGCGCGTGCTCGACGCCGGAGCTCTCCGCCCCCGCGAGCGGGTGGCCGCCGACGAACCTGGCGTCCCGGTGCGCCGCCACCACCTCGCGCTTGGTGGAGCCGACGTCGGTCACCACGCACCCCTCCGGCGCCGACGCCAGCGCCTCGCCGACGGTCCGCGGGAGCGCGCGCACCGGAACGGCGACGAACACCGCGTCGGCGCGCTGGACCGCGTCTGACAGCCTGTCGGCCACCTCCTCGACGGCGCCTCGCTCGAGTGCCGCGGTCGCCGCGTCCGGGTTCGTGTCGTAGCCGGCGACTGAGGCGCCCAGTCGCTCGCGCGCAGCGAGCGCGACGGAGCCGCCGATCAGGCCGAGGCCGGCGACCGCGACGCGCACTTACCGGTCTCGACGGGCCCTGACGGACGCGGCTAGGCCGTCGAGGAGCGCGGCGGTCGACTCCCAGTCCAGGCAGGCGTCGGTGATCGACTGGCCGTATACCAGCTCGTCCGGTCCCAGCTCCTGGCGTCCGCCGGCCAGGAAGGACTCGATCATCACCCCGATGATCCCCTCGTTGCCGGCGGCGATCTGGCCACCGACGTCCCGGGCAATGGAGGGCTGGCGGAACGGGTCCTTGCCGCTGTTGTCGTGGCTGAAGTCGATCATCGCCCGCTCCGGGAGGCCGGCAGCTCGCAGCAGCGATATCGCGTGCTCGAACGCCTCGGCTCCGTAGTTCGGCCCGCCCCGGCCGCCACGCAAGATGATGTGGCAGTCGTGGTTGCCGCGGGTGTAGTGGATCGCCGGCGTGCCGTCGTGGTCGATCCCAGCGAACGCGTGCGGCACGGCGGCGGCGCGCACCGCGTCGACGGCGACCTGGACGTTCCCGTCGGTGCGGTTCTTGAAGCCGACCGGCATCGACAGGCCCGAGCCGAGCTGGCGATGGATCTGGCTCTCGGCGGTCCGGGCGCCGATCGCGGCCCAGCTGACGGCGTCCGAGATGTACTGCGGCGTGATCGGGTCGAGGAACTCGCAGCCGACCGGAAGCCCGGCGCTGAGTACCCCCAGCAGCACGTGCCGGGCCCGCCGCAGTCCCTCGTTGACGTCGCCGGAGCCGTCCAGATGGGGATCGCTGATCAGCCCCTTCCAGCCGGTGGTCGTCCGCGGCTTCTCGAAGTACACCCGCATGGCTATCAGCAGCTCGTCCTTGAGGCGCTCGGCCACGGCGCTCAGCCGGTCGGCGTACTCCAGGGTGGCCTCGAGGTCGTGGACGCTGCACGGTCCCACCACCACGAGCAGCCGGTCGTCGTCGCCGTCGAGAATTGCGTGGACCTGGGACCGGCCCCGGAGCACCACCCCCACGTGTTCCTCTGACAGCGGCAGCTCATCGAGCAGCCGATGCGGCGAGGCGAGGGGCTCGACGCGCTCGATCCGCTGGTCGCGGACCGAGTCGGCGGTGCGGGACGGGGTCACTCCCACGGCATCCGTCCCAGGGCGGCGGCGGCTCGAACGCGCTCCGCAAAGCCGGCGAGCTCGTCCGTGCGAAGCGCCTGCGGCCCGTCGCAGATCGCCTCCTCCGGCCTCGGATGGACCTCCACCAGCAGGCCGTCGGCGCCCGCGGCCGCGGCCGCCAGCGACAGCGGCAGCACGAGCTCGCGCCGGCCGGCGGCGTGGCTGGGGTCGACGATCACCGGCAGCGGGGTCCGCTCCTTCAGCGCCGGCACCGCGCCGAGGTCGAGCGTGAAGCGGTAGGCCGTCTCGAACGTCCGGATCCCGCGCTCGCACAGCATCACCGACGCGTTGCCCTCTTTGAGCACGTACTCCGCGGAGGAGAGGAGCTCGTCGATCGTGCTCGACAGACCCCGCTTGAGCAGCACCGGGCGGCCGCACCGCCCGGCTTCGATCAGCAGGGGGTAGTTCTGCATGTTGCGCGAGCCGATCTGGAGTACGTCGGCGACCTCCAGGACCGCGTCCAGCTCGCGTGGATCCATCACCTCGGTCACCACCGGCAATCCGGTCGCCGCCTTGGCCTCGGCCAGCAGCCTCAGCCCCTCCGCGCCGAGGCCCTGGAAGGCGTACGGCGAGGTGCGTGGCTTGTACGCGCCCCCGCGGAGCAGGGTGCCGCCGGCTTCGGCCACCGCCATCGCGGTCTCCAGCAGCTGCGCCCGAGACTCGACGGCGCAGGGCCCGGCGATCAGCGCGAACTCCTCACCGCCGATCTTCCGCCCGGCGATGTCGAGCACTGCCCCCGGCGCTGTCATCGGTTCTGTCGCAATCATCGTCTGCTGGTCCTTTCTGGGTGGCGAACTGTAGGGAAGGGCGGGTCGCGGGCCCGCGGGAGGGGTTGCGCGGCGCTCGAGAGCTCGACGGTGCCCGCTTGCGGTGCGGGCGAGGTGGGAGCAGGGTCGAGCGCCTAGCTAAATCGCCAGGCGTACCAGTAGCAGCCGGGGAGGGCAACGAACGTGGGGCTGCTAGTGGTCATCGCAGGGTTGTTGTACCAGAGCGGGCGCGCGATTCCAAGCGTGGTCGCTTTTCCTCCACCATGGAGGAAAACGCATCACGCTCAGCCGAGGACGTCCGCCAGGGCGGCCATGAAGCGCTCGTTCTCGGCCTCCGTGCCCACGGTCACCCGCATCGCGCCCTCTCTCCCCAGCGATTTTCCGGCTCTGACCAGCACCCGGCGCTCGGCGAGCCCGGAGACCACATCGGCCTCCTCGACCTCCTCCGGCAGGAACACCCAGATGAAGTTCGCATCGGACTCCGCGACCCAGAGGCCGAGACCTCGCACGCCCTCCTCGAGGACAAGCCGCTGCGCGATCGTCCGCTCGACCCGCCGCTCGACCTCGTCCTGGTGGCGTAGCGCCTCGAGCGCCGCGGCCTGGGCGCCGATCCCCAGGTAGAACGGCTGTCGGACCTGGTCGACGGCGGCCCGGAAGTCGACCGAGCCGCATAGCGCGTACCCGACCCGCAAGCCCGCGAGGCCGTAGACCTTCGAGAACGTTCGCAGCACCACCAGATTGGGATAGCGCCGCAGCAGCTCCAGCGACGCGAATGGATCGCCCAGCTTGAGCGAGAACTCGACGTAGGCCTCGTCCAGGATCACGCACACGTTCGGCGCCACACGCTCGAGCAGCCGCTCGACCTCCTCGAGCCCCACGGCCGTCGAGGTCGGGTTGTTGGGGTTGCAAATCAGCACCAGACGCGTGGCCACGGTCACCTCCCCCAGGATCGCGTCGAGGTCGTGCCGCTCCTCGGCGTCCAGCGGCACCTCGATCGCGCGGGCCCCCGAGGCGGCACCGAGGTGCGGATAGACGCTGAACGCGGGCCATGCGTACACGACCTCAGCGCCGGGCTCGAGCAGCGCCTCCCCCGCGGCGAGCAGGATGTCGCAGGACCCGTTGCCGAGCGCGATGCGGTCGGCCGGATAGCCATAGCGGTCCGCCAGCGCGCTTCGCAGCCGTGAATAGGAGGGGTCCGGGTACCGGTGGCTGCCCGCGATCACGCGCTGCGCGGCCTCGACGACGGCCGGCAGCGGCGGGAAGCACGACTCGTTGGAGGCGAGCATCGCCACGTCCTCGCCCAACTCGTAACCGGCCGCCACCGGATAGACGGGGATACGGCGGATACGCTCGGCGAACTCGATCGGCACGGCCCGGCCTATTGTGCCGAGTCGAGATCGGCCCGCAGCGAGCGAGCCTCGCCGAGGTACACGTGCCGGGGGCGGTGATCCTCGGCTGCGTAGTAGTGGACGAGCACGCGGATCACGCTCGGAAGCGAGCCCGGGACCGGGACCTCGCGAGCGCACAGGAGCGCCACCCCGTGCAGCCCGAGCCGACGGGCGGCCAGCGCCGGGAACTCCGCGTTGAGGTCCTCGGTGGCGGTGAAGATGCAGCTCACCATCGCCTCCGGCTCGAGCCCGTTGCGCTCCATCAGCTCGCGTAAGAGCTCGCTGGTGGCGCCCAGGATCGCGTCGGCGGTGTTGGACTCGACGCTAGTCGCGCCCCGGAGAGCGAAGAGCCGCATTGGGGGCTGATTCTGCCAGAGCCCCCTCGGGCGGACCCGGGGCGCTGAGGCGGTACACCGTGGCGCAGCCGAACCGGCGCACGGACGACGAGATCGGCGCGAGCACCCGCCCCAGACCCGGCGGCGCCGCGCAGTCGGCGAGCACGAACGGCGCCCCGATCTGGTTGACGATCTGGCGGGCCTCAGGCGCCGGGACGGTGCCGTCGAGCAGCCGCTGGGCGAGCTCGGCCCTCCAGCTGCAGCCCGGCTCCGACCACAGGCAGTCCCCGACGAACGTCCGCCGGCCCGTCTCGCCGGGAACCAGCGCCCCGAGGTAGAAGCGGGTGAGGACCCCGCCCGGGGTGCGATTGGCGGCGAGGTAGCGCAGGGCGTCTCGCTCCCCGCGGGTGATGAAGTTGGCGTTGCCCGGGGTCGGAGTCGCCAGGCTGTGCGCGTTGCGAAGCTCCCAGTAGGTGGTGGGGATGGTGACGGCGGCCACCGCCAGGCCCCCGATCAGCCGCCGGTGCGGCAGCCGGCCGAACCCGGCTCGCTGCACCCCTTCGACCGCCAGGACGGCCAGCGGCAGGGTGATCCCTTCGAATGAGTGAAGCGGCGTCGCCGACAGCTCGGTGGCGGACAGCAGGAAGATCGCCACCGCCGCCAGCGGCCACACCCGGGTGACCGTCTCCAGGAACGTGCGCGGCCGCCGGCGGCAGGCGGGCAGCGCGGCGATCGCGAGCGGAGCGAGCGCGAGCGCGATGGTCCAGAACGAGAACGCGTGCTTGCTGGCCACCCGCGCGAGCTCCCAGGAGGTGTCGAGGCGGCCCAGGATCATGTAGTAGATGAGTGGGAGCGCGGTCGCCGCGATGGTCGCCAGCGGCAGCATCAGCCCCGGCCGGCGGCGCGTTCCTCGCCACGCCGCCACCTCGGACCCGAGCACGATCAGGATCAGCAGCTCGCCCTGCCACGGGTGCAGCGAGCTCGCCCCCGCGCCGAGCAGCGCCGCCCCCAATGCCAGCCGGCGCGAACCTCGCCTGCGCGCGCTGTCGTAGACGAGCAGCGCCAGCACCATCACGCCGATCGCCAGCAGCCCGAACGTGTACCCCCACGAGAGGAACCCGGCGAACAGGTCGCCGACCACCCCGAACGATCCCTCGACGACCGTGAACGAGCCGAAGAACAGCGCGAGCACGAGCGCGGCGCGGCGCGGCCAGACCCCCGGGACGGTCCGGCGGACGTAGAAGTCGAAGCCGAAGAAGGCAACCAGCACGGCCACCGGCTTCCACACGAGCAGCGCCACCCACGGCGCGATGCCGAGCGCCGCGAGCCCGGCGGAGATCGTGACCGCAGGCTGGAAGTAGTCCGCCGAGGTGCCCCGGAGCACGAATAGATTGGCCGACAGCAGGTGGTGCGTGGCGGACTGGATCCAAGCCAGGTATTGCATCTGGTCCACCAGGTAGACGCCGTCGGTGCCGGTCCATATTCGCCCGTGGGCGATCACCTGGAACAGGTCGAGGGCGAGGATCCAGAGCGACACCGCGCCGAACGCGGCGAGCACGGCGAGCTCGAACCAATCGAGCCGCCTGCGAACGGGCGCGGGCCCGCGGACGGGCGCTCGCGCGGGGCGAGGCGGAGCGGTCCGCGGGACGCCGGCGACGTCTACTTCCGCGCGCATAAGCCACCGACGCTAACAGGACGCTAATAATCAAGCTGTAAGTGTCGAGACGCGGCCGTTGTGCTCAGCGGCTAGCGCGAGAGCTTGTGCTGGAGCACCGACGAGGCGTGCCCGGCCGGCGTGGCCATCGGGTCAATGCCGTGGTCCGAGAGATAGATGCCGGTGGCCGGGATGAACGTGAGCAGCAGGAATGCGGTCAGCGCAATCATCGCGCGGCGCAGCCCGCGGCTCGCGCCCAGCGCTGCCAGCGGCGCCAGCCAGATCAGGTACCAGGGCATGAGCCAGGCGAGGCTCGCAATCAGCGCCAGCGTGGCCCACCCGGCCCGGGAGATCCAGTCGCCGCGCCGGTCGGCGTTGCGTAGACCGCCCGCGAGGAGCAGCACCACGGCCAGGACCACGGCCACGTCGGCCACGCGCAACAACAGCGGCGTGCCGCCGACGCCGAGCGCCAGCCCGACCACGTTGGGGATGCTGAAGGCGGTCAGCAGCGTGCTCTGGTCCTGCAGGTTCGGCAGCGAGACGCCGAACACGGCGAGGCTGAGCGCCGCCAGCGGGATCGCGCCGAGCAGCGCTCCGGCCAGGATCCGGAGCCGGCGCCCGCCGGAGTCGACGGCCAGGAGCAGAAACGGCAGCAGTAGCACGGCGGTGAACTTCACCGCCACGGCCAGCATCAGCACCGCACCCGCGCCGAGGTCGCGGCGGCGCAGGGAGCTTCCGTCGCCAACCGGCGCGGTCAGCAGCGCGATCGCCGCGGTCGACGGCACCAGCATGAAGAAGTCGTTGTGGAAGCCTCCGACGGCGTAGATGATGTAGATCGGGTTGAGCGCGACCAGCGCCACCACCACGCGGGGGTCGCGGCCGAGGTTGCGCGCGCAGCGCCAGAGCAGCGCCAGGAACGCCAGGCTCCCCAGCACCGTCACCGTCTTCAGGAGCCAGTAGGAGACCGACAGCGACCCGATCGGCAACACATATGTAGCCGCGGTGAACAGCGGGCCGTACGGGCTGTGCAGGTTGTGCCAGGTCGCGAACCGGAAGATCGGGTCATGGACCTCCGCCCCGATCACGTGCGTGTAGGGGTTCAGGTGGTGAAGGGCCCCCAGCCGCGCGTAGCCCAGGTAGTTGAAGACGTCGGTAAGCTGCAGCGGCGGGCTCAGCAGCAGCAGCCCGTGGATCGCCAGCACCGAGAGCACGATCGCGCGCGTGGAGAGGTTCCGTACCGCGGCTAGGACCACGCCGTAGGCCACCGCCATCAGCAGCAACAGCACGCTCAGCCCGTAGGCAAGCGTCAACTGATTGTGCGGGAGGCCCCCGAACAGCGCATGCAGCGGCCCCGCTTCCCACGGCGGGAACACCTCGTCCGAGCGAGGCACGAGCACCGAGGGGCCGGCGGTCGCGAACGCCACCACCGCGAGCACGGCGACGACGATCGACGCGAGCGCGATCCGGCCGGCGAGCGGCCCGACGACAATCCGGATCCGCG
>Ga0209577_10000211_pt1 | contig 58447 bp, 48 predicted proteins | sample GraSoiAngelo_109_FD_185874 | JGI IMG/M metagenome (GOLD analysis project Ga0209577, IMG submission 185874) | Grasslands soil microbial communities from the Angelo Coastal Reserve, California, USA - 14_0903_12_20cm (SPAdes) (version 2) | ecosystem: Environmental > Terrestrial > Soil > Grasslands... | reverse complement strand
AGCGCGGGCATGGCGTAAGATACGTGGGACGCGCTAGATTTCGAGCGACAACGGATTCCGTGGTGATTTGCGGCCTATTGCAGCCACGTTAAACAAGTCGCTAAAACGCCAGGATGACCATCACCCTCCGCGACCTCTTGAATGACGGCAAAGTCCACGTCCTCGACGGGGCGATGGGCACCATGCTGTATTCGAAGGGCTTCTTCCTCAACGTCTGTTACGACGAGCTGAACGTGAAACAGCCCAAGCTCGTCCAGGAAGTGCACGAGGCCTACGTCCGCGCCGGCGCCGAGCTCCTCGAGACCAATACGTTCGGCGCCAACCCGGTCAAGCTCCGCACCTTCGGGCTCGCCGACGACACGGAACAGATCAACCGGACCGCGGCCGAGCTGGCCCGCAAAGCGAGCGCCGGCCGGGCCAGTGTCGTGGGCGCCATCGGGCCGCTCGGCGTGCGGCTGGAGCCGTTCGGCGCCCTGTCCCGGGAGGAAGCGTTCGCGCACTTCCAGCGGCAGGTGCAGGGCCTCGTCGCGGGCGGGGTGGACGGGTTCATCCTGGAGACCTTCTCCGACGTGGACGAGATCCACCAGGCGCTGCGCGCGGTGCAGAGCGTCTCCGACCTCCCCGTCATCGCGCAGATGACGATCGGCGACGACGGCCTCACGCATTACGGCACCGCACCGGAGACCTTCGCCAAGCAGCTCGCCGAGTGGGGCGCCGCCGTGATCGGGGTGAACTGCTCGGTCGGCCCGGCGGGCGTACTCGAGGCGGTCGAGAAGCTGGTGAAGGCCACCGACCGACCCATCTCCGCTGTGCCCAATGCCGGCCTCCCCAAGGACGTGGGCGACCGCAAGATCTATCTCGCCTCACCCGAGTACATGGCGAGCTACGCCCGCCGCATGATCGAGGCGGGCGCCCGCATCGTGGGCGGCTGCTGCGGCACGACGCCCGAGCACATCAAGAAGATCCGCGACTACGTGGCGAGCGTGGTGCCCCGTCACCAGCCGGTGGTGCAGACACGCGAGACGATCGCACCGCCCGCGGGAGTGAAAGAGGTGCCGCTGGCCACGCGCTCTCACTGGGGTGCGAAGCTGGCTGCGGGCAAGCTGGTGACGAGCGTGGAAATCGTCCCGCCCAAGGGCGTGGACCCCACGCCGATGCTCGAGCAATGCCGGGCTCTCAAGGCGGCCGGCGTCGACGCGGTGAACGTCCCCGACGGTCCGCGGGCCCAGAGCCGCATGGGGGTGCTCCCGTCGGCCATCCTGATCCAGAAGGAAGTGGGGATCGAGACCGTCATTCACTACTGCTGCCGGGACCGCAACCTGCTCGGCATGCTGTCGGACATCCTGGGCGCGCACGCGGCGGGGCTGCGCAACATCCTCATCATCACCGGAGACCCGCCCAAGATGGGCCCCTACCCCGAGGCTACGGCCGTCTTCGACATCGATTCGATCGGCCTCACCAACCTGGTGTATCGGCTGAACCACGGGCTCGACCCCGGCAACAACCCGATCGGCGCGCCGACCCGGTGGGCGATCGGCGTGGGGGTGAACCCCGGCGCCGTGGAGCTGGACCGCGAGCTTTCCCGATTCCACTGGAAGGTGGACGCGGGCGCGGAGTTCGCCGTGACGCAGCCGGTGTTCGACGTGCGGCAGCTGGAGAGCTTCCTCAAGCGCGTGGAAACGTATCGCATCCCGATCGTGGCGGGGATCTGGCCGCTGGTCAGCTTGCGCAACGCCGAGTTTCTCGCCAACGAGGTGCCGGGGGTCGTCGTGCCGCCCGAGGTGTTGGAGCGGATGCGCCGGGCGCAGGACAAAGGGAAGGAAGCGGCGCTCGCCGAGGGCGTGAAGATCGCGCGCGAGATGTTCCAGCAGGTGAAAGGTAGCGTCCAGGGCGTGCAGGTAAGCGCGCCGTTCGGGCGGGTGGAGGTGGCGCTGGAGGTGTTCGGGTAGCCATACTCCACCGTTCCCCCGATCACCGGAGGCTTCGAGAAATGCGATCAGCACTGTGCGCGGCCCTCGTTGCGGCCGCGTGCGCCCCGGCGGACAAGTCGCGCGCGGCCGCCGCCGGGCCCGCTCAGAAGTACGCCGGCACCTGGGACGGACGGGCGTACCACAGCGAAAGCGACACCGGTACGCCGTTCCGCATCGTCTCGAGCGTGGCGGAGGACGGATCGCTCCGCGGCACGCTCATGTTCGCGCAGGTCGAAGCCCCGCCGATCCCCGTGCGGGCGCGTCAGGTCAGCGACACCGCCCTCGTGGACGAGATCGGGCCGTACCAGAGCCCGTCCACGCACCGCCGCGTCCTGACGACCACCACGGGCAGGCTCCACGGCGACTCGCTCAACGGCACGTTCGAGATGCGGAGCGCGGACGACGGGAACGTGATCATGAGGGGCAACTTCCGCTCCAGGCGCATCACGCCTTAGTTGAGGGCTCTTCGCCCCACGGAGGACACAATGCGTTTTGCCGCTATCGTCGCTCTTGCCGTTTTCGGCGCGTCGTGCGCCGGGTCGGACGATGCCTCCGATCGACCACGCAATAGCGCGGCCGACTCCGCGTTCCATGCCGACTCGGCGATCCTGGCCGCCATCGTGGAGCGCGACGCCGCGGAGCGGCGCCGCGGCGCGGGCACACAGACGAGCGGCGGTTTCGCGCCCTACACCGGCGGCGGTCCCACCGCACCCCCGACGTTCTCCAGGACCGACCCGGCGCCCGCCGCGACTCCCGCCATCGCGGCCGCGGGCGTTCGCGCCGTGAACACCTATGAAGCCGCCCATCACATGCGGGGCAACAAAGGACGGGTCACGCTCGCCATCCTCTACGGCACGCGGTGCCCGCGATCTCAGGCGATGTTTCCGGGCTTCGTCGCGCTTGCCCACCACTACGAGGGGCAGGCCTTCGATGTCGCCGCATTCTCCATGGACGAGCCCGAGGACAAGGACGCCGTCCCGGGGTTCTTGGCGCGATACCACGCGCCGTTCGACCCTCTCTATGTCAAGCCGTGGCAGCCCGGAGCGTTGTTCGATGCGCTCATCCCGCTCGGGTTCCACATCCCGACCCCGTGGAACCTGCCGTACGTGGCGGTGCTCGATTCACAGGGCAGCGTCGTCGCGGAGTGGGATGGCGCGACCAATCTCGCGGCGGTCGACGCCGCGATCCAATCCCAGCTCGCGCGATAACCGACCGCGCTCGCCTCGGCCTGACCGCCCTGCTGGCGGTGTACGGCGGGTTCCTCATCGTCCATCCGGGCCACTACGGCTGGCTCGACAGCCTCGACCTTGCCATACACGAGTTCGGGCATCCGGTGTTCGGCATCTTTGGCGAGTTCGTCGGCTTCCTCGGCGGCACCCTCACGCAGGTCCTCATCCCCGCCATCTTTGTAGCGTACTTCTGGCGTCGCGGCGATCGGCACGCCGCCATGGTGGCTCTGTGGTGGGTCGCCCAGAGCCTCTGGAACGTCGCCGTATACGTGCAGGACGCCCGTGCCGAAGAGCTGCCCCTGGTGGGCGGCGGCGACCACGACTGGAACTATCTCCTCGGCCGGCTCGGTCTGCTGCAACAGGACCGGCTGATCGGCGGCGGCGTTCGCATGGTGGGAATCCTGCTGTATGCCTGGTCCTGCCTCATGGGCTGGACCTACGCTAGCGGGAGCGCCGAGCCGTTGTAGGTTAGCTCCGACCTCAAAGGAGAGCCGATGCCGACCGCCACCGTCAACATTGTCGCCATCCTGGTCGCCGCGCTCGTCACGTTCGTGCTCGGCGCTTTCTGGTACTCCCCGGTCCTGTTCGCCCGCCAATGGATGCAGGCGCAAGGGTACACGCCCGAGAAGGTCGAGCAGATGAAGAAGAAGGGCATGACCCGCGGGTACGCCGTGTCCATGCTCTGCTACGTGGTGACGGCGTATGTCGTGGCGCTGCTCGCCGGCTACACGAACTCGACGACGCTGGCGCAGGGCCTGTGGCTCGGGTTCCTCTCCTGGCTCGGCTTCGCGGCGACGATCGGGCTCGCCGCCAACATGTTTTCCGAGAAGCCCATCGCCGCGTGGGTGATCGACGCCGGCTATCAGCTCGCGTACCTCGTTCTCATGAGCGTGCTGCTCTCGCTGTGGCGCTGAGCCGGTGAGCCACGCGGGCGCGATCCGGCGGCTCGGCGGGTCTCGCCCGTGAGATTCCCCCACCCGCTGACGCTGCTCGTGGGCTGCGTGCTCGTCGCCGCCCTGGCGAGTCACGTGCTGCCGCCCGGCGAATACGACCGGCGCGACGATGCCGCCACCGGTCGCCGCGTCGTGGTCCCCGGCACCTACCACGCGGTCGCGCCACGGCCGGTGACCGCCTTTCAGGCGCTGGTCGCGATTCCACGCGGCATGGGCGACGCGGCGGCGGTGATCTTCTTCGTGTTCCTGATCGGGGGCGCGTTCACCGTGGTGGACGAGACGGGCGCTCTGCGGCAGGGGGTCGACTGGCTGGTACGACGCTTCGGGCATTCGGAGCGGCTCGTCATTCCCGTGGCTGCGCTCGCGTTCGCCTTGGGCGGCGTGCTCGACAACATGAAAGAGGAAATCATCGCGCTCGTGCCGGTGATGCTGCTGCTCGCCCGCCGGCTGGGCGTGCAACCGGTCGTCGCCGTGGCCACGAGCCTGGGCGCCGCGGCGGTGGGCGCGGCGTACAGCCCCATCAATCCGTTTCAAGTGGGCATCGCGCAGCAGCTCGCACAAGTGCCGCTGCTCTCGGGCGCGTTGTTTCGCCTCGCCTTCCTGGCGGCGGCCCTGACAGTGTGGATCTGGGGAACGTTGCGCTGCGCCGCGCGCGGCCACACGACGCCCCTGGACCGGACCGCCCCGGACGCCGGCTCGCTCGACCGCCGCCGCGCCGCGGTGCTCGCGCTGGTGGTCGGCGCGTTCGTCGTGCTCGTGGCCGGCGTGCGGCGGGGCTGGGGCTTCAACGAAATGGCGGCCCTGTTCTTCACGATGGGCGTAGCCGCTGGGCTGGTCGGCGGGCTGGGCGTGGCCGGCACGGCCGACGCGCTCGTCGCTGGCTTCCGGTCCATGGCGTACGCCGGGCTGCTCATCGGCTTCGCCCGGGCGATTTTCGTGACGCTCGAGCAAGGCCGGATCGTGGATACCCTGGTGCACGGCCTGTTCGCGCCGGTGGCGCACCTGCCGCTCGGGCTCGCCGCCGTCGGCATGATGGTCGTGCACACGCTGGTGCACGTCCCGGTGCCGAGCCCGACCGGACACGCCGTCCTCACGCTGCCGATCCTCGTGCCCCTGTCGGACCTGCTGGGCCTGTCGCGCCAGGTGACGGTGCTCGCCTACCAGTACGGCGGCGGATTGTGCGAGCTGTTCACACCCACCAACGGGGCGCTCATGGCGATCCTCGCCGCGGCCCAGGTGCGCTACGAAGACTGGCTGCGGTTCGCGCTCCCGCTCTTGCTCGCCTTGCTGGCCTTGGGCGCCGTCGCCATCGGGCTGGGCGTGGCGCTCGGCGTCCAGTAGCTATTCTCCTTTCAGCTTCTCGATCTCCCTCCGCTCGCGCTTCGTCGGCCGCCCCTTTCCTTCGTAGCGCAGCGACGGCGCCACCCGGAGCTGCTCGGCCAGTCGCTCCCGCCGCCGCTTCCCCTCGGGGTCTTCGTCGTACAGCGCCGCGGCGGCGGCGGGCGAGGCGCGGTGCTCCGCGAGGCCGCGCACCACGACCAGGTACTCGAACGGGCCGCGTCGGACCCGCAGGCGGTCGCCGACGCCGAGCGGTTTCGCCCGTTTGGCGCGCTCGCCGTTGAGCTCGACCTGTCCGGCGCCGACGGCCGCCGCGGCGAGCGCCCGCGTCTTGAAGAAGCGCGCGGCCCACAGCCAGCGATCGAGCCGTACCCGAGTTGGTCGCGTCACGCGCGATCCTCCTGCAAGCTCCACACGGGGGGCCGCTCGTGCGTATACTCCGTACCCACGGTCCCCCCGACACCCGTTCCCCAGAGCCGAATGCTCGCTCGGATGCCGACTCACCAGCCAGACGTCCTGCCCGACCGCCGCCCGTCGCGCGCGTTCCGCCTGGAAACGCTCACGGCCTTGAGCGCCGGCCTGATCGCGGCATGCGGCACGCCCGGCGTACGCGGGGTCGCGGGCACCGCGCCGGCGCCGAACGTGTTCTGGACGCCCCCGCCCGCGCGGCGGGCCGACGCGCCGGCCCCCGCGCAGCTCCCGCCCGACGTGGCCGAGCGCGTCGCCCAGCTCAAGCTCGCCGACGTGATCGACATTGCGCTGCGGAACAACGCGGCGACCGGCGCGGCGTGGGCCGACGCACGCGCGGCGGCGGCGAGCTACGGCGCGGCGCAGGGGCAATACTACCCCACCCTCTCGCTCGACGGAACCGTGACCGCGATCAAGACCGTGCCCTCCGCGGGCCGGCTGGCGACGAAGCAGCAGTTTCTCAATCCGACGCTCAACCTTTCGTGGCTGCTGTTCGACTTCGGCGGTCGCTCGGGCTCGATCGGCGCGGCGCGCGAGGCCCTGCTCGCCGCGGACTGGACCCACAACGCGACGCTGCAAAACGTGGTGCTCGACGTGGAGCAGGCGTACTTCGACTACCTCGGCACCAAGGCGTTGCTCGCCGCCCAGCAGACGACGCTCAAGGAGGCCCAGACCAACGTCGAGGCGGCGGAGCAGCGCCACAACGTCGGGCTCGCGACCATTGCCGACGTCCTGCAGGCGCGGACCGCGCTGTCGCAGGCGCGGTTGTCGCTCGAGACGACCGAGGGGCGCCTCCAGACGACGCGCGGCGCCCTGGCGCTGTCGATGGGGCTGCCGGCCAACGTCCCCTACGACCTCGCGGTCCCGTCCGACACGACGGTCCCCCCCGGCATCAGCGACAGCGTCGACGCGCTCATCGAGCGCGCGGTGCGCGAGCGCCCGGACCTCGCGGCGGAGCGCGCCCGGGTCGCGGCGGCGCGGGCGCGGCTGAGCGTCGCCCGCTCGCAGGCGTTACCCTCGCTCAGCGTCGGCGGCACGACCGCCGAGACCGATTTCCTCAACGGCAGGCCGGTGTTCCGGAACAGCTATACGGCGACGGTCACGCTCTCGATCCCGCTGTTTTCCGGCGGAGCGCAGATCTACGACGTCAAAGCCGCGGGGGCGGCCGCCGACGCCGCGGCGCTCCGCGCCCACGGCTTCGAGCAGTTGGTGATCTATCAGGTATTCAACGCCTACTATGCGCTGCGCACCGCCACCCAGCAGGTGCGCACCGGCGCCGATCTGCTCGCGAGCGCCACCCAGTCGGAGCAGGTGGCGCTGGGTCGATACCGGGCAGGCGCCGGCAGCCTGCTCGACCTGCTCACCGCGCAGGCGGCGCTGGCGAGCGCGCGCGCGGACGCGATCGCCGCGCGGTTCTCATGGTACCTCGCGCTGGCCCAGCTGGCACACGACACGGGAGTGCTCGGCCTCGACGGCGGGACTCCACTGCACGTTCGCACCGATTCGACGGGAACGCCCAAATAGATGAAGCTCGCCATCCTGGTCGCGGCGCTCGTGCCGTCCACGCTGCTCGGCTGCTCGCACAAGGGAGGCGGCGGATCGCCCCGCGTCCCCGTGACCGTCGCCCACGCCGAACGGCGGGCCGTGCCGTTCGAGATCCCCGCGACCGGGACCGCGGAGCCGGTGCAGACGGTGTCGGTGCAAGCGCAGGTGACCGGCGTGCTCACCCACGTGACCTTTCACGAGGGCGACGACGTCACCGCCGGTCAGGTGCTGTTCGAGATCGACCCGCGACCCTTCCAGGCGGCGCTCGACCAGGCCAAGGCCGTGCTGGCTCGCGACCAGGCGCAGCAGCAAGCGGCCGAGCTCGACGCCCAGCGCTACGCGAAGCTCGTGAAGCAGGACTACGTCACCGAGTCGGACTACGACGCCAAGCGCGCCGCCGCCGACGCGCTGCACGCGACGGTGCGGGCGGACTCCGCGGCCGTCGCCAACGCCGCGCTCAACCTCGAATGGGCCACGATCCGGGCCCCCATCGCGGGGCGCACCGGGCGGCTCCTGGTGCGCGAGGGCAACCTGGTGCGGGCCAACAACCCCGACCCGCTCGTGATCATCAATCAGATCCATCCGATCCTCGTGCGCTTCGCGGTGCCGGAGGGGAACCTCGCCGGCATCCAGCGCTACCGCCGCAACCGGCTGCCGGTGCTCGTGAGTCCGTCCAAGAGCGACACGGTCTTCACGGAGGGCGCGCTGTCGTTCGTGGACAACAGTGTGGATACGACGACGGGGACCGTGCTCCTCAAGGCCGAGTTCCCCAACCGGGACAACGCCCTGTGGCCGGGTGAGTTCCTGAACGTGCGGCTGCAACTCTACGTGGAAGACAGCGCGGTGGTCGTGCCGTCACAGGCCGTGATGAACGGGCAACAGGGGACCTATCTGTTCGTGGTGAACCAGGACGGCACCGCGCGCTCGCAGTCGGTGACGGTGGAGCGCACCGCGGGCGTGTACACGGTGATCGCACAAGGCGTGCGCGCGGGCGACGACGTCGTCACCGACGGCCAGCTGCGGCTCGTATCCGGCGCGGCCGTCGAGGTGAAGGGGGTTGCCGACGCAGCGCGCGAGCTGGGGGGCGACAAATGAACATCTCGGAGCTGTTCATCAAGCGGCCCGTCATGACGACGCTCGTCATGCTCGGGATCCTCGTGTTCGGCCTGATGGCCTACCGGCTGCTGTCGGTGAGCAACCTGCCGAACGTCGATTTCCCCACGATCCAGGTGAACGCGAGCCTCCCGGGCGCGAGCCCCGAGACCATGGCGTCCGGCGTGGCGACGCCGCTCGAGAAGCAGTTCTCCACCATCGCCGGGATCGATCAGATGACCTCCTCGTCGAGCCTCGGCAGCACCAACATCACGCTGCAGTTCACCCTGGACCGCAACATCGACGCCGCCGCGCAGGACGTGCAGGCCGCGATCTCCAAGACGCTGCGCCAGCTCCCCACCGGCATCGTCCCGCCCTCCTACCAGAAGGTGAACCCGGCCGACCAGCCGATCATCTACTACGCCTTGAGCTCGGGCACGCTGTCGCTGTCGGAGCTGGACGAGTACGCCGAGACGTTCATCGCGCAGCGCCTGTCCATGGTCGACGGCGTGGCGCAGGTGAACGTGTACGGCGCGGCGAAGTACGCGGTGCGCATCCAGCTCGATCCCAAGGCGCTCGCCACGCGCGGCATCGGCATCGACGAGGTCGCAAACGGGGTCGACGCGGGCAACGTGAACCTGCCGACGGGCATTCTGTGGGGCCCGCACCGGGCGTACACCGTACTGGCGAACGGGCGGCTCCAAAACGCCGAGCAGTTCCGACCGCTGGTCGTGACCTACCGCAACGGCGCCCCGGTGCGCCTGCAGGACCTCGGGCTCGTGCTCGACGACATCCAGGACAACAAGAGCGCCGCCTGGTTCAACGGCAACCGGGCCATCGTGCTGGCCATCCAGCGGCAACCGGGAACGAACACCGTGGCGGTGGCGGCTCGGGTGCGTGGCGTCATGCAGACCCTGAAGCAGCAGCTCCCCGGATCGGTCGACCTGCAGCTCCGCTCCGACCGCTCGGTGTCGATCCTCGCCTCGCTTCACGACGTGCAATTCACCCTGTTCCTGACGCTCGCGCTCGTCGTGCTGGTGATTTTCCTGTTCCTGCGAAACCTTTCGGCCACCGTCATCCCCAGCCTGGCGCTGCCGTTCTCGCTCGTGGGCACGTTCGCGGTGATGTACGCGCTCGACTACAGCCTCGACAACCTGTCGATGATGGCGCTCACGCTGTCGGTCGGATTCGTGGTGGACGACGCCATCGTGATGCTCGAGAACATCGTGCGCAACATGGAGAAGGGAACGCCCGCGCTCGCAGCCGCGTTCGCCGGATCACGCGAGGTCGGGTTCACCATCCTCTCCATGACGCTGTCGCTCGCGGCCGTTTTCATTCCGGTCCTGTTCATGGGGGGGATCATCGGCCGGCTGTTCCACGAGTTCGCCGTCACCATCGGCGCCGCGATTCTCGTGTCGGGCGTGGTGTCGCTCACCCTCACGCCGATGCTGTGCAGCCGCTTCCTCAAGCCGTCACGTGAAGGGCACCACGGCCGGTTCTACGAGGCGTCCGAGCGCGTCTACGAGCGCGTCCTGCGCGCGTACGAGGGCAGCCTCGGCTGGGTGATGGAGCGGCGCGCCCCCGCGCTCGTCTTCTCCGCGGCGATCCTCGTCGCGACGGGGGTCCTGTTCTGGGCGATCCCCAAAGGCTTCCTGCCGAGCGAGGACAACTCCCAGATCTTCGGGACGACGGAGACCGTCGAAGGGACGTCGTTCGACGAGCTGGTGCGCCATCAGCAGCAGGTCATGGCGATCCTGCAGGCCGACCCCAACGTGGACGCCACGATGTCTTTCCTGGGCGGCGGCCAGATCAACCAGGGCCGGGTGTTCATGCAGCTCAAGCCCCGCTCCCAGCGCGACATGAGCGTGGACGAGCTGATCCGCTATTTCAATCGCAAGCTGTCCGGCATCCCCGGCATCCAGGTGTTCCTGCAGAACCCGCCCCCGATCCAGATCGGCGGCCGCCGCACCAAGAGCCTGTACCAGTTCACGCTCCAGGGCCCGGACCGGGTGGCGCTGTACGACAACGCCAACCGGCTCTCGGCCGAGCTCCGCAAGCTGCCGGACCTGATCAACGTCACGAGCGACCTGGTGATCTCGAACCCGCAGGCCAGCGTCGAGATCAACCGCGACCGGGCCGCGGCGCTCGGCGTGACTGCCCGGCAGGTCGAGGAAGCCCTGTACGACGCTTACGGCTCCGCCCAGGTGTCGACGATCTACACCGCGACGAACCAGTATTGGGTGGTGATGGAGCTCCTGCCCCAATACCAGCAGGATCTGTCGGCGCTGAGCCTGCTGTACGTCCGCTCCAACAACGGCACCCTGGTGCCGCTCGCGTCGCTCGCGACCCTGACCTCGAGCGTCGGCCCGCTCACCGTGAACCACGCGGGGCAGCTGCCCGCGGTGACGATCTCGTTCGACCTGCGGCAGGGCGTCTCGATCGGGCCGGCGTCGGCGCAGGTGGAGCGCCTCGCGAGACAGATCCTGCCGTCGAGCATCACCTACGGCTTCGCGGGCACCGCCCAGGCGTTCCAGTCGAGCCAGTCGGGCCTCCTCGTCCTGCTGATCCTCGCGGTGTTCGTGATCTACATGGTGCTCGGGATCCTGTACGAGAGCTTCATCCACCCGATCACCATCCTCTCGGCCCTGCCGTTTGCCGGGTTCGGCGCGCTGATCACGCTGATGCTGTTCCGGATGGAGCTGAGCGTGTACGCCTTCGTGGGCGTGATCATGCTCGTGGGGCTCGTCAAGAAGAACGGCATCATGATGATCGACTTCGCCCTCGAGGCGCAGCGCACGGAGGGCAAGTCGGCGCGCGAGGCGATCCTGCAGGCGTGCAGCATCCGGTTCCGGCCCATCATGATGACCACGATGGCCGCGCTCATGGGGACGCTGCCGATCGCCTTGGGCGTGGGCCAGGGCTCGGAGTCCCGGCGTCCCCTCGGGATCGCCGTCGTGGGCGGGCTGGCGTTCTCGCAGTTCATCACGCTGTACGTGACGCCGGTGATCTACACCTACCTGGACGAGCTGCAGCAGTGGCTGGGGCGCCGGGCGCCGCAGCGCGCGGCGGTGGTGGCTCCGGCACCCGCGGACTGACGCGCGGAGTGGCGGGAGCGGCGCGGACTGGCGGTCCCGAGGCGAAGACGCAAGGGGTGCGCTAACTTCCCCCCTCATGCACGAATGGCAAGTGTGGTTCATCGCCGCCCTGCTGCTCTTCGTGGCCGAGATGATCGCGCCCGGGTTCTGGCTGCTCTCGGTGGCCGTGGGCTCCCTCGCGGCGGGCCTGGTCTCGCTGGTGCTCCCGGGCGTGGTGGCGCCGGCGCTGGCCTTCGGCGCCGGCACGCTGCTGTCGCTGGTGGGCGTGCGTCCCGTCCTGCTGCGGCTGCTGCATCGCGCCGGCCGGGACATCAGGACCAACGTGGACGCGCTCGCGGGAAAGGTCGGGATCGTGTCCACGCGCATCGACCCCACCACCGGAAAGGGGCGGGTCCTGGTGGAGGGGGAAGACTGGCGCGCGGCGTCGCTCATGGATGCGCCCCTCGAGCCCGGGACGCGGGTGATGGTCGTGCGGGTGGAAGGGACAACCCTGTACGTGGACAAGGAGACGTGAGTCATGCCCTTCTCACTCTACCAGCTCGTGCTCCTGGCCGGCGGTGTCGTGGTCCTGGTGTACGTGTCCAAAGCCATCCGCATCGTGCAGCAGGCCCAGACGATGGTCATCGAGCGGCTGGGCAAATACCACCGCACGCTGAGCTCCGGGCTCAACTTCATCAACCCGGTGCTCGATAAGCCGCGCCCGATCGACTGGCACCAGGTGATCGTGACGCCGGCGGGGGACTCGTTCGCGCGCCACTTCCGCACCGACAAGATCGACCTGCGGGAGACGGTGTACGTGTTCCCGCGCCAGAACGTGATCACGAAAGACAACGTCGTCGTGGAGATCGACGCGTTGATCTATTCCCAGATCACCGACCCGGTGCGCGCCACCTACGAGATCGCGAACCTGCCCGATGCGATCGAGAAGCTGACGCAGACCACCCTGCGGAATGTGATCGGCGAGATGGAGCTGGACCACGTGCTCTCGTCGCGGGACACGATCAACGCCAAGCTGCGCGAGATCCTGGACGAGGCGACGCACAAGTGGGGAGCCAAGGTGAGCCGGGTCGAGCTCAAGGACATCAACCCGCCGCGCGACATCCGCGACGCGATGGAGAAGCAGATGCGCGCCGAGCGCGACCGGCGCGCCGCGATCCTCACCGCCGAGGCCGAGAAGCAGTCGCGCACCCTGCAGTCGGAAGGCATCCGGCAGTCTGAGATCAATCAGGCCGAAGGCCAGAAGCAGGCGAAGATCCTCGCGGCCGAGGCCGAGGCCAACGCCCGCCTCAAGGTCGCCGAAGCGGAGGCCCAGGCGATCGAGCGGATCACGACCGCCATCAAGGGAACCGGCGGCGATCCGGCACGGTACCTGATCGCCATCCGCTATATCGAAGCGCTCAAGGAGATGGTCACGAGCCCGCAGAGCAACAAGGTCATTTACCTACCTTACGAAGCGACGGGCGTGCTGGCGTCGCTCGGCGGCATCCGGGAGATGCTGGCGGGCCCGTCGGAGGGAAAAAAGGCATGATGCGTAAAGCGATCGCCGCAGCCGGTCTTGCCGCGCTGTCACTGTCCGCCCGTCCGACTGTTCGGCTACCCGCCTGCGATCCCGGCAACGCGGGGCTCACGCTGCCCGAAGGCTTCTGCGCCGTCATGGTCGCCGATCAGGTGGGGACTGCCCGGCACCTCGCCGTGGCCCCGAACGGCGACCTGTTCGTCGCGATCGCCGGCGGGCGCTCGGGCTCGGGGGGCGTGCTCGCCCTGCGGGACACCACGGGCGACGGCAAGGCCGACGTGCGGCAGACATTCGGCAGCGAGGGCGGCACCGGCATCGCACTCGGAAAGGGAGTGCTGTACGCCAGCACGTCATCCACGGTATATCGCTACGCGATGCCTGCCGGAAGCCTCATGCCGCTCGGCACGCCGGACGTGATCGTGAAAGACCTGCCCACGGGCGGCCACAGCGCCAAGAATCTCGCCCTCTCCCCCGACGGCCGGACCCTGTTCGTGAACTTCGGCTCGGCCACCAACTCCTGTCAGGCCGCAGACCGCTCGAACGAGTCGCCCGGCGAGGACCCCTGCCCCGAGCTCGCCTATCGGGCCGGCGTGTGGCGGTTCGACGCCACGAAGCTCGACCAGACCCGGTTGAGCGGCACCCGCTTCGCCACGGGCATCCGCAACGCCGTCGGGCTCGCCTTCGCGCCCTCGGGTGAGCTGTACGCCACGCAACACGGGCGCGATCAGCTGGGTCAGAACTGGTCCAAGCTGTTCACCATCGAGCAGAGCGCCGAGAAGCCGTCCGAGGAGTTCTTCAAGCTCTCGGAGGGCGCCGATTTCGGCTGGCCCTATTGCTACCACGACGCGGAGCTCGGCCACCTCGTGCTCGCGCCCGAGTACGGCGGCGACGGCAAGCAGGTGGGACGCTGCAAAGACAAGCAGGAGCCGCTGGTGGCCTTCCCGGGACACTGGGCGCCGGACGGCTTGACGTTCTATGCGGGGACCCAGTTCCCCGAGCGCTATCGGGGCGGCGCGTTCGTCGCGTTCCACGGCTCCTGGAACCGTGCGCCGCTCCCCCAGGCGGGCTACCGCGTGGCCTTCGTGCCCTTCAAGAACGGCAAGCCGGTCGGCGGCTACGAGACGTTCGCGGACGGCTTTTGGAAAGAGGACCGCGCGGGACCCAAGCACCGCCCGGTGGGCGTGGCGGTGGGGCCGGACGGGTCGCTGTATATCACGGACGACGCGGCCGGCACGATCTGGCGGGTGATCTACAAAGGCCGGTGAGAGGCCGGGGAAGGGGGGTGGCGGGGTACTCCAAACGGTCGCTCGTCGACAAACTCGGGATCAAGGATGGCTGGGCGATCGCCATCCTCAATGCGCCCAAGGAGTACGCCCGTACGCTGGGCAAGCTGCCGTCGGGTGTAACGCGCAAGTCGAGCCCGGTGGGCCCGGTCGACTTCATCCAGTTCTTCACGAAGAAGAAGCGGGAGCTGGAGCGGCGGTTCGCAGGGCTGGCGCGCGCGCTTGCGCCCGCCGGCATGTTGTGGATCTCGTGGCCCAAGAAATCGTCCGGGGTGGCGACCGATCTGACCGAGGACGTGATCCGCGCGATCGGGCTCGGGCATGGTCTGGTGGACGTGAAGGTGGCGGCGGTGGACGAGGTGTGGTCGGGGCTCAAGTTCGTGCGACGGGTGAAGGATCGGTAGCGGACCCATGAGCGAAAAACGGCCCGGCGATTCGCCGGGCCGTTCGCGTTTCCATGCTCCGGGGCGGTCTCCAGGGGATCTTGCGGGCCTCCGTTCCCGTAGTCATGTTCGTCTGCGTTCGACGAATCGGCCCGTCCCCGTTTGTGGGGACACCCGCAGCCGTCGGCCGATTCAAGCAGCGCCGTCGTTCCGTTGCACAGCCGAGGTGTGTCGTGTGGACCCGGGTGTTTCAGACCGGGCCCACCGTTTGGGGTTGGTTCACTCGGAGGCGACGTCCGCAACCCGGCCCCGCGTGCGTGCCGTACAGGTGCGCGCCGGCCGACCTGGGAGCGCGGCGCGGCTCACGCAGACGCATGAGCCGCGTCCCAGCTGTCCCGGCGTCTTGGAGGGTTTATGTCCAGGCGTTTGTGCTGTGCCCTCACCCTGCTCTTCCTTTCCGCGGTCTCGCTCGCGCAGGCGCAGAACCGAGAAATCAGCGGGAAGGTTCTCAACGCCGTCACGCGCGAAGCGATCCCCTACCCGACGATCTCCGTCGTCGGGGGCATTCAGGCCGCGCAGGGTGACGCACGCGGCGAGTTTCGTATCGTCGTCCCCGTGGCGCCCGTGACGCTATCGGCCCGCGCGATCGGGTACAAGCGAGGCGCTGTCAAAGTGCCCGAAGCACAGTCGAGCATCGAGCTCGCGTTGGATCGAGACGTGCTCAACCTCGAGGCCGTAGTCGTAACCGGGCAAGCCACGAGCGTGGAGAGCCGCAACTCGCCGACCGCCGTGCGCAATATCTCGAGCGACCAGTTGAACGCCGTTCCGGCGCAATCGCCCGAGCAGGCGCTGCAGGGCAAGGTGCCCGGCGCCTTGATCAACATGAACAGCGGCGCCCCGGGCGGAGGCGGACAGATGCAGATCCGCGGCGTGACGACGATCCTTGGCAACGGCCAGCCGCTCTACGTGGTGGACGGAGTGGTCGTCAGTAACGAGCAAATTCAGTCGGGCGCCAACTCGGTCACCGGGGCGGCGAACCGCAACGTCAGCACCGGCATCGCGAGCAACCAGGACAACGGCACCAATCGGCTCGCCGACTTCGTCACCGGCGACATGGAGTCGGTGCAAGTGTTGGAGGGCGCGGCAGCCTCTGCCTCGATTTATGGCTCCCGGGCGACGAATGGCGTGGTCATTATTACCACCAAGCGCGGCCGCCACGGGGAGACGCAGTTCCATGTGACGCAGCGCGTCGGCCGTTACGACGCGATCCGGCTCCCGGGCTCCCGCGTCTTCCCCAACAAAGCCGCCGCGTTTGACGCGGTGAGATACAACGTAGGTGACTCGGCGCGCGCCCAGAAGCTCGTGGACTCCGCGTATACGATCAGTCCCAATCCCTTCTATGACTATCAGGGGGAGCTCTACGGACAGCACAGCCTCTCCTACGAAACCGGCTTGACGGTGAGCGGCGGCTCGGAGACCGCGCGGTACTTCCTGTCGGGCGGGGTCAAGAAGGACTACGGCACCATGATCGGCACGAGCGCGCAGCGCCAGTCGCTCCGCCTCAATACCGACTTCACGATGGGAAGCCGCGTGAGCCTCAGCGTCGGTGCGGCCGTCATGCGATCCATCAACGATCGCGGCCTCTCGAACAACGACAACACGTTCACGAGCCCGCTCTACGCGTTTGCGTACAGCCCGTCGATTCTCGACCTGGCGCACCCTGACGCCAACGGCAATTACCCGATGAACCCGTTCCCCGGCGGCGGAGGTAACCAGGCGTCCAACCCGTTCCAGACGATGGCCTTTCTCACCAACCGCGAGGACATCTGGCGACAGCTCGGTTCCGCCAACCTCCGGTGGACCGCGTTCACGACGGAGCGTCACCGACTGGAGCTCAGCCTGACCGGCGGCATCGACCAGTTCAACCAGGACAACCAGATCTACTCGCCGAACTTTCTGCAGTACGAAACACCTTTGGCGACGGACGGCTTCTCCGGCCACGCGGTGCAGGGCACCGCAAACAGCCGGCTCATGAACGGATCCGCGAACGCCGTGTGGACGTACTCCCCGAGCGCCCTGCCGCTCCGGGCGACGACCTCCTTCGGCTTGCAAGGTGCCGAGCAGAATACCAACACGTATCGGGTGCAGGCCCGTGGCCTCGTCCCGGGTGTCGGAACGGTCAACCAAGGGACGATCCAGACCTTCCAGCGGAAGGAACTCGTCCGCGACCAGGCTATCTACGGGCAGGAAGAGGTAGTGGGGCTCGACGAGCGGCTCCTTGTGGCAGTCGGCTTCCACGCCGACCGGAGCAGCGCCGACGGAGACCAGAACCATTTCTTCTTCTATCCCAAGGCCGCCGCGTCCTACCGCTTCCTCGCGCCTATCTCCCACGTCGACGAGATCAAGGTGCGAGCCGCCGTGGGGCAATCCGGAAACCGACCGAACTACGGAAATCGCGACCTCGTGCTGCAGACGGCCGGACGCATCGGCGGGGAGAACGGCATCGGCGTTCCGAGCACGATCCCGATTGGCAATCCCAAGGTCGAGCCCGAGCGCATGACGGAGCAGGAATACGGGATGGACGCGCAGTTCCTCGGCGAGCGGCTCGCTTGGGAGGGCACGTACTTCAAGCGCCGCATCACCAAGCTCTTGCTGACCGCTCCCCTGAACCCCGGCTCAGGCTTCACGAACCAGATCATCAACGGGGGCGAGCTCGAGAGCAAGGGCTGGGAGCTCGGCCTTCGGGCGAACCTCCTGCGCAGCCCGCAGCTCAACGATGTCTTCCGCGCCACCTTTTACAAAGTGACCCAGACCGTCGTCGACCTGCCGGTGCCGAGTTTTGTGGTCGGAAGCTCCGGCTTCGGGGTGGCGTACGGTCGCAGCCGGATCGCCAAGGGCGCCTCTACGACCGCGATCTGGGGGAACGCGCCGATTGGACCGGGGGGCGCGCGGGTCGACACGATCATCGGCGACGCCACTCCCAAATTCCAGATGCAGTTCACCAATGACCTGACCTGGAAGGCGCTCACGCTCAGCGCGCTGGTGGATTGGCGCCACGGCGGGCAGGTCTCCGACATGACGAACAACCTGTTCGACGAAGGGCGGGTGTCGCGGGACTACGATCAGCCCTCGCCCGACACGACGGTCGGCAAGACGCTAGGGGCCTACCGCTACAAGAAGTGGGCTGGCGGTGCCGACGCCCGGGTATACGTACAGGACGCCTCGTTCGTGAAGTTGCGTGAGGTGACCTTGAGCTATGCCTTGCCGCAACAATGGGTCAGCAACGTGTTCGGCAACCGGGTGCGCGGCGCGCGTGTAAGCGTCAGCGGCCGCAACCTGGTCACCGTGTCGCACTACTGGGGATCGGACCCCGAGGTCAACAATTTCGGCAACCAGAATGTCAGCCGGATCGTCGACCTCGCGCCCTATCCAGCGAACCGCAGCTTCTTCTTCAACATCGACGTGGAGTTCTGAGCCATGAACCGCGCACCCCTTGACTCCGATCGCTCCACTTCGTGGAGACTCGCGATGGCCAGGACCTATTTCGGGGCGTTTGTCGCCGCCCTTCTGTGCGTGGCGTGTCACGACTGGCTGACCGTGCCACCCCTCAACGACCCGACGCCCGGGGACGTGGGCAAGAACCCGCTGGCGGGCTTGCAGCTCACTGCGAAGGGCATCCTCTTCCAGAATCGTGCGACCTATGCCGGCTATATCAGCGACGTCGGCATCTTCGGACGGGAGAGCTACAACTACTTCACGACCGACGGCCGCACGCATTCGCACTATGTGGCCCAGAATCCGCTGGACCCGGCCGGCTTTGCCAGCGGCGGCTGGGGTCCGCAGTCTCGCTACCAGAATCTGCGCAACGTCGTCAACTTCCTCGCCGCCGTCGATGGGGCCACGTCAATCTCCCCGGGGAGCCGGGAGGCGGCGCGAGGCTTCGGGAAGACGATGGAGGCACTGGAGCTCTCCTACATCACGGCGCAACGCCACGACTACGGCGCCCTGGTGGAGATGAAAGCCGACCCGACTGTCCTCGCGCCCTTCGTTTCACGCGACTCGGTGCACAACTACATCATCGGCCGACTCGACGAGGCGCGCGCACACCTGCTCGCGGCGGATCCGGCGTTCCCGTTCAAACTGCACGCGGGGTTCACGACGAACGGGACGTACAGCACGCCGGCCACGTTCCTGCAGTTCAATCGGGCGATCTACGCGCGCGTGCAAGCATGGCGCGCCGCTCTGGGCAATGCCGCGTGCGGCGCCGCTCCAGGGGTGACGTGCTATAACGCGGCACTCACGGCGCTCACCGAGGCCGGCGTGGACACCACGGCCTCCTTGTCCCGAGGCGTGTACCACATCTTCTCCACCGACCCGGGCGACATCCTCAACAGGTTGAATCAGACCACAGATCAGAACCTGCTCGCGCACCCGTCGATCCAGGCCGATGCGCCACTCGACACGCTGGGGCAGCCAGACCTGCGGTATCAAGCGAAGATCCGCACCTTTACGCCCTGTCGGCCGCCGGTAAGTGGAGGCGGTCTCTGCACGACGTTCGGGTTCCAGATGTATCCGACGAACACCTCCCCGGCGCCGATTTTCCGCAACGAGGAGCTGATTCTGCTGCAGGCGGAGGCCCTGTATTTCACCGGGAATGCCGCCGGCGCGCTTGCAGACATCAACTTCATCCGGCGGCATTCGGGCGGGTTGGCTGCCCGGGGTGCGTTCGTCGACGCGAACGACTTCGTCACGGAGCTGTTGTTGCAGCGGCGCTATTCGCTGCTGTGGGAGGGACACCGCTGGGTGGACGTGCGGCGATTCGGCCGCATCAGCACGTTGCCGCTCGATGCACCGACTCACTTCCGGCAGGTCGAGCAACCGGTCCCCCAGGCGGAGTGCCTGCAGCGGGTGGGTAGTGCGCTCGCGTGCCCAGCCTCTTGGCCGATCCCCGTACCCTAGCGGCTGGACGGGTACCACGAGCCGGCGCCGTCGCCGCGCCCCAGTTCAACAAAGCCAAGCGGCGGGGTGAATTAGCCCCCGCCGCTTGTGCCATTTGAACGGGGGTGGGAGCGTCAGGCTCCAGATGAGGTGGCAAGTTGTTACAACGGTGCGAGTTAAGACTCCCTGCGCCAGCATGCATCGCGTGAGACAAAAGCGTGCTCCGGGTGCGCAGGTAGATTGGCCCCGATGCCCAACCTCGCCACCACGCCCCCCCTCACCACGCTCTCCGAAGAAGAAGAGCTGTTCCGCCGCACCGTGCGCGACTTCGCCGAGCGCGCCGTCCGCCCCCGCGTCGCCGCCATGGAGCAGTCCGCCTCGCTCGACCGAGCCCTGCTGGCCCAGTGCTTCCAGCTGGGCCTCATGGGGATCGAGATCCCGGAGGCGCACGGCGGCGCGGGCGGCAGCATGCTGATGACGGTGCTGGCCGTGGAAGAGCTGTCGGCGGTCGACGCCTCGCTCGCGATCTTCGTGGACGTGCAGAACACGCTCGTCAACGCGCTGCTCATCAAGTGGGCGAGCGACGAGCTCCGCACCCGCTATCTGCCGCGCCTCGCCACCGATCTGCTCGGCGCCTATGCGCTGTCCGAGCCGGAATCGGGATCCGACGCGTTCGGACTCCAGACCCGCGCGTCGCGCACCGGCGACCAGTGGATCCTCGAGGGGCGCAAGCTGTGGATCACCAACGGGGCGGAGGCAGGCTTGTTCGTGATCTTCGCGAACAGCGACTTCACCAAGGGCTACAAGGGCATCACCGCGTTCGCGGTGGAGCGCGGGTTCAAGGGGTTCTCGGTCGGCAAGAAAGAAGACAAGCTCGGCATCCGCGCGTCGAGCACGTGCGAGCTCATCCTCGACGGCTGCGAGGTGCCGGCGGCGAACCTGGTGGGCAAGGTGGGCATGGGCTACAAGGTCGCCATCGAGACGCTCAACACCGGCCGGATCGGCATCGGCGCCCAGATGATCGGCGTCGCGCGTGGGGCGCTCGCCGCCGCCCTCAAGTACGTGAAGGAGCGCAAGCAGTTCGGCAAGCCGGTCGCGGAGTTCCAGGGAGTGCAGTTCCAGCTGGCCCAGGCGGCCACGGAGCTCGAGGCGGCCCGGCTGATGGTGTACAACGCGGCCAGACTCGAGGACGCGGGCGAGCCCTACACCACCCAGGCGGCGATGGCCAAACTGTTCGCCGCGCAGGTGGCCGAGCGGGTGACGTCGCTCGCCGTGGAGCTGTTCGGTGGATACGGGTACACCAAAGAGTACCCGGTCGAGAAGTTCTACCGGGACGCGAAGATCGGCGCAATCTACGAGGGGACGAGCAACATGCAGCTGAACACCATCGCGAAGCAGTTGCTGAAATGAAAGGAGCGTGCGGCATGAGACGGATCGGCTGGGTCTTGGTAATGCTGGGCGTCTGCTCGGCGCCCCTCGCGGCGCAGGGCAAGGGCCCCAAGAAATACGCGGTCACGAACGACCGCGCGTTGTCCGTGACGCGCGATGTACTGGTCGGGCGGGGCTATGAGGTCGTGCGCGTGGAAAACAGCGGCCGCGACGTCGTGGTCTGGTATCGGCGGGGCAACCGGGGGCGCGGCAAGGGAAAGGGTCCGCCGGTGCGCATGGTGATTCACCGCAGCGAAGACCGCGTGGTGTTCCTCAGCGCGCCGAGCGAGGTGCTGGTGGACATCGACGTGAAGCTCAAGCTGTAAAAAAGTAACCGTAACAACTGATGTTGCACGGATAACGTGACGAGCGGCACAGCTTGTCCTGCCGCTGGCCGCGAGCTTCGGTGCGCCCAGTCGTAAGACCCGCTGAGGCCGCCGCGCCCCTCCTCAGCCCCAACGGGAGGGGAATAAGTAAAATGCGAGCCCTCATACTAGTGCTTGCCTTGGCGACTACACCGTTCCTCGTCGGCGTGTCCCAAAGTCCCCAAGGCTCCATTTGCGACAACGGTCTCGGAGACGAGCATCGCTCGGACTCGGGAGAAGTGCACGCCCATCACGGGCTGTGCGCGCTGCAACCCCCGCCACCGCCCCCCGGCTGCGTGAATTCAGGGCCGGGCACTGGCACCGGGACGGTCTCGGGGCAGGTGTTCCTGGATGATCCCACCCAGAATTCTCCCTTGCTCGCGGGCTGGTGCGTGGAGCTCAGGGACGCGAGCGGCGCGGTCATCGCCACCGCGGTCACGAGCGGCGTGGGCCTCGACTCGGAGGGGAACAACTATATCTTCACCGGTGTCGCCGCCGGCACCTATACCGTCTGCGAGGTGCTGCCGTCGACTACGACGTGGCACGAGACCGACCCGACCAGCGGGGCGGATTGCGGAGGCGGCGTGTTCGGATTCACCTTCCCCCTCGCGGATGGGAGCGGCGCCGACTTCATTTCGTTCGGGAATCTCCTATAGGCCCTAGAGGCCCTGTATAGTCGGAGGCCCCGGCAGTCTCGCCGGGGCCTTTCTCGTTGTAAGTTTCCCCTGCATGCATACCGCCCGACGCACCCACGGCTTCACCGAATCGGTGATCCGCGGCATGACGCGGCTCGCCAGCGAGCACGATGCCATCAACCTGGCGCAGGGGTTCCCGAACTTCTCCGCGCCCCAGGTGCTGAAACAGGCCGCCGCGCGCGCGATCGCGGACGACGTGAACCAGTACGCGATCACCTGGGGCGCCAAGCGGCTGCGCGACGCCCTGGCCCGCAAGTACGCCGACTGGTACGGCATGACGGTGAATCCCGAAACCGAGATCACGGTGACGTGCGGCGCCACCGAGGCGATGGCATCGGCCCTGCTCGCCATCGTCGATCCGGGCGACGAAGTGATCGTGTTCGAGCCGTTCTACGAGAACTACGGCCCGGACGCGATCCTGTGCGGCGCGAAGCCGGTGTACGTGCCTATGCCGGTGGACGCCGAGCTGGACCTCGACCGGGTTGCGGCCGCCTTTTCCAAGCGGACCCGGGCCATTGTCGTGTGCACGCCGAACAACCCCACCGGCCGGGTGCTCACGCGGCGCGAGCTCGAGGCCATTGCCCAGCTCTGCCGGCGACACGATGCCTACGCCGTGACCGACGAGATCTACGAGCACATCTATTACGAGGGCGAGCACATCCCGATTGCGACTCTCGACGAGATGCGTGACCGCACCATCACCATCAGCGGCGCGTCGAAGACGTTCAGCGTGACGGGCTGGCGCGTCGGGACGATCGTCGCCCCGCCGGCGACCAGCGATGCGATCCGCAAAGTGCACGATTTCCTGACCGTGGGCGCGCCCGCGCCGCTGCAGGAGGCGATCGCCGTGGGGCTGGAGACGCTGGACGACGACTACTATGCGACGCTCGCCCGCGAGTACCGTGCCCGCCGCGACCTGTTGTGCCGGGCCCTCGTGGACGCGGGCTTCCGCTGCACGCCGCCGCAGGGCGCGTACTATGTACTGGCGGATTTCTCGAGTGTCTCGCCCCTGCCCGACGATGAGTTCTCCGTCTGGCTGACCAAGGAGATCGGCGTCGCTCCCGTACCGGGGGCGAGCTTCTTCAGCCGCCCGGAGCTGGGGCGGCGGCTGGTGCGATTCGCCTTCTGTAAGACGGAAGACCTGCTGCAGGAAGCCGCGCGGCGACTGGCCCGCGTCAGGCAGTGCGCGCGTCCCGTGGGCGCGTGACCAGCTTCGCCAGGGCGAACAGCCAGCGCCCCGGCGGTCCGCTCCAGAAGCGCAGCCGCCGCTCGCCCTTGGGATCGGTGCGATGCTCCGTCCGGCTCCGCGCCACCACCGCGGCGAGCAGCGCCAACACCGTAGCGGCCGCCCACACCAGCGGGACGAGCGCCCGGGCGGAGAGCGCCGGGGTCCGCTCCGCAGCGGCCACCACGCTCGCCGCGACGGCCAGCGCCAGGTAGCACACGCGGCGCGAGACGCGCTCGAGCCGCGACGGTCCTTCCCCGTAGAGAAACGCCAACTCCTCGCGCCGGTGGAACAGCTCCGCCCGCAGCGCGTCGGTCAAATCCCGGTGGTCGAAGCCGGCCCGGAGCAGGCGGCGCACGCGTGCGAGCATGGCGGCGAGCGGCGCCGCGACGATTGCGACCGCGACGGCGATCGCCGCGGCTCGAGGCTGCGCGGCGCGCACCTCGAGGAACTGCAAGACCACCAGGGGCAACGCGAGGCTCGCGAACGCGCCGTACAGCACGGTCGCGGGGGAAAGCTGGCGCGCCTCGGTGATGAACGCCCGGACGGCGACCGCGGTGCGCCGGTCGAGCGCCGCGGCGACCGCGGCGGCGAAGGCCTCGCCGCTGGGGTAGCGCGCGGCGGGGTCCTTGGCGAGACAGCGGTCGATCACCTCGGCCAGGCGGTCCGGTACCCCCGGGACGAACGACGCGACCGGCGGTGGAGGATCGGTGACGTGGCGGGCCAGCACCGTCATGGCGTCCGGCCCGTCGAACGGGAGGCGGCCCGACAGCGCGAAGAACCCCACCACGCCGAGCGAGTACAGGTCGCTGCGCGCGTCCACCGGCCCGCCGACGGCCTGCTCCGGGCTCATGAACTCCGCCGTCCCCACCACCTGCCGCGGCCCCGTGCTGCCGCCCCCGTTCACGCGCGCGATGCCGAAGTCGGCGACCAGCGCCCTGCCGCTCCTGAGCTCCATCAGGATGTTGTCGGGCTTCACGTCGCGATGCACCACGCCCTTCGCGTGCGCGTAGTCGAGCGCGCGCGCGACCTCCTTGAGCATGCGCGCGACGGCCGTGTAGCTCAGGGGGCCGTCGCCACGCACCCGCTGCCCCAGTGTCTGGCCCTCGACGTAGGCCATGGCGAAGAACACGAAGTCGCGCACTTCGTCCACGGTAAAAATCGGAATGATGCCAGGGTGCCACAGCTGGGCAGCGGTCCGCGCCTCTTGGAGGAAGCGCTCCTTGGCGTTGGGCTGCAGGGCCCGGTCGGGAGTGAGCAGCTTGAGGGCGACGCGGCGCTCCAGGCTCACCTCACGCGCTAGATAGACGACACCCATGCCCCCGTGACCGAGGCGCCGCTCCAGCACGTATCGCCCGCCAAGGGCACGCTGGAGATTCGGAAGGAGGGTGTCCCACGTCACCGGGCCTGTGTACCCCGGGCGATACACCCCGGGTTCCGTGCGGATTGCGCAGTTTGGTCACGTTCGCGCATCATCGCGAACACGGGCCGCGTGACGGGGCGCACACAAACCCTGGCCTCGCGGCCCCTCTACCGACTGTTGCCGCCGGCCCTCAGATTCTCCGCCCTATGCCCGCCCGCGAACCCTACATCCCCGCGACCCACTTCCCCGCCGAGCTCACGCCGCGTGCCCTGCTGCTGGGGGTGGTGCTCGGCCTCACCTTCAGCGCGTCGAGCGTCTACCTGGCACTCAAGATCGGGCTCACCGTGAGCTCCTCCATCCCGATCGCGGTGCTCTCGATCACGATCTTCCGCGCGCTCGGCCGGACCTCGATTCTCGAAAACAACATCGTGCAGACGACCGGCTCGGCCAGCGACTCGGTGGCCGCCGGGGTGGTGTTCACCATCCCGGCCATCCTCTTGATGGGCTACGACCTCGAAATCGGTCGCGTGGCGATGCTCGCGACGGCCGGCGGGCTGATGGGCGTGCTGATGATGATCCCGCTGCGCCGCGCGTTGATCGTCAAGGAGCACGACACGCTGATCTATCCCGAGGGCACCGCCTGCGCCGAGGTGCTGATCGCCGGCGAGGAGCGCGGCCTCCAGGCCAAGCGCGTCTTCCAGGCGTTCGGCGTCGGCTTCGTCTACAAGTGGCTGATGGCCGGGCTCAAGCTCTGGCCCGACGTGCCCGGCAAGGCCCTGGGCTTCTATCCGGGGGCGGCGGTGTTCACCGAGACATCCCCCGAGCTCATGGGGGTGGGGTACATCATCGGCCCGCGCATCGCGGGCTACCTTTTTGCCGGCGGCTGTTTCGCCTACCTGGTGCTCGCCCCCGCGATCAAACTGGTGGGATCGGGCCTCACCGAGCCATTCGGATTTCCGGCGGTCAAACTGATCCGCGACATGAGTCCGGGCGATCTGCGCTCCAGCTTCGTCTTCTACATCGGGGCCGGCGCCGTCGCCTCGGCCGGGATCATCGCCCTGGCCCGCTCGCTTCCGACCATCATGAGCTCGTTCGCGTCGAGCCTCAAAGACCTGCGCGGTGCCGGGCTGAGCCAGACCATGACGCGGCCGCGCACCGAGGACGATCTCCCCATCTCCCTCACCGTCGGTGGCTCGATTGCACTCGCCATCGTCCTCACCCTGCTGCCGCAGCTCGGCGTGAATCTGCTGGGCGCAGTGCTGATCGTGATCTTCGGGTTCTTCTTCGCCACCGTGTCCTCGCGCATCTGCGGGCAGATCGGCTCCTCCGCGAACCCGATTTCCGGCATGACGATCGCGGCGTTGCTCGGTACGTGCCTCATCTTCGTCGCGATCGGCTGGACCGGCGTGGACCACCGCGTGCAGGCGCTTTCCATCGCCGCCGTCGTCGCGGTGGCGACCGCGAACGCCGGCAATACGTCGCAGGACCTGAAGACCGGCTTTCTCGTAGGCTCGACTCCGCGGCGCCAGCAGATCGCCATCCTCGTCGGAGCGCTCGCGTCCGCGCTGGCCGTCGGCTGGACCCTCACGCTCCTCAACCGCGCCTACACGTACCCGGTGCCCGAGACCCACGCCGCCTTCACCACACAGTCGCTGACACCGCCCCCCGGCGGCCGGGCGCCGGTCGAGGTGCTTCCGGCCACGCTGTCGGGGTTCCGCATCGCGGGCGGCGATTCCGTCGACCAGGCCACCTACCAGGTCGTGCGCGTGTACGTCGTCACCCAGGGCGTCGCGGCGGGCAAGTACCTGATGGATCCTGCGACACGCCAGCTGCGCTACGTGCTCGACCCCGGCATCGGCGGTCGCATCCGCGACTATCGCGGCCGGGTCATCCCCCGCCTCGATTCGCCCAAGGCCACGATCATGGCGCTCATCACCGACGGCATCCTCACCCACAAGCTGCCGTGGGCCCTCGTGTTGCTGGGCGTGTTCATCACCATCGCCATCGAGCTGATGGGGGTGCAGGCTCTGCCCGTCGCCGTGGGCGTGTACCTCCCGATCTCCACGTCTTCGGCTCTGTTCGCCGGCGGCGTGGTGCGCTGGCTGATCGAGCGCCGCTCCCACGCCCGGCAGCAGTCGATCGCGGAGGTCGAGTCGGGACCGGGGGTCCTGTTCTCGAGCGGCCTGATCGCAGGGGGCGCCATCTGCGGGATCGTGCTGGCGGCGATCGCCGGCGTCCTCGGGTCGGCGGACGCGCTCGCCGAGCGGGTGCCGGTGTCCCACAGCCTCGGCGGCCTGCCCGCCTCGAACGCCCTCGCGTTCGGGCTGTTTGCGGCGCTGGGGGCGCTGCTGTACTGGGTCGGCCTGCGTAAAGAATAGTGAGGCGCGGCGACCCTACATTATCAGCATGCGCATCGTGTCGTTGCTCCCCGCCGCCACCGAGATCGTGGCCGCGCTCGGCGCGGTGGGTCGGCTGGTCGGCGTGTCGCACGTGTGCGACTTCCCGCCCCAGGTGCGTGCCCTCCCCCGGGTCACACGCAGCCGCATCGATCCGGCGCTCCCGTCGGGCGCGATCGATCGGGCGGTGGCGGAGGCGACGCGCACCGGCGTGGGGACCGTGGAGGTGGACGTCGACCTCGTGGCGCACCTGCGCCCCGACGTGCTGATCGGGCAGTCGGTGTGCGAGGTCTGCGCCATCGGCCAGGCCGACCTCGCGCGGGTGGTGACGACGCTGATCCCGATCCCCTGGGTCGTGACCCTGCACGCCCACACGCTGCACGGCGTGCTCGAGGACATCGCCAGAGTGGGCGAGGCCCTGGAGTTGCGAGACGAGGCGGAGGAGCTGCTGGCGGGGTTGCGCTACCGCCTGCGGCGCGTCGCAGCCCGGGCCCAGCGTGCTGCGTCCCTACCGAAACCGCGGGTGCTGGTGCTGGAATGGGTCGATCCCCCCTACGTGGCGGGGCACTGGGTCCCGGAGCTGGTGGAGCTCGCCGGCGGCAAGGACGTGGCCGGCACGCCCGGGCAGCCCTCGCGGCAACGGTCCTGGGCGGACCTGACGGCCCTCCAACCCGACCTGGTCCTCGTGGCGCTGTGCGGGTTCGATGTCGCGCGCGCCAGGGTCGAGCTGGACGCCGTGCACGCCGGCAAGGCGCGGGCGCTGCTCCGCCGCCGCGTCGAGTTCGTCGACGGCAACGCCTATACGTCACGTCCGGGGCCGCGCTTGGTGGACGCGGCCGAGCGTCTCGCTGCGTTGATCACCCGTTGACGGCCGGCTGACAGCATGATGATCGGCGTGCTGCTGGTTGCGTGGAACGTGGCGTCGTGGAACGTGCCACGCGGGCTGCTTCAGCAGCCCACGGACACGCTGCGGCTGTGCGCGGTGGGGGACCTGAACCTGGACCGGCGTGTCGCCGGAGCGGGGCTGCTGCAGGGCGATACGCTCTATCCCTTTCGCGCGCTGCTCGAGTCGCTGCGCGGAGCGGACATCACCTTCGGCAACCTCGAGAGCCCGATCGCCCCCGACGCGTCGCTCGTGCCCGACTCCGGGGGCGTCTTCGCGGCGCCTCCGGTCGCCGCCGTGGCCCTGGCGCGGGCCGGTTTCGACATCGTGAGCACGGCGAACAACCACGCCTGGGACGGTGGGCAACCCGCCGCCGAAGAGACGATGCGGCAGCTTACGCACGCGGGCGTGCGTTTCGTCGGCTCGGGTTTCGGGCGCGACATGGCGGAGCAGCCGGTGATCCTCGAGCGCCGGGGCTGGCGGGTGGCGTTTTTCGCGGTCACGCGCGCCTGGAATCCGGCGCCGTACACCTTCTACAAGCACCCTGGCGCCAACTGGGTGGCGTGGGGCGACACCGCCTGGATCTATCCCGCCATCCGCGAGCTCAAGGCCAGCGGCCGGGCGGACCTGATCGTGGTGAGCGTGCACGGCGGCCGGGAGTACGTGGACGAGCCGCCCGACTATCATCGCGACCTGTTGTACGGCCTGGTCGATGCCGGCGCGGATCTCGTGCTGGCGCACCACCCCCACGTGCTGCAGCCGGTGGTGTGGTCCCGGGGGAAGCCAATCGTGCAATCGCTCGGTAACTTCGTGTTCGTGCAAAGCGACCCGCGGGCGCAACTCTCCGCCATTCTCCGCGTCGCGGTGGCCCCCGACCGCCGGATGCGCGTCTCCGCCGTCCCCGTGCGCGTCGGCCCGCAGCCGACCCTCGCGACGGGCGCGGCGGCCGACAGCGTGCGGCGCCGTCTGCACGTACGTCTCTCGACACCCATCCCGTCCAAACCATGACGCGCGATACGCTCGCCTTCCTGAAGCGACTGCTCGACACGCCCGGGCCGTCCGGGTTCGAAACGGCGCCCGCCCGCATCTGGCGGGAGGAGGTCAAGGAGTTCGCCGACCAGGTGACGGCCGACGTGCACGGCAACTCGGTCGCGGTGCTGAACGCCAAGGGCACGCCCCGGCTCATGCTGGCCGGCCACATCGACGAGATCGGCCTCCAGATCACGCACGTGGACGACGAGGGATACCTCTACTTCGCCGGGATCGGGGGATGGGACTCGCAGGTGCTGGTGGGTCAACGGGTGGTGATCACGGCGTTGAACGGAGCGGTGCGCGGCGTCATCGGCAAGCAGGCGGTGCACCTGATGAAGCGCGAGGACATGGACAAGGTCTCGAAGATCACGGATCTCTGGATCGACATCGGCGCGACGAGCAAGGCGGAGGCGCTCGAGCGCGTGCGCGTGGGCGACGCCGCGGTGCTCGACGCAGGGGTGCAGGAATTCCCCAACGCGCGCATCGTGTCGCGCAGCATCGACAACCGCATCGGCGCTTACGTCGTGGCGGAGGCGCTGCGCCTGCTCGCCGAGCAGCGACCCAAACACGCCGGCGTATTCGCGGTCGCCACGACGCGCGAGGAGATCGCCTGGACCGGCGGTGGCGCCCGCACCAGCGCCGTGGGGATCGATCCGAACGTCGCGTTGGTGGTGGATGTCACCCACGCGACCGATTGGCCGGGGGCGGAAAAGAAGCGTGCCGGTGAGCACAAGCTCGGGGGCGGTCCCGTGCTGGCGCGCGGCTCGGCGGTGAGCCCGGTGGTGTTCGAGATGCTGGTGGCGTGCGCCGACGACGAGAAGATCCCGTACAGCATCCAGGCGGCGCCGCACGATACCGGCACGGACGCCGACGCGATCTACAACGCCCTGCGGGGCATTCCGACCGGACTGGTGAGCGTCCCCAACCGCTACATGCACAGCCCGAACGAGATGGTGGCGCGGGAAGATCTCGAGCGTGCCGCCCGGCTGCTCGCGGCCTTCGCGCGGCGGCTCGACCCGAAGGTCAGCTTCGTTCCCACCTAGCCGCGCCGCTTGCGCCCCAGCTCGCTCACGGCGGCCCGCGCGGCCGCCCGCACCTGCTTGTCGCCGTCGTCGGCCAGGCCGTCGAGCGTACCGCGCGCCGCCGGCGTCGCGGCGAGTCGCAACCCCTCCACCGCTGCGAGACGCAGCGACGCGGCCTTGCGCCCGAAGATCCGTCCCGCGGGTTGCGAACACTTGATCAGCGCCTGCACGGCGTCGGGGCTGGCGATGCGTCCCAGCGCGAGGATCAGCTCGCGCAGCACGGCCTCGTCTTTCTCCTCGTCCATCGCGACGACCAGCGGCATGGCGAGCGCCGCCGACTTCTGGCCGCCGATTCCCAACGCGACCTGCATCCGCACCTCGGGCGACGGGTCGTGCAGCGCCCGGCGCAGCGGCTCCACCGCAGCCCGCGTCCCGATCTTGGCGAGCGCGAGCGCCACCGCCTTGCGCACCCGCTCGTCGTCGTGCTCGAGACGCCGCGCCAGCGCGGGGACGGCTTTCTCGATCCCGAGCTCGCCGATCAGCTCTGCCACGTTGCGCACCACGAACCACTCCCGGTGCTCGAGCGCGTGGACGAGCTGCTCGGTGCCTTCGGTCATGTGTCGCAGGGCGTCGAAAGCCGAGCGCCGTTCGTCCATCGTGGGCGCCGCCACCAGGAGATCCATCAGCACCTCCACGGCCCCCGCGCCGCCCCGCCGTAACGCAGCCACTGCATCGGCCCGGTATTTGGGCTCCGACAGGAGACGCACCAGCGCATCCAGCGCCGACTTGGTGTAGACCCGGCGCAGGGCGATGGCGTACTGGCGCCGCATGCCGCTCTCCTCGGCGACGGCCTCCTCCACCCGCGTAATGCCGCTGATGACGCCAAGCAGCTGATCGGGCCGCCGCTGCTTCAGCGCCAGCTCGGCGTGATGCACCAGGGCCGCGAGCAGGTCCCCGACAATGGGGGCGGCCGGATTCCGCTCGAGCTGCGCCATTACGTCGGCGGCACCGGCCGGCAACGGCGGCGACCCGGCAGCCGCCGGGCGCGGTGCGCTCGGGGACGGCGGCGCGGGCGGCGCGGGTGCAGCCGGCGGTGTCGGCGGGGGCGCGGAAGGGCGCTGCGCCCCCGCCCGGGCGCGGGGCACGGGAGGCCCCGCGGGTTCGGGGGGACCCGGGGACCCCGATGGCGTCGGAGCCGCGGGGCGCGCGGTGCCGGGTAACGCATCCGCCGCCGGAGGCGGTGGCGGGTCGTGTGACACCAGTGGCACACCATCGATGGGGACGGACTTGGTGTCGCGCCACGGCTCGCCGCGCAGGATCCCCTCGGTGCCGGTGGGGCGGGACGCCCTGGGAATGATCGCCTCGCGCGACTCGACGTCGTCCGGTGAGGCGACCGGAGGGGGCTGCTCCGGCCGCTCGGGGGACGCGAGGGTGACGCGGATACGGTCGACCCCCGCCGCCGCGAGGCGGCTCGGCACGTCGTCCGCGCCGGGCTGGTCGGCGAGCGCCCTGAAGAGCTCGAACAGCTGCGGGGGGGGTGGCTCCGCCGGCAGCGCGATCTCGCCGATGCCATGGAGGTCGAGCCGCTGCACCAGCGCGGTCAGGCTCTCGCCCTCACACGGGATGCCGTTGATTTCGAGGCGTCCCCCGGCGGCCCGGAGGCTGACGGCGGCGTCCTTCAGCAAGCCGAGGAGCGCGCGGAACTCCGTCTTCTGGTCGTCCCGCGCGCCCGGGTCGCGAAACAGGGTTACGCAGCGTGCGAACCGCGCAGCGAGCGTTTCGTGCGTCGACATCGGGCCGGTCAATCTAGGGGGAACGCCCAGCCCCGGCAACGCGGCCGGCTTCCGTGAGGTCCGAGCTAAAGATAGATATAGCCTTATGCTCGCCACCGCCCCGATCGTGCGCGCGCTGCGTGCCGCGCACCTGCACGACGCGCCCCGCGTTGAGCTGCTGCGCCTCGCGTGTGAGAAAATCCGCGCCCTGGGCGCGCCCTACACCTCGGTGTACGCCTATATGGTCCATGGCGACGAGCTGGTGCTCGAAGCGTTCTCGGGCCGCGAGACCGAGCACACGCGCATTCCCATGGGCCGTGGCGTGTGCGGGACCGCGGTCGCGACCGGCCGGGACCAGAACGTCGCCGATGTCGCGGCGGTGGGCAATTACCTCGCCTGCAACCTCGAAACCAAATCAGAATTGGTCGTCCTGATCCGCCGGGGTCGCACCATTCTCGGGCAACTTGACGTCGACTCGGACCTGCCCGCAGGCTTCACGGTGAAACACCACCAGGCCGTGAAGGCGGTGGCGGACGCGCTGGCGGTCCTGCTCTGACGCCGGCGCGCGACGCCGCCGGTCGCGCCTCTGCCACATCGCTCCCCCTGTCAGGCCGGGCACGTGTATTGCCCGGCGTACCGCCGCGCGGCCGATGCAACGTCGCGTGCGCAGTGGACCACGGAGCGATAGATGTCGCAAAACCGGCTGTGCGGGACAATTTTGCCCGACCGTCTCATCGTCGTCAGCGACCTGCATCTGGGCGAGGGCGCGTCGCCGGTTCGCGGTCGCGTCTCGGGCGAGCATTTCTTCCACGATCGCGAGTTCGCGAGCTGGCTGCGCCGCTTGAAGGCGCGGGGCGTACGCCGCGGTCGACGGCTCGAGCTCGTGCTCAACGGCGACGCGTTCGACTTCCTCCGCGTGATTCGCCTGCCCGACACGCCCCGCAGGGTCGCCGGATGGCGGCTGCTGCTCCGCGCCGCCGGGGTGCGCTGCGCCCCTGAGCGGCTGCGCGCCGCCGCCCGGGGCCGGTTTTCGCTCAGGGAACGCACCTTCGGGTTCGGCAGCGACGAACCCAGCTCGGTCTGGAAGCTGGGCGTGATCGCCGCCGCTCACCCCGGCGTGTTCGGCGCCCTCGCCGCGTGGTGCCGTGCCGGTCACTCCCTCGTGATCGTCCGAGGCAACCACGATCCCGAATGGGCGTGGCCCGGCGTGCGCCGCGCGCTGCTCGCCTTGCTCGTGCGCGCCGGAGCGGGTGGCCTCGAGGCCGGCCAGGTGCGATTCCGCTCGCGCGTCCATCGACGGGCCAACGTGCACATCGAACACGGGCATGAGGTGGACTGGCTGACCCGCGCCGAGCGGGACTTCAGCGACGCCGAGCCCGCCCGCCTGCGTCTCCCCTTCGGCTCGCTCATCAGCCGGTATGTGCTCAACGTGCTGGAGCGCCGGGTGCCCCCCCGCGCGCCGCTCCCGCCGTCCGGCCGGCTGGTCGAGGCGCTGCACCAGCAGCCGTGGCGGTTGCTGCCGGCGATCGTCACGAACGCGCTGCGCGCGATTCCCTTCATCGGGCTGTCCGGCTGGAAGCCGTGGTTCGAGCGACTGCTCGAGTGGTGGCCGGCCCGGGTGAGCATGACGCTGAGCGCCGCGCTGCTGGCGGCCCTGCCCGTGGCGCCGCTCATCAGCGGCGAAGTCGCCGGACACTCCCGTGCGGGCGTGATGGCCGCCTCGCTCCTGGGCCTCGGTCTCCCGATTGCGGGATTCATGACGCGCCAGATCGCCTCCGAGATCGACCGCGAAGGCCTCGCCGTCGAGGTGCGTCGCCACGCGCGTCGCGTGGCGACGAGGTGGCGCTGCCCGGGCTCGCCGCGCCGCTACGTCGTGTTCGGCCACACTCACCGCCCCGAGACGTGCGAATGGGCCCGTGCGGACCGCGCCGTGGTGTACCTCAACCCGGGAGCGTGGCTGCCACGGATCGACGCCCCCGACGGCGGCGCGGTGCCGCGTTTCGTGTGGCTCGCCCGCCGGGGCGGCGCGTACGTGCGCCACCGATTGCTCTCCCTCGCCGCCGTCGCACGGTGATGTTCCGGATCCTCGACGATCTGATCGGCCTGGGCGAGGCGGGCCTGCGGGAGTTATGGCGGCGCGGTACCGCGCCGACCCCCCAAGAGCTGGCCGGCTGGGTGTTCCGCGGGTGGAACACGTCGCTCGTTGCGGCGCGCTCGCCGGTGGGCGGCCGGGCCTTCGCCAAGGGGTTCTTCCACGACGGCGCGGACGTGGCGGGGTGCAACTTCGTCGTCCGCGTACAGGCAGGCGGCTGGCTGATCGACACCCGCCACCCGTTTGGGTTCTTCGCCGTGACGCCCACCGCCGATTGGACCCACCCGCGGGCGGCGCTGCTGCTCGACTACGGGCGCGGCCGCAGCCGCGAGCTGCTGGCGGCGTGGGGCGTGCGCCCCGGGCTGCGGCTGCGCGTCGTGGGCCGGCTGGCGCGGCCGCTGCGGGACCTGGTGGTACGCCCGCCGCACGCCGCCGACGGCCTGTACGTGGGCCGCGCCTTCGTGACTTCGACGCTCAAGCTGCCGGTCTCGTGCTTCGCCTTGGAGCGCTGGAGCCCGATGCCCGCCGCGCTCGCGGGCCCGGGGCCGCGGCCCCGAGAGGAGCAGACCGCATGAGGGCGGCGGTCACGGGAGCGGGAGGGTTCATCGGCTCCGCGCTCACGGCCCGGCTGCTCGAGCTGGGCTGGGACGTGGCGGCGCTCGATCTGCCCCGGGCGCTCGGGCGCGTGCCCCCTGGCGCGCGGCGGATCGGGGTCGACATCCGCAACCAGTCGGCGCTGCGGGAGGCGCTGCGGGGCGTACAGGTCCTGTTCCACACCGCCGCCCTGTTCGACCTCACGGCCGCGTGGGACGAGCTGTACGCCGTCAACGTCGAAGGGGTCGGGCAGGTGTGCGCCGCCGCCCGCGCGCGCGGCGTCGAGCGCATCATCACCTGGAGCTCGAGCAGCGTGTACGGCGGCACCGAGCGGCCCGAGCCCCTCGCCGAAACCGCGCCCGTTCCGTTCGAGCGGCTCAATCCCTACGCGCGCAGCAAATGGCTGGGCGAGCTGCTGGCGCGGGAGGCGGCCATCACGGACGGCCTCGATGTGATCGTCGTTCGTCCGGCGGAGGTGTACGGCCCGGGCTCGGCCAAGGGGCTGGGGCAGGCGCTGTTCGCCTTCAAAACCGGCGCGATGAGCGCCGTCCCCGGTCCCGGAAAAGTGCGCCACTCCTATGTGCACGTCGACGATGTGGCCCGGGCGGCCGTGCACCTCGCCGAGCACGGCGCGTCGAACGCCGTCTACAACCTCGCCAGCCCCACGCCGATCGCGGCTGCGGACGTGTACGCGCTGGCGCGCCGGCGGCTCGGCTGGCTCTCCCTGCGCGACGCGCGCGTCACCCTCCCGCACCGGCCGCGGCTGCGAGGTCGCCCGCTGTTCCACGTCCCGCCGACGATCCTGCGGCTGTACGCGCGGTGGGAAATGCTGCGCGCCCGGCACGGCTGGCTGGCCGGGAAGTTCGGGCCGGCGCCGCTCGCGAACCCGGCGGGCGTACACTTGCTCATCCACAACCACGTGGTCGATGGCCGGAAGCTGCTCGAGACCGGGTTCGAGCTGGCGTGGCCCGACACCGAGGCCGGCATTCTCGCGACACTGGACGCCTACGAGCGCTCGGGGTGGGCGCCGTTTTACGCCTCACCGCGGGTTTCCGCGCTGCCCTCGGGGAGCCCGAGCAGGCTCAACCGTCCCGCGTCGGCGTCGTGATCGAGCAGCTCCGCGTACCGGCCCCACTCGACGATCGTACCGAACAGCGAATCCGCCGGAATGAACGGGAAGTAGATGGTGAGATCGGCGAGGACCTCCTCGTCTTCCACCGCCCCTTCGCTTTCCTTGAGCATCGCCACGACCCGCGCGAACAGCGGCTGCTTGGCCAGCCGCGCTCGGGTCGCGTCCTTGCGGGCGGCGTCGTCCATCGCCATCACCTCGCGCCCCGCCGGCATGAGCTGCACCACCTCGCCCGGCGTAGTGACCCAGCCGAGCTGCTCGGCCGCGCGCACCACGGCGGACATACGGTCGTAGTCCACCCCCAGGTCCTCCGCGAGCTCGAACACCGGGCCCTTGCCGCCGGGTCGCGTCAACAGGTGGTCCAGGAGACCCGTGACCTCCGAGACGTGGACGCGCGGGAACGGCACGAGGCGCTGCGGCGCGGTCGGCACGGGCTCGGGGAGCAGGGTCGCCGTGAGGATCGCGTGCAGCCGGTCCACCATGTCTTCGAACTCGGGACTCCGCTCCTGCCTGGGGTACGGCAGCGCGTTCTCGAGCTCCTCCCGCACGTGCCCGGGGTTGGAGCCGAACACGACGATCCGGCCCGCCAGGAACACGGCTTCCTCCACGCTGTGCGTGACGACGACGAGCGTGTTCACGCCGGTGGCGGGGTCGCGCCACAGGTCCACGACCTGGCTGCGCAGGTTCTCGGCGGTGAGCGGATCGAGCGCGCCGAATGGCTCGTCCATCAGCAGGATCTCGGGGGCCACGGCCAGGGCGCGCGCGAATCCGACGCGCTGCTTCATCCCCCCCGACAGCTCCTTGGGGTACGCCTGCTCGAAGCCGTCGAGGCCCACCAGGTTGATGGCGCGGGCCACGGCGTCGCGCCGAGCGGGCCCATCGACCCCGCGCGCTTCGAGCCCCATCGCCACGTTCTCGGCCACGGTGAGCCAGGGGAGAAGCGCGAACGACTGGAACACCATCGCCGCCGCCGCGAGCACCCCCTCGAGCGGTTGCCCGCGGTACAGCACCGCACCGTCCACCGGGCGCGCCAGGCCGGCGAACAGCCGGAGCAGCGTGCTCTTGCCGCACCCCGATGGGCCGACCAGCGCCACGACTTCGTGCTCGCACACGCTGAGGGAGACATCGCGCAGCGCCTCGAGCACCTGGCCATTGGGCAGCCGGAACCGCTGGGTCACCTGCCGCGCCTCGAGCAGCAGCGTTCCCGAGGTCATGCGGCGAGCGAGAAGCGAGCTTGCGCCCATTGCATCAACGACCGCCACACGAGGCGATTCCACCCCACCACGATCAGGCTCATGAGCGCAATCCCCCCGGCCAAGAGCGGGAAGTTGGCGTGCGCCGTGGCCTCGCTGATCAGGCTCCCCAGGCCCTTGGTCGTGCGCAGCGTACCCCCGGCCTCGATGTACTCGGCGACGATCGACCCGTTCCACGCGCCTCCCGCCGCCGTCACCCACCCCGTCACGAGCGCCGGGAAGGCGGCCGGCAGATAGAGCGCGCGCCACCGCGCGAGGGGCGGCAGCCGGAACACGGTGGCCGCGTCCTTCAACTGTTCGGGGATGGCGGCCACCGCGGAGATCACGTTGAACAAGATGTACCACTGTCCGGCCAGCACCATCAGCGCCACGGCGCCGAATCCGAGCCCGACCCCGATCCGCTCGAACAGCAGGATCACGAGCGGAAACAGCATGGGAGCGGGGAAGGACGCGACCACCTGGATGACGGGCTGCAGCGCGCGGGCGAGCCGCGGCGAGCGGCCGATCCACACGCCGGCCGGAACGGCCCACGCCGTCGACACCACCACGGCGCCCATGACGCGGACGAACGTGAGCGCGGCGGACGAAACGAGCGCGCCCCACTCCCGCGTCCCCAACTGCGCCAGGAGGAGCCACAGACTCCGGGCGCCGACCAGCGCGACCGCGCCGACCGCGGCGATCACCAGGCCGGCGCCGAGCCGGCGTGCCACGGGATGGTCGAGGGCGAAGCGCGGCGCGCGCCAGATCACCGGACCCACGGCGCGGAACGGCCGCTCCAGCGGCCGCGCCGCCCGGCGCGCGCTGCGATACGCGCGGCGCTGCAGCAGCGCCGCGCGCCGCGGCAGTCGCGCGCGCCGCAGGAACTCGAGCACCCACGAGCCCGGCGCGGGGCCGCCGCCCGTCGTATCGTCCAAGCGGAACTTCTCCACCCACACCACCAGCGGCCGCCACAGCAGCTGGTCCAGGCACACGATCATCAAGACCATAGCGAAGATCGCCAGCAAGACGGCTGTGGCATTCCCCTGATCGAGCGCCACGCTCATGTACGAGCCGATGCCCGGCAGGCGGTAGTCGTGGTCCCCCAGGCGGAACGCCTCGTTCACCATCAGGAAGAACCAGCCCCCCGCCATGGACAGCATCCCGTTCCAGACCAGCCCCTGCGCCGCTGCGGGCACCTCGAGCTGCCAGAAGGTGCGCGACGCCTTCCAGCCCGCGACCTTGCACGCGTCGCGCAGCGGCGCGGGCAGGCTCTTGAGCGAATTGTAGAACGACAGCGCCAGGTTCCACGCCTGGGCCGTGAAGATCATCAGAATCGCGGCCAGCTCGAGACCGACGTTGCGCGTGGGGAAGAGCGACATCAACCCGAGGACCAGCCCGGGCAGGAAGCCGAGCACCGGGATGCTCTGGAGAATGTCGAGCAGCGGCAGGAGCAGCCGCTCCGCGGCGCGCGACTTGGCGGCGGCCCAGCCGAAGCTCAGGGCGAAGAGATACGAGATCAGCAGGGCGAGCACCCCCCGCGACAGCGAGTACAGCGTGTAGCGTGGCAGCGCGGTGAAGCGCAGGTCGATCGCGACGGCCTGCGAGAACGGCGCCTCGAATTCGCGGGCGAACGCGACCACCGTCGCGATCGCGCCGCCCAACAGGCAGAGGACCGCGACGTCGGCAAGCCCGAGCCGCCGCAGGCCGGGCGGCGTCAGGGCGGGTGGAAAACGCAGCAGCTTCATGGCCACCCGAACGGTGTAATTTGAGACGCGATGGACCAAACGACGGTCGACCTGAACGGCGTCCGCATCTACACGCGACGCGTCGGAGACGGCCCGCCGGTCGTGGTGCTGCACGGCGGTCCCGGCGCCCACCACGACTACCTGCTTCCCCAGTACGACCGCCTCGCGCTCGGCCGTACTCTCCTCTATTACGACCAGCGCGGCGGTGGCCGGTCACCGGTCCCGCGCGACACGCCCGTCGGGTGGCGCGAGCACGTGGCCGACCTCGAGGCCCTGCGCGATCGCTGGCGCCTCGACCGCGTCACACTGCTCGGCTACTCCTGGGGCGGTCTGCTGGCGATGCTCTACGCCCTCGAGCATCCCGCCCGGATCGGCCGGCTCGCCCTCGTTTCGGCCGCACCCCTCACGGCGGCGTGGCGCGACGAGTTCGAGCGCCGCCTGGCGGTCCGCATGGCCCAGCCGTGGGTCGCCCGCGCCCGGGCCGAACTCACCGCCGCCGGCCTGTCGCGCACCGATCCCGAAAAGTACCGCCGCCTCGCGTTCGCGCTATCGGTCGCGGGCTACTTCCACGACCCGCGACACGCACGCGAGATGACCCCGTTTCGCGTCACCGCCCGTACGCAGGAGGCGGTGTGGCAGAGCCTGGGAGCCTACGATTTCCGCGCGCGGCTCAAGCAGACCTTCCCCGACGGTACCGCTCCCCGCTCCCTGCTGCTGCACGGCATTTACGACCCCATGCCCCTGGACTCGGCTCGCGAGACCGCGGCGCTCCTCTCCACCGGGGTCATCCAGCTCGCCACGGGGCACGCCCCGCACGTCGAGGCGACGCAGGACTTCGTGCGGGCGCTCGACCCGTTCCTGCCCCGCGCGTGAACGTCGACCAGACGACGCAAGCCGGATGCCACGCTTCCGTCATGCGATCGCAGCCTGTACGTTCCGGGCACCATCATGCCCGCCAGGACGAGAGCCCGGCCGCGCCGCCGCGTGGGACGCGAGACGCTCGCCGCCCGGCGCCTGCGCGTCCGCAGGATCGTCGCCCGCCTGGAGCAGGCGTACCCCGGCGCCACCTGCGCGCTGCGCCACGAGAGCGCGCTCGAGCTGCTCGTCGCGACGATCCTGTCGGCCCAATCGACCGACGCCCGCGTCAACATGGTCACCCCGGCCCTGTTCGCGAAGTACCGCTCGGCGCGGGACTTCGCGAGCGCCGACCCGGCGGTGCTCGAGCAAGAGATCCACAGCACCGGGTTCTTCCGCAACAAGACCAGGTCCATCATCGGCATGGCGCAGGCACTGCTCGAGCGGCACGGGGGCGACGTGCCCGACACCATGGAAGCCCTGGTCCAGCTCCCGGGCGTCGGCCGCAAGACCGCCAACGTGGTGCTCGGCACCTGGTTCCGGAAGAATGAAGGGATCGTGGTGGACACGCACGTGCAGCGCCTGTCCACGCTGCTCGGCCTCACGCGAGAGCGGGATCCCGTGAAAATCGAGCGGGATCTGATGGCGCTCGTGCCCCGCGACAAGTGGACCTGGTTCTCCCACACGCTGATCCTGCACGGGCGGCGCGTGTGCATCGCCCGCCGGCCGAGGTGCGAGATCTGCGTGGTGAACCGGTGGTGCCCAAGTTCGACAGTATGACGACGCTCCCCCCCATCGACCGCGCCCAGCTCGTCGCCACCCGCCGCGACCTCCACCAGCACCCCGAGCTCGGCTTCGAGGAGCGGCGCACCGGCACGCTCGTGGCGGAGCGACTCAAGGCCCTGGGCTACAGCGTCAGGACCGGCGTAGGCAAGACGGGCGTGGTCGGGATGCGCGACGGCGCGACGGGATCGTGCGTGCTGGTCCGGGCCGACATGGACGCGCTCCCGCTCGAAGAAACGAACGACGTGCCGTACCGCTCGAAGCATCCGGGCAAGATGCACGCCTGCGGCCACGACGGGCACGTCGCGATCGGGCTCGAGGTCGCGCGCCGCCTGCACGCGGCGTACCTGCCGGGGAGGGTGAAATTCGCCTTCCAGCCCGCCGAGGAGGTCTCGGACGGGGCGGAGGCGATGATCCGAGACGGTGTGCTCGACGCGCCCAAAGTAGACGCGGCATTCGGCATCCACCTGTGGAACGATCTTCCCGCGGGCACCATCTCAGTGATGCCGGGCCCGGTGATGGCGTCGGTGGACCAGTTCGAGATCACGATCGTGGGACGCGGCGGCCACGCCGCCGCCCCGCAGCAGGCCATCGACCCGGTGCTGATCGCGGCGCACCTGGTGACCGCCCTGCAGAGCCTCGTGTCGCGGCGCCGCAACCCGTTCGAGGAAGGAGTGGTGTCCGTCACCCAGGTCAATGCCGGCCACGCCTTCAACGTGATTCCCGAGCGGGCCGAGTTGCGCGGCACGGTGCGCACGTTCGGCGGCAAGTTCTACGACGAGGCCCCGCGCCTGATCGAAGCGACGGCCCACGGCATCGCGGGCGCGTTCGAAGCGGGGGCGCAGGTGCGCTACCGGCGCCTGTCCAAGCCGCTCGTCAACGACGCGCAGATGGCGACGCTGATGCGCGACGTCGCACAGGAGATCGTCACCCGCGAGCGTGTGATCGATGGCATCCGGACCATGGGCGGAGAAGACATGTCGTACTTTCTCGCGAGCGTCCCCGGCGCGTTCGCGTTCGTCGGCTCCGCCCCGCCCGGCAAGAAGGGCGCGCCGCACCACAGTCCCACGTTCGACATCGACGAAGACAGCCTGGTGATCGGGGCCGAGCTGGTGACGCGCACGGTGGTGCGGTACCTGGAACAAGGTCACTGACCCCGGGCGCAAGCCCGGGGAAACCAAGGGTCCGAGTGAACACCGGGCTCGCGCCCGGGGTTAATTTTCCCTCGATGTCAAATCTTCTCGCCTCCGAGCCCTCCGCCTACCTGAAGTCCGCCGCCCACCAGCCGGTGCACTGGCACCCCTGGAGCGACGCGGCGTTCGCGCGCGCCCGCACCGAAGACAAGCCCATCCTGCTCGACATCGGAGCCGTGTGGTGCCACTGGTGTCACGTCATGGACGGCGAGTCGTACGAGGACGCCCGGGTGGCGGAGCTGCTCAATGCCGACTTCGTGTGCATCAAGGTAGACCGTGACGAGCGACCCGACGTGGACGCCCGCTACCAGCGCGCGGTCCAGGCGCTCACGGGACAGGGCGGCTGGCCGCTCACCGCGTTCCTGACGCCCGAGGGCGAGGTGTTTTTCGGCGGCACGTACTTCCCGCCGGAAGAGAACCACTACGGGCGGCCGGGATTCCCGTCGGTGCTGCGGCAGGTGGCGGACATCTATCGTCGGCAGCGCGACAAGGTCGCCGAGAACGCCCAGGCGATCCGCCGCCACGTCGCCCAATCGCTCGATGAAGCCAACGCTGGCGAGGTGAGTCCCGCGACGCTGGAGCGGGCGGCCGCCGAGATGGCGCGGCTGTTCGACATCCGCTACGGCGGATTCGGCACCGCACCCAAGTTCCCACACCCCGCGGCCGCGCAGTTTCTGCTGGCGCGCTGGCACGACACGAGCGAGGCCTGGGTGCGCGAAGTGGTGGAGAAGACGCTCTCGGGGATGGCGCAGGGCGGGATCCGCGATCACGTGGGGGGAGGCTTTCACCGGTATGCGGTGGACGAGCGCTGGGTCGTGCCGCACTTCGAGAAGATGGCGTACGACAACTCGGAGCTGCTGCACGCCTACCTCGACGGCTACGCCGCACTCGGCGCCCCGCTCTTCAAGCAGGTGGCGCAGGGGATCGTGCGCTGGGTGCTCGAGGTCCTGTCGGACGGGGAGCGGGGTGCGTTCTATACGTCGCAGGACGCCGATGTGACATTCGGCGATGACGGAGATTATTGGACCTGGACGGTCGATGAGTTGAAAGCAGCGTTGCCGGACAGGGCGTTCCCGGTTGCCCGACGTGTCTTTGACGTGGAGGAGCACGGGGAGATGCACCACAACCCGCGCAAGAATGTGCTGTGGTGGAAGAGCGATCCCGCGGGCGACGACGAATGGCCGGTGCTCAAGGACGCGCTCGTGCAGCTCAAGGCCGCGCGCGACCGCCGCACGGCACCCTTCGTCGACACGACCCCCTACGTGAACTGGAACGCGATGATGGCCTCCGCGTTCCTGCACGCCGGCGCCGTGCTCGACCGAACGGAGTGCAACGCACTCGCCCTCAAGGTGCTCGAGCGCATCTGGAGCGAGGCGTGGGACGAGGGGCGGGGGATGGGCCACGTGATCGCCCGGCCGGAGCCACGCGGGCTGCTCGAAGACAACGTCCACGCGGCGGCCGCGTTCCTCGATGCGTTTGAAGCCACCGGCGACGACGCGTGGCTCACGCGCGCGCTCACGGTGATGCATCATTGCCGCCGGGCGCACTGGGACGACGCCAAGGGCGGATTCTTCGACGTGGCGCGTGACCGAACCGGCTCGGCCTATCTCGCAACCCCCGCCAAACCGGTGCAAGACGCGCCGACGCCGTCGGCGAACGGTGTGGCCGCGCTCGTGCTGGCACGCCTCTGGGCGCTCACCGACGACACGGAATGGCGCAGCTTGCTCGACCGCCAGCTCGCCACGTTCGGGGGCGCCGCGCCGCAGCTGGCGCTGTACGGCGCGACCCTGCTCCGCGCCGTCGATTGGGCGCTCAATCCCGCGACGCGGATCGAAGTGCACGGGCCACGGGGCGACGGGGCGGCGTGCGACATGCATCTGCTCGCGCTCCAGACCTACCGCCCGCGCAAGCTCGTGGTCCGGAAGACCGCCGAGCGGCCCGCCGCGACCGTGTGCGTGGGCACGACGTGCTCGCTCCCGGTGACGACCCCCGACGCGCTCCGGGCCGTGCTCGGGTGAGGCGGCGGGTGCTCGGCCGCACCGGCCTGGCGGTGAGCCCGATTGGCTTCGGCGCGTGGGCCATCGGAGGCAACCGGTTCGGCAACTCGTACGGCTCCACCGACGACGCCGAGTCGCGCCGCGCGGTGCGACGGGCGCACGAGCTGGGATGCAACTTCTTCGACACGGCGGACGTGTACGGGCACGGGCACTCGGAGGAGGTGCTGGGTGCCGCGCTCGACGGCATCCGGCCCGACGTCGTCGTCGCGACCAAGGTCGGGGGCAACTTCTACAACCGCGACGTGAACCCGCTGCTCATCCCCCGGATCACCGAGGCGCTGGGCCGGCCGCTCGCCGAGGTCGGGCCCGACGCCGCCCTCCCGGTCACGCACGACGCGTGCTTCTCGCCCTCCTACGTCCGGTTCGCGGTGGAGCAGTCGCTGCGCCGGCTGCGCACCGATTACATCGACCTGCTGCAGCTCCACAACCCCACGCTCGGCCTCATCGCCGACCCGGAGACCTATCGCGTGCTCGACGATCTCAAGACGGAGGGAAAAATCCGCTTCTACGGCGTCTCGGTGCACCCGCCGGAAGAAGGCCTCGCCGCCGTGGAGGTGACGCGGCCGGACACGGTGCAGATCGTGTACAACATCGTGCGCCGCGCCGCGGAAGACCGCTTCTTTCCCGCCGCGCGCGCCGCCAATGTGGGCGTGATCGCGCGCGAGCCGCTGGCCAATGGGTTCCTCGCCGGGAAGTACCGGCAGGACAGCATGTGGGAAACAGGCGACATCCGGGGACGAATGCCTCGCCCCTACGTGGCGCAGCTCACCGCGCTGGGAGCGCGCGTCGCCGAGCTCGCCGGCGAAGCGGGCGTCACCGCGGCGCAGCTCGCCCTGCGGTTCGTGCTGGACAACGACGCCGTGTCGGTGGTGATTGTAGGCATGAAAACCGTGGCGCAGGTGGACGAGAACCTTTCGGGGGAGATCTGATGCCGAACAAGAAGGCCGTATTCGAGACCGCCAAGGGCCGCATCGAGCTGGACCTGTTCGCCGACGAGGTGCCGGGCACCGTCGCCAACTTCGAGAAGCTCGCCAACGCGGGCTTCTACGACGGAACCACATTTCATCGCGTGATCCCCGACTTCATGATCCAGGGGGGCGATCCCTACTCCAAGACCGGCAAAGGGCGCGTCGGCACTGGCGGCCCGGGATATGCCATCAAGTGCGAGACGGACAAGAACGTCCACAAGCACGTGGCGGGAACGCTCTCCATGGCGCACGCCGGAAAGGACACGGGGGGCAGCCAGTTTTTCATCTGTCACTCGCCGCAGCCGCACCTCGACGGAGTCCATACCGTGTTCGGGCAGGTCAGCAAGGGACAGGACGTGGTGCGCAAGATCGTCCAGAACGACGAAGTCAAGTCGATTCGCGTGATGTAACCGAACGGAGCCCAGCCAATGCGCACCAGCGTCGCACTCGCCACGCTCTCCCTCGCGATCCCCGCCGCGCTCGCCGCCCAGACCGGCCAGTTCGTCGTGCGGCTCGGCAACGACACGCTCGCGATCGAGCAGTACACCCGCACCGCCGACCGGCTGCAGGGCGAGCAGGTGGTGCGCAGCCCGCGCACGGTGCACCGCCTCTACAACGCGGCGTTCGGATCGGGCGGCGCCATCGCCCGGTTCGAGCTCGTCACCCACAACGTGTCGGGCGCGCCTGGTCCGGCGGAGACCAGGGCGGTGGCCGAGTTCACGGGCGACTCCGCCGTGGTGACCGTGCCGCGCCGCGATTCGACCGTCACGCTGCGCGTGAAAGCCGGTCCGGGCGCCGTGCCGTTCATCGGCCAGGGATTCGGCCTCATCGAGGAAGTGGCCCGCCGGGCGCGGGTCTCCGGGGCCCCCCGCTACACCACGACCATGTTGCCGTTGGGCGACACCGAGCCCCTGGAAGTGACGGTAACGGCCCGGGGACCCGATTCGCTCACGATCGTGCTCGGCGCCATCGGGCCGCTGCGGGCGCGCGTGGACGCCCAGGGCACGCTGCTCGGCCTCAGCGGCGTAGGCGGCACGATGCAGGTTACGGTCGAGCGCACCCTGGGGCTCGACTTCGCGGCGCTCGGGAAAGCGTTCGCGCCACGCTCGCTCGGAGTGCTCTCGCCGCCCGACTCGGTCAAGACGAGCGTCGCCGGCGCCACGCTGGCAGTGCGCTACAGCCGGCCCTCGACGCGCGGCCGGGCGATCTTCGGGAACGTGGTTCCCTGGAACCAGGTGTGGCGCACCGGCGCGAACCAGGCCACCATCTTCGAGACCAGCGCCGATCTCGTGATCGCCGGCACGCCCGTGCCCGCGGGCAAGTACTCCCTGTGGACGCTCCCCGCCCCCGGCGGCTGGAAGCTCATCGTCAACAAGAACACCGGTCAGTGGGGCACCGACTACAACGCCCAGTACGACCTCGCCCGCCTCGACATGGGCGTGGAGCAGCTCCCGCAGCCGGTGGAGCAGTTCACCATCGCGATCGAGCCGCGCGGGAAGGGCGGCGTGCTGAAGCTGGAATGGGAGCGGACGCGAGCAACCGTGCCGCTGTCCAGAAAGTGAGCTCATGCATCTCGACTTCGCCGTCGTCGCCGACTACGCGATCGTCGACCAAGCCGGTAAGCTGTCGGTATTGGGCATCTTCCAGCACATCTGGGTACAGCAGTTCCCGGCGATGCACCCGCGGCTGCACCTGGTGCTGCGCCTCAAGGGCAAGCGCACCGAGGTCGGCGAGCACCACGTCCAGATCCGGCTGGTGGACGAGCAGGGCACCGAGATCCTCGGCGGGACCGGCAGTGTGAGCTTTGCGGAGCCGCCCGCGGGCGTGACCGACATCGAGGCGGGTGCGATCCTCGTGTTCGACGTGCCGTTCCCGCACGCCGGCGCGTATCGCTTCGAAATCACGATCGACGGCCAGGGCAAAGCCGCCGTCCCGCTGACGGTGAGTCAGCTCCCGGCGCAAGCCACGCGTGGATCCGGTGGGCAGACGCTCCACTAGCGCAGGACTCGCGGCGCTGATCCTCGCGGTGGGCTGCGGCGAGACGCCCACGGCGCCCCCCGCTCCTGTCCGAGCCGATCTCTCCCAGCCCTGGATGCGCGCCGGCCCCGCCGAGATGGGGATGAGCGCGGCGGGCCTGCTCGCCGCGGCAGGCGACGCGGCCGCCATCGCCCGCTTCAGGAGCCTGCTCGCGGCGCGACATGGACGCCTCGTGGCGGAGTACTACTTCGGCGGGGCGGATTCGACTACGCGGTTCGACGTGCGCTCGGTGACGAAGAGCGTCGTGTGCGCGCTCACGGGCGTGGCCCTGCGCGACGGAGTGCTCCCCGGCGAGACAGCGTCCATCGCCCCATACCTCGCCCCACTGGACACCCTGGATTCCGTCGACAGCGCCGTCACGGTGCGCCACCTCCTCACAATGACGTCCGGGTACCAGTGGAACGAGGAAACGGGCCCCGACTACAGTGTCTGGATCGCGGCGGACGATCACGTGCAATACCTGCTCGACCGCGCCCACGCGACGCCTCCCGGCGTTTCGTTCACCTACAACTCGGCGGCGGCGCACACGCTCGGCGTCGTGCTCCAGGACGCCGCCGCCATGCCCCTGCCCCGATACGCCGCCCCGCTGTTCGCGGCGCTCGGCGTCGATACCGTGTTGTGGGAACCGCTCGACCGCGGCACCGTCAACGGCGGCGCCGGGATCGCCCTGCGGGGGCGCGACCTGCTCAAGTTCGGCCAACTGTTCCTGCAGCGCGGTTGGTCGGGGGACCGGAGCGTCGTCCCCGAGGCCTGGGTCGACCAAGCCACGCGGCCGCAGTTCGCGTGGCGCAGGGCCTTCGGTCCACTGTCGCGCGTCACCTACGGCATGCTCTGGTGGGTGTCCGACGCCACGCCCGCCGCGTTCTACGCCTGGGGGTACGGCGGCCAGTTCGTGTACGTCGTGCCGAGCCGCGACCTGGTCGTCGTCGCGACCACCGACTGGAACGATCTCTCGGAGGTGACGCCGGAGGCACTCGCGGCCATGGCGCTCGGGGTGATCGTCAACGACGTCGTGCCGGCGGCCCGGTAGTCGTCCCGCTAGCCCCGCTGGATCTCGAGCGGCAGCCCCGCGTCCATCAGCGACAGGCCGCCGTCCACCGCGATGGTCTGCCCCGTGATCCACCCGGCGTCAGCCGAGCACAGCAGGGCCACCGCGTTGCCGATGTCAGCCGGCGTGCCGAGCCGCCCCATCGGCGTCCATCCCTTGTCTCCCACATGCCAGTCCCGCACCATGTCCTGCACCACGTCCGGCAGCGAATTGAGCACGCTGTCGTCGATCCACCCCGGGCTGATGGCGTTCACGGTAATGGCGCGTTTCGCGAGCGCGACGGCGAAATAGCGACACAGCGATTCCATGGCGCTCTTGGCCGCGCCCATGCCCACCCACGCCTGCCAGCTGCCGGTGCGCCCGCCCGGCGCGTAAGTGATCGCGACGATTCGCCCGCCCTCGCCCATGAGCGGGCACGCCGCGCGCACCGCCACCAGGAAGGCCTTGGCCTGGGAGTCCAGGGCCGTGTCCCATTGGTCCAGCGTGATGTCCATGGGCCCGCGGTAGAACTCCGGCACCTCGGGCCGCGCGTTGCTGACGAAGATGTCGAGCGCCCCGAACTCGCTCTTCAGGCGGTTGAACATCCGGATGATGTCGTCGGGGCGGCAGACGTCGGCCTGAACCGTGAAGCCGTCGGAGCCGCGCTGCCGCACCTTGGCGAGCGTGTCTTTCGCGGCCGTCTCGTTGCTGCGGTAGTGAATCGCGACCTTCACACCCTGCTCCGCCAGCTTGAGGGCGATGCCCCGCCCGATACCACGCGAGCTTCCCGTAACGAGCGCGTGCTTCCCGTTGTGCGCCATGAGTGCCTCCCCGGTTGACGCCCTGGCGGGGAAAGATGCCCGCCGGACGCCGCGCGGCAACCGGCCCTGCGGGGCCGCGGCACGCGTGTTGCCGCGCTGACGCACGGCGTGCAACTTCGACGCCACGCCACTCGCCACGCATCCCGCCCCCCGGGGGAGGGAGGACTCATGCACACCACGCCCGGCATCCACGCCACGCAGAGCATCCAGGACGACGTTTACGCCCAGTGGGTCAAGGACCCGGAAGGGTTTTGGGCCGAAGCCGGCGAGGCGATCCACTGGTACAAGCGTTGGAACCGCGTGCTCGACGGGTCGCGCCCCCCGTTCTACCGCTGGTTCCCGGGCGCGGAGGTCAACACCTGCTACAACGCGCTCGACTGGCACGTGGAGCACGGCCGCGCCGACCAGGCGGCGCTCATTTACGACAGTCCAGTCACCGGCACGGTCAAGAGCTTCACGTATCGGGAGCTGCGCGACGAGGTCGCCCGCTTCGCCGGCGCACTCGTCGGTCAGGGCGTCGGCAAGGGCGACCGCGTGATCATCTACATGCCGATGGTCCCCGAGGCGGCCGTCGCGATGCTGGCGTGCGCGCGGATCGGAGCGATCCATTCGGTCGTATTCGGGGGCTTCGCGTCGCACGAGCTGGCGGCCCGGATCAGTCACGCCCGGCCCGAAGTCATCGTCTCAGCTTCGTGCGGCATCGAGGTGAACCGCGTCGTGCCGTACAAGCCGCTGCTCGACAAGGCGATCGAGCTCGCCGAGGTCAAGCCGCGCCGCTGCATCGTCCTGCAGCGGCCGCAGGAGCAGGCGCCGCTGATCCCGGGGCGCGACCTCGACTGGGCCGAGCTCACGGCCGCGGCACAGCCCGCGGCATGTGTGCCGGTGGCCGCGACCGACCCGCTGTACATCCTCTATACGTCCGGCACGACGGGCATGCCCAAAGGGGTGGTGCGAGACAACGGCGGCCACCTGGTGGCGCTCAAGTGGAGCATGACGCACATCTATGGAGTCGAGCCCGGCGAGGTCTACTGGGCTGCCTCGGACCTCGGCTGGGCCGTGGGACATTCGTACATCGTCTACGGCCCGCTGTTCAACGGGAACACCACGGTCCTGTACGAGGGCAAGCCCGTTGGCACGCCCGATCCCGGCGCCTTCTGGCGCGTGATCTCGCAGCACCGGGTGAGCGTGTTCTTCACCGCTCCCACGGCGATCCGCGCCATCAAGCGGGACGATCCCACCGGAGAGCACGTCCGGCGCTACGACCTGAGCGCGTTCCGCACGTTTTTCCTGGCCGGCGAGCGCTGCGACCCGGACACGCTGCACTGGGCGGAGCAGCAGCTCGGAGTTCCGGTCGTCGACCACTGGTGGCAGACGGAGACCGGCTGGCCCATCGGGGTGAACTGCGTGGGGCTGGGGATGCTGCCGGTGAAGCCGGGCTCCTGCGCCAAGGCCGTCGCGGGCTACGACGTGCGGGTGCTTGGGGAGGACGGTCAGGAGCTGCCCGTCGGCCACACCGGGAACATCGTGATCCGCCTGCCCCTGCCTCCCGGCTGCCTGCCCACGCTGTGGAGCAACGACGAGGGCTACGTGAGCTCGTACCTGAGCCGGTACCCGGGCTATTATCTCACGGCCGACGCCGGCTACAAGGATGCCGACGGCTACCTGTGGGTGATGGGTCGCACCGACGACATCATCAACGTGGCCGGCCACCGGCTCTCCACCGGGGCCATGGAGGAGGTGCTCGCCTCCCACCCCGACGTCGCCGAGTGCGCCGTCGTCGGCGTGGGCGACGAGATCAAGGGCGAGATCCCGCTGGGCCTCGTCGTCCTCAAGGCGGGCGTGCGGCGCTCCCCCGCGGCCATCGGCGACGATCTCGTCGGCATGGTGCGCGAGCGGATCGGCCCGGTCGCCGCGTTCCGGACGGTGGTCGTCGTACAGCGGCTTCCCAAGACCCGCTCCGGCAAGATCCTGCGCGGCACCATCAAGAAGATCGCCGATGGCAGGGAATACCGCGTCCCGCCCACCATCGACGACCCCGCGAGTCTCGACGAGATCACCGGCGTGCTCGCGACCGTAGGGTACCCGCGGCGCTGACGGCACCGGCACCGCCATGGCCCGGGTCATCGTGTTCGACGTGAACGAGACGCTGCTCGATCTCGGCGCGCTCGACCTGCATTTTCGGCGCGTGTTCGGCGCCGGCGGCGTGCGTGCGGAGTGGTTCACGCAGGTGATCGAGCTGGCGATCGTCGCGACGGCGACGAACGTCTACTTCGACTTCGCCGTCGTGGGCGACGCCGCGCTCACGATGGTGGCCGCGCGCCGCGGCGTCGATCTCGCGGCCGACGACCGCGCCGAGATCCTGAGCGGCATGCGTGCGCTGCCGCCGCATCCCGATGTGCGGCCCGCGCTCGATCTCCTCCGGGACGCGGGCTTCCGGCTCGCCACACTGACGAACTCCAACGCCGAGGCGGCGGAGGCGCAGCTCGGTCACGCCGGTTTACGCGGCTATTTCGAGCAGGTGCTGTCGGTGGAGCGGGTGCGGCGCCTCAAGCCCGCCCCGGAGGTGTACCGGATGGCCGCCTCGACCTTGGGCGTGCCGGTTGGCGAGATGCGGCTCGTCGCGGCGCACGCGTGGGACGTGACGGGCGCGCTCCGGGCCGGATGCGCGGCGGCGTTCGTGAGCCGGCCGGGAAAAGTGCTCGATCCGCTGGCGCCACGCCCCGACGTAGTGGAACCCGATCTCGAGGCGGTGGCAGCCAGGCTGATCGCGGTGGAGCAGTAGCGTCACTCGAGCCGCGTGATCCGCCCGACCGACGGCACGCCGTTCCCATTCACCAGGAACAGCATGTAGGGACCCGGCGGCGCGGTCGTGCGGCTCGCGGGGAGGGTGACCGAGATGCCGCCGCTCACCGCGACGAAGGCCAGCGGGACGAGTCGTGCGGCCTGATCCATGGCGTGCGTCACCGAGCCCGTGCGGATGAAGGTGACCTTTGTAATGCTGGCGCCGTCGGGCGTGTCCACGCGCACGGTCTGGCCGTACCCCACCACGGTGGGGGTGAAGCCGGTGAGACTCGGGCGCGCGCCGCGGAACAGGTATGGGGGCGAATACAGCTCGTAGCTCAGCTCGCGTGGCGCATTGGCGCCGTCGCCCGAGCCCGTGTGGAGCACGCGTCCGTCCGGCAACAGCAGCGACGTCGAGTGATACATGCGGATCACGGCGTTGCTCGCCAGCGTGGTCCAGGTCCCCGTCGTGGGGCTCCACAGCTCCGCGGCGTGGACCGCGCCCGCGGCGTTATTGAACCCGGGGGCGCCGGTGCCGCCGGTCACGAGCACGTCGCCCGTCGGGAGGAGGGTGGCGTTGATCTGGCGACGGGCGTACGCCATCGATCCGGTGTACACCCACGACGGGTTCGACTGATTGAGATCGATGATCTCCGCCGTGTTGGTCGCAGGGTCGCCGCCGCCCACGTAGAGGATTTTCCCCGGCAGGTACATGACGGCCGAGCCATAGCCGCGCCACGGCCCGAAGTTGCGGCGCGGCCCGTCGGTCCATCGGCCCGTGCCCGACACGTCGAGCCAGCGCGACGGCTGCTCTTCGCCCGCATTGAAGATGCGCCCGTCGGGCGCCACGAACAGGCGCGGGTACCACTCCAGCGCCAGCTTCGCCGTCGTGAGCTGGCGCCAGTGCGTCCCGTCCCACACCTCCGGGATCGTGTCGATCGTCATGTTCTCGTCGGTGCCGCCGACGGTGAGCATCTCGCCGTCCGGCAGCGTGGTGTTGGTGGGATACCAGCGGCCCTGGGCCATGGCCGGTGCGACCTGCCACGCGTGGGTCGCGGGATCGAACAGGTTGGTGTTCGGCAGACCGTGGCCGTCGGCGATGTGTCCCCCGGCGACGAGCAGTCGTCCGTCGGGGAGGAAGTCGTGGCCCGCGCAGAACAGCCACGACGGACTCGGCACCGCCGTGAAGGCGCCCGTGGCCGGGTCCCACACCTGCGGGTCGCCGATGCGTCCCCAGCTCAGCACGGTCCCGTCGGTCAGCAGGTGGACGTGGAGCTGTACGATCGGCGCCGGAAACACCGCCGACCACTGGCCGACTTGGGCTTCCGGTCCCGGCGGCGGACCGGGCGCGGTGTCCGGCGTCGTATACGCGATCGTGAGGTACGGACGGTGGCTGGCGACCGGATCCTCGCTGCTGCTGAAATACCGGTACCGATCCCGAAGCTTGGACGGATCGGAATTCAACAAGAGACCGAAATTCGTGGAGGGGGCGTTGAGCCACCCTTGCACCATGGACGTCACGTCCCACTGTTTGAATCCCGCTGTCTTGTCGATGCTGCGCGTGTCCACCGGGGCGCTGATGTCTCCCTGCGCCAGGGGAATGTGCCTGCGACAGCACGCGTTGGCGGTCCACGCGTTCACGCCGTCGTACGTGTAGCCCGTCGCCCTCGCCGGATTCGGGTTCCGGTTGATGATCCGGTGCGCCGTGACCGTGTAGGTCGGATCCGCCGTGGCGTCGCTCTCGGTGAGATAGAGGCTCAACTTCGCGCTCGAGACGGTGGATCCGGTCGGAACGCTCGCCAAGTCGAACTTCATCACAATCGCGTTGGCAATCGTATCGTTCGGCCAGGTATATACGGCGAGAAGCGTGTTCGTGGCATAGCTCACGCCGTCGAGGTTGAGAAACGTGTCGCCGCTGGGACCGATGACGGCGGTGGAGGTTTGCGCCGACGCGGCCAGGCGGGGCGCGTGCCGGGCATCCGTGATGGAGCGTTCGTACTGGCACGACACGAAGCCCAGCCCCAGCGAGAGCCCGAGGGCGAGTAGCGCCAACCGGACCGGATGCTCGACGGCGGCTCGTGGCAGGTTGCAACGACGCATGAGCGGTTCCCGAGAAGGTGAGGCTCCCAAGGTAGGAGCGGAGCCGCTCCCGTGCATACGTCGCGCCACAGCCACAGATCCGGGGTTATGACGCCTGGTGCGGCCCGTCTTGTAGCGCGCATGCCGCCGCTGTGGCGAGGGTTCAGCGCTCGATGCGGAGCTCCTCCCATGCGACCTGACGCGCCCGCACCACGTCCCGGACCTGCCGCTCGCGGCCGCTCAATGCCGAGCCTCCCGTCTTGATTTCGATGAACACCACGCGGCGCAGCTCGCCGTCATCGAGCCCGTCGAATACCAGCAGGTCGACGGGACTGCCGAGAAAGCGGGCGTCCTTGGGATTGAACCCGAACTCCGGCAGATAGGGGACGAGCTGCTCGTGGACCTTGCCGCTCGTGACGGCCTGGCTGCGCTGCACCGCGTCCTGGCGGATGCCCTGCGTGTAGCGCGCCTTCCATTGCTGGATGTACAACAGGGCCACGAGCAGCCCGATCGCGATGCCCAGGATGAGCACCAAGACCAGACTGGGGAGCACACGGGCGTCGCTCGGCATGAAGGAGTCCCGGTCAGGAACCGCGATACAACCCGATACGCAGCCGTCGCGGCGGGGCGACCGCGTCTTGCACCTCGACCCGCACTCTGCGCACCGTCGCGGGCTCGAACCGGTCGAGCTTCCGGTAGCCGACCGTAGTACCGCGCGCCAGGTCACGCCACTCACCCGCGTCCTGGGCTCCTCGGATGGCGTACCGCGCGACGCATTGCCCGCGGCCGACTTCCTCCTCCAACCGGCTCACGCCGACCGTCACCGTCCGACCCAGGTCCAGCTCGGCCGCCGCACTGTGCGTGCCGGTGACACGCCATTGGACGGGTCGGCCGTCCGCGAAATCCTCGGCGAACAACGCCGTCAGCCGCGCCCGCAGGTCGGCGAGCCGCGCTACGTCGGTCGCGTGCAGCACACCCTCGCGCGTCGGCGGGACGTTCAGGAGCAGCTTCGAGTTCCGGCCCACGGACGTGAACCAGATGTCCGTCAGCTGGTCCACGGGCTTCACCCGCTGGTCCTCGCCCGGATGATGGAACCAGCCGGGGCGAATCGACGTGTCCGTCTCCGCCGGTCGCCACACCGAGCCGTGGGGATCGCCGTGCTGGAGCGCGGTGATGACGCCGTCACCGGACGCCCCCGGATACGCAACCGCAGCAGGGTCCATCGTCGACCAGTTCGGGTCGCCCGCCGCACCGGCTTCGTTGCCGCACCAGCGCACGTCGGGGCCGGCGTCGGAGAACATCACCGCGTGGGGCTGGAGCCGCCGCACCAGGCCGAACACGCGCAGCCAATCGTATTCTTGCCGGCGCCCGTTGGGCCCTTCGCCGTTGGCGCCGTCGAACCACACCTCGGCAATGGGGCCGTAGCGCGTCAACAGCTCGGTGAGCTGCTCGCAGTAGAAGTCGTTGTAGCGGGGCGAGTCCCCGTACACCGGCGCGTTGCGATCCCACGGCGACAGATACAGACCGGCGCGCAACCCCTCGCGCCGGCACGCGTCGGTGAACTCGCGCACCACGTCCCCCGCACCGCCGCGCCACGGGCTCCGCGCCACAGAGTGCGTCGTGAGCCGGCTGGGCCACAGGCAGAACCCGTCGTGATGCTTGGCGGTGAGGATCAGCGCGCGTGCGCCGGCGGCCCGGCCGGCCCGGGCCCATTGGCGTGCGTCCAGCGCCGTCGGGTTGAACACCGTCGGGTCCTCGCGCCCGTCGCCCCACTCGTGGTCCGTGAACGTGTTGACCCCGAAATGGAGGAACAGCGCCAGCTCGTCGCGCTGCCAGACGAGCTGCGAGGGCGAGGGACGCGGGCGGGACGGCTGCGCCCTCGGAAGCCGCACCACGCTCCCGCCGAGCGCCGTGGCCATCGTGGTCGCGAAGGCCCGTCGGGTGAGCGTCACCCGCTTTACCGCGCCGGCACCGCGGCCACGAGCAACGCCAGCGCCTTCTTCACGCTTTCGTTGCCGACGCCCGCGCCACGGTAATGCCCCTGCCGCACCACCACGAGATCGTGGGATGGGATGATCACGGTGAGCTGGCCCCCCGCGCCCGCCATGAAGTAGGCGTCCCGGGGAATGGGCAAGTCGCCGTCCCCGTTGATCCAGAAGAAACCGCCATAGATGGGTCGCCCATCGGCCGCCCACGCCGGAGCCACGGTGCTCACGAACCGCACGAACCCCTCCGGCAGGATGCGTTCGCCGTTCCACACGCCGTCCTGGAGGTAGAGGTTCCCCAGCCGCGCCCAGTCGCGCGCCGCGGCGAAGTCGTATCCCTGTGTCAGGAAGTCGCCGTACGGGTCGGTCTCGATCACCACCGAGCGCATCCCCAGCTTGTCGAACAGCGCCCGCCGGGGGAACGAGAGGTAGTCCGCTCCGCGCTTCTCGACGGCGAGTCGTATCAGGTAATTCACCAGCACGGGGTCGGTGTTGCGGTAGCGCCCGACCGTACCCGGCGGCCACTGGAGCGGGCGCGTGGCGGCGTAGTGGAAGGCGTTGACAGCGCCGGTATAGAGATAGACGTGATCGGGGTAGGGGCCCGACGGATCGTAGTCCGGATCCTGGGGCGCGCGGATGCGCAACCCGCTCGACATGTTGAGCAGGTCGGCGATGCGAATCTTCGCCCGCGGGTCGCCCCGGTGCCGCCACTCCGGCAGCGGCGCCGGCTGCCACAGATCGTAGGCGCCCTGCCGGATCAGGATCCCCATCAGCGTGGCCGTGATGCTCTTGCCCATGGACCAGCTCTCGAGCGGCGTGCGCGCGGTGATGCCCTCGCCGTAGCGCTCCCCGACGATCCGCCCCTTCCACGTCACCACGCAGGCGGCCGTCAGGGCCTCCGCCGGTGCGAATGCGGCGTCCATCGCCTGGCGCACCTTGACCGTGTCGAGTTCCGGCGCCAGCGGGCCCGGCGGCAGCACGTCGCCCATCGGCCACGGCTGGGTCGCAGGATCCGGCAGCCGGCTCGCGACGCGCTTGGGCCTGAAGCGCGGGGCCTGCTGGCCTCTGGGGAGCGTGACGCATCCCTGGTCTCCCAGGAAGAGCGCGGTGCGTGTGACGCCGTCCGGGAGCGTGACGTAGACTGCCTTGCGCGCGCGGTCGATGACCGGCTTCCCCAGCTTGGCGCGCTCCTCGTAGGGCGCCGTGAAGAAACCAAGGTTCTCGGCCGCGAACTCGGGCGACAGACCCGTGATGAACACGGCGGAGCACATGATCTTGGCAAAGCCGGCCGCGTGGTGCTCCAGCGGGTCGCCCGGGGGGGGAACGTAGGGTGTGCTGAGCTCCAGGGCCTTGGCGCGCGCGATCAGCGGGCTACGCGGACCCGGCTCCTGAGCGAGCGCCGGCGTCGCGGCGATCAACAACGCGGCGGGGAAAACGCCGCGCATCATTACACCGCCGCCTCCGTGTGACCCCGAACGTGCAGCGAGCGGAACAACACCCGACCCGCGGTGGCCACGTCGCTGACCGCACGGTTGAAAGCGGCCTCGTTGGCCTGGGAGGGGGCGTGGAAGCCGCTGATCTTGCGCACGAACTGCAGCGCGGCGTCGTGCAGCTCCTGGTCGCTGGGGGGGTGATCGGGATGGCGCAGCCGTTTGATGTTCCGGCACATAGGTGTGGAGCCTCTGGATGACTGAGTGTACGTAAGCTGTGCGCCGTCCACCTCCGGCGCAACGCTCACGAAACCGGCCCGGCCCGGCGAGTGTTAATAGCCAACGCCCACCACGGAGTTCGAGTGGCATCCGGTTCCGGACGCAAGGGCTCAGTGCACTACGCCTGGATCGTCGCCGCGGTCACGTTTCTGATCCTGCTGGCGACGGCCGGCGTGCGCGCCACTCCCGCCATCCTCATGGTGCCGCTCGAGCACGAATTCGGCTGGACGCGCGCCGCGATCTCCGGCGCCATCGCCATCAACATCGCGTTGTTCGGGCTCATCGGTCCGTTCGCGGCGTCGCTCATGAGTCGTTACGGGCTGCGTCGCATCGTGCTGTCGGCGCTGGCGTTGCTGGCCGCTGCCGTGGCGCTCTCGTCGACCATGCGCACGCCGTGGCAGCTCACCCTCTTCTGGGGCGTGCTGGTGGGCTCGGGGACGGGGGTGACCGCGCTGGTGCTCGCGGCGATTGTGGTCAATCGCTGGTTCGACCAGCGGCGCGGACTGGTGCTCGGCATCCTGTCGGCCGCCAACGCCACCGGTCAGCTCGTGTTCCTGCCGCTGCTCGCGCAGACCGTCACCCGGCACGGCTGGCGCAGCGCGACGTACATCGTCGCGGGCGCCGCCGCGGCGGTGTTCCTCGTCGTGCTCGTCTGGTTGAAGGATCGGCCCTCCGACGTCGGCCTGCTCCCGTACGGCGCCCTCGACGGGCAACCACCCACACCGGCCGGGCTGAGCGTGGACCGCTCGCCGCTCGGCGGACTGTTCTGGGCGGCGCGGTCGCGCGAGTTCTGGATCCTGGCGGGGAGTTTTTTCGTGTGCGGCGCGAGCACCAACGGCTTGATCGGCACTCATCTGATTCCCGCCTGCATGGATCACGGCATCCCCGAGGTCACCGCCGCCGGCCTGCTCGCCGCGATGGGCGTGTTCGACCTCGTCGGCACGACGGCGTCCGGCTGGCTCACGGACCGGTTCAACAGCCGGTGGCTGCTGTTCTGCTACTATGGGCTGCGGGGCTTGTCGTTGCTGTTCCTCCCCTTTGCGCTGGCGAGCCGGCACATCTGGCTCTCCGGCTTCGCGGTGTTCTACGGCCTCGATTGGATCGCCACGGTACCGCCCACCGTGCGCCTCACCGCGGACACGTTCGGTAAGGAGAACGTCGGCGTGGTGTACGGGTGGATCGGCGCGTCGCACCAGCTGGGTGCATCGCTCGCGGCGCTGACGGCAGGCGTGATCCGGACGTCGTGGGGCGACTATCGAGCGGCGTTTTGGATATCCGGCAGCCTGTGCCTGCTGGCCGCGGCGCTGCTCATCGCCACGGGCCGCAAGCGGACGCTCCCACGGCAGGGGCCGGAATTGGTCGGGGCGGA
>Ga0209577_10000210_pt1 | contig 58505 bp, 53 predicted proteins | sample GraSoiAngelo_109_FD_185874 | JGI IMG/M metagenome (GOLD analysis project Ga0209577, IMG submission 185874) | Grasslands soil microbial communities from the Angelo Coastal Reserve, California, USA - 14_0903_12_20cm (SPAdes) (version 2) | ecosystem: Environmental > Terrestrial > Soil > Grasslands... | reverse complement strand
TGCCCGATCGAGAGATTTTCGATTATCTCTGCACCGGGTGCGGTTCGTCGGTCGGACAACGCGAAGTTACCGCCGGCGAAAAAATGATGGCCGAAGCGCTCGCCAGTCCAAGTCGCAGGAGGAGGAACGTGCCTCTTCGATCGCTGCGGTAAACGGCGAATGCGAATCGTATTTATCGGCACGGGCGAAATTGGCGTGCCGACGTTGCGGGCGCTACAAAGGTCCGAGCACGAATTAGGCAGGGTTGTGACGCAACCCGATAAACCGGTTGGCCGCGAGCAAAAAATAACTGCGCCGCCAATTAAGAAAGCGCTAATAGCCGGCGGGCCAAACGCCGGTCCGGCTCAGACCCTGCAGCCGGCGCGAATCAAGGATCGCGAAGCGATCGATCAAATTCGCGCGCTCGCGCCGGACGTAATCGTTGTCATGGCTTACGGTCAGATCTTGCCGCGCGCGGTGCTCGAGATTCCAAAAATCGCCTGTTTGAATTTGCACGCATCGCTTTTGCCACGCTGGCGAGGAGCCGCACCGATTCAAGCCGCGATTGCGGCCGGTGATCGGGAGGCCGGCATGACTGTGATGTACATGGATGAAGGTCTCGACACCGGAGACATTTTGCTTCAACGCAAGATCGACATCTCGCCATCCGAGACGGGCGCGACATTGCACGATCGACTCGCACAGATTGCACCGGAAGCGTTGCTAGAATCGTTGCGATTGCTCGCGGCCGGTAACGCGCCGCGCATTCCGCAAGATCAGGCGCTCGCGACTTACGCGCCGAAGCTGAATCGAGAAGCGGGGCGCCTCAATTGGAATGAAAGCGTCGAGGCCATCGAGCGAAAGATTCGCGCTTATAATCCGTGGCCGGGCGCGTTCACTGAGTTCTCCGGTCGCAATCTAAAGATCTTTGCGGCGTCGATTGTCGATCTTCGCGGAAAGCCGGGCGAAATTTTGCGGAAAGACCGGGAACTTGTTGTTGCGACGTCTGATCGTGCATTATCGCTGACGGATGTCCAGCTCGAAGGAAAGCGCCGCATGAGCGCCGCGGAATTTTTGCGCGGGCGAACATTGTCATCCTGATCCGGCAGCCGCGCGGGACAGGGATCTCTCAAGCAAAGCCTGGATCACCCAGGATACCAAGCGTGATCAACGAGTCTGTGGGAGATTCCTCGCTCCGCTCGGAATGACGAGCGTGTTTATCCTTTTCAAGATCGACATCTTCTCGTTTCATTTGGCCTGCCATGAAGACCGAGACGCCGGCTTACAAACGTGTCGTGCTCAAGTTGAGCGGCGAAGCGCTTCAGGAACGAGGCGCGCGCGAAAACATTTCGCCCGCGGTCGTGCGCGAGATCGCTGATCGGATCAAGGATGTGCACAGTCTGGGTGTGCAAATCTCGATTGTGATCGGCGGCGGAAATATCTGGCGCGGTTCGTCCGCCGCCGTCCGCGGCATGGATCGAACGACCGCGGATTACATGGGGATGCTGGCAACAGTGATCAACGCACTGGCATTACGCAGCACGCTCACCAAAATCGGCGTCGAAGCGCGTGTCCAAACTGCGATCGAGATGAAAAACGTGGCCGAGCCATTCATTCTCGGTCGCGCCATTCGACATCTCGAACTTGGGCGAGTGGTGATTTTCGCGGCCGGCACCGGCAATCCTTATTTTTCGACCGACACCACGGCGGCGTTGCGCGCAAGCGAGATTGGGGCCGATGTCATTCTGAAAGCGACTAAGGTCGATGGTGTATACGATCGCGATCCGAACACCGACCCGAACGCGAAACGTTTCGAGCGGATCACATTTACCGAAGCGTTGACGAAACGGTTGCAGGTGATGGATTCGACCGCCTTCAGCCTTTGCATGGACAACAAAATTCCAATCGTCGTGTTCGACATGTATAAACCGGGCATTTTGCGCGACGCAGTGCTTGGTCGAAAGGTTGGGACGCTCGTTTCCGACGAAGCGGAGACGAAGTAAAAATTAACGCGCATGAGCAGAGACGACATTCTTCTCGAGGCCGAGATGTCGATGGAAAAAAGCGTCGATTATCTGGTGCACGAATTTTCCGGGGTGCGCACCGGCAAAGCGTCGCCCGCGTTGGTCGAGAACATCGACGTCCAGGCCTACGGCTCGACCATGAAACTGAAACAGCTCGCGCTCATCACCACTCCGGAATCGCGTTTGCTTGTCTTGCAACCGTTCGACGCCGGCACCGTCCAGGACATCGAACGCGCGCTCAAAGAATCGAAAATCGGCATTACGCCGGCGGTTGACGGAAAAATTATTCGACTCCCGATTCCGGAATTATCCGAAGAACGGCGGAAAGAATTGGCGAAGTCGTTAGGAAAAATGGCGGAGGAAGCGCGCGTTCGCGTCCGGAGCAATCGGCGCACGGCTCTCGACGAAGCAAAAAAACTCAAAACTGGCAGCGGGATTAGCGAAGACGAACTGCGCGATCTGGAAGACGAAATCCAGAAGCTGACCGACCGTTTCGTCAAATCAATCGACGATCATCTCAAGCATAAAGAGACTGAGATCATGAAGGTGTGATGGAAATGACGAAATCCAAATGTCGAACAAGACGTCGATCTGGTGCTGATTTCTTTGGGCTTCGTAACTCCCTTCCTCATTCGGTATTCGTGCTTCGTCATTGCGAATCTTAATCTTCAATCTCAGAGCCGCACGAGATCCAACAAGAACTGGCACCACAGATAAAACATCCCTCGCCAGGAATATTTCACGTCGCCTTCGGGCGTCTGCTTCAGGACACCCTTGTGGATGTTGTGTGCAATCTGCTCGCGTAAGTCGCGCTCGATCTCTTTCTCAATCTGTTTTTCATCGAGCGAATCGATCGCGTCGATTGGGACATTGTTTCTTCGTAGAAATGCCCGGTGGCTTTGATAGAGCTGCCAGAACGATTGATCGGGTCGCTGGCGATTGATCCGGAATTGCGGCGTCAATTTCAAGCCGTAGGAGAGCGGGTAATTCCAAGTCGTCCAGATGATCCCGCTCGTGGCGCGCGATGAGATTCGCAAATAATAAAACGAGAGATCGTGCTGCTCGTTCAGGCAAATCGTCGCCTGCGCGCGGTCTTCCGCCTTGTAAAAAAGCCGGAAAAATTGCCGGTAGTCTTCCCAATCCCATCCGGCATCGTTCACGTGGACGAATCCTTCGCTCTCGATTTCGTTCGTGATTTCGTTGAGCGTCGGGAAAGTATCACTCGACGGCGGCGACTTCGGGCGAAGCTGTTTCTCTTTCGGCAAACGCAACGTGCGGATGCGGGTAAGAATTTCCAGCCACGGCAAAAAGAACCACGCCGCCGCCGCAACCGCTCCGAGGACATGGCTGTCAGTGGCAAAATAGACCAACAGGTAGGAAACGATGAGGATTGCGGTGGCTCCGGCCTTTTGGGAAAACGAACTTTGAAAACTGCGCAGGGCGACTGCCAGAACTCCTGCGCCTAGTAGGATAAAAAGCTTGAAGAGCATTACGGGTTGATTTGATGCTCGCTCAGGAATTTTTCCAGCGCATCGGTATCGAAATTCGCGATCACATGGTCACCGGCGACAAACGTCGGGACATAGGTTTGTTTCGAGAGCTCCTTCATCGTCTCGTAGGCTTGTCGATCCTCGCCGACGTCGATCGCGACGAACTTGTAGCCGCGTGCTTCCAAATATTCCTTCGCGTCGATGCACCAGGAACACCATTCGCGACTGTAGAGCTTTAATTCCATCAATAGCGGAAATAAACGACGGCTACCTATGCGTCAATAAGTTCGAAATTAATAAGACTTGGCCCAGACCACGCGTTGTCGGCTCGGTGCTCCCGTGAAAATACAGTGGCCGGGTTCGCCGTCGCCAAACGGAATAACGCGAATCGTCACCTTGAGATCGTTTTTGATTTGCTCTTCCACTTCGTGCGAGCCATTCCAATGCGCGAGAGCGAAACCGCCATGGATCTCGGGTTTGTTGGCATTCCTCGCGGTAAAGAAATCGTAAAACTCTTTTTTCGATTCGATCACGCGCGTGTTTGCCTCCTGAAAGTTTTTCGCGCGATCGTAAAGATTTAGCTGGATCGACATCAGAATTTCCGGGGCGCCCGCAGCGAACTCCTGGATCGACATCGATTCCTTCGACTTAATTGCTTGATCGCGCCGGGAAACTTCGACTGAGTTCTTTTCCAAGTCCCGCGGACCGATTTCCACCCGAATCGGCACGCCTTTCTTGATCCACTCCCAATTCTTAACGCCGCCGCCGAGATCGCGGCGATCGACTTCGACTTCGATGGCAGAATCAGCAAAATGTTTTCCGCGTAGTTGCAACGCGAGCGCGTCGCACGCTTCCAAGACTCGTGCGCGCGTATCTTCCTTCGGCGTTATCGGCAGAATGACGATCTGCGTCGGGGCGACGCGCGGCGGCAAAATAACCCCGTCGTCATCGCCGTGCGCCATCACCATCGTTCCGACCATCCGGGTGGTCATCCCCCAGCTTGTCGTCCAACCGAATTCCTGTTTGCCTTCGCGATTCTGAAATTGGATCCCGCTCGCGCGCGAAAAGTTTTGTCCTAAAAAGTGCGATGTCCCGGCCTGGATCGCTTTCCGGTCCTGCACCATTGCTTCAATCGTCAAGGTCTGGACCGCGCCGGGAAAACGTTCGCTCTCGGATTTTGCCCCTGTAAAAACCGGGACTGCGAGATGCTCGCGCGTGAACCGCTCGTAAATTTCGAGAATCAGCATCGCTTCCGCGCGCGCCTGTGCTTCGGTTTCGTGAACGGTGTGGCCTTCCTGCCACAAAAATTCGGTCGTTCGCAAAAATAAGCGCGGGCGCATTTCCCATCGGACCACGTTCGCCCATTGATTAATCAGCACCGGCAGATCGCGATACGATTGCACCCACTTCGCATAGCTCGCGCCGATAATTGTCTCCGACGTCGGCCGAATCACGAGCGGTTCGGTCAACGCGCTTGCCGGCTTCATTTTTCCTTCGGCATCGACTTCAAGCCGCGTGTGCGTTACGACAGCGCACTCCTTGGCGAAGCCTTCGACGTGCTCGGCTTCTTTTGCGAAATAACTCAGCGGAATGAAAAGCGGGAAGTAAGCGTTGCGGTGTCCGGTCGCGCGAAACATCGTGTCGAGCTGGCGCTGCATGTTTTCCCAAATGCCGTAGCCCCAGGGACGAATGACCATGCAACCGCGCACGTCGCTTGGCTCCGCCAGCTCAGCCGCACGCACGACCTGCTGATACCATTCCGGAAAATCTTCCTCGCGCCGTGGACTGATCGCGGTTTTTTGTGCGGCAGGAGTCGACATCGCGACAACGAATTAAGCCGTCGCGCGCGAAATGACCAGTGGCCTTTTTCTTGGCCACCGGTTGACAGTGAACCCCTCGGCCAGTAGCTTCCATGCCATTTTTCAAACGCCGATGAAGACGTTTTCCGCCAAAGCAAACGAAGTCGACCGCAAATGGTGGCTGATCGATGCCAAAAATCAGGTGCTTGGCCGTGTCGCGGTAAAAGCGGCCAGGCTTTTGCGCGGCAAAGAGAAGACGATTTTCACGCCGCATGTCGATACTGGTGACTTCGTCGTCGTGATCAACGCCGACAAGGTCCGTGTGTCAGGAAAAAAAGAAGAGCAAAAAAGTTTCATGAGCTTTTCTGGTTACGTCGGCGGGCACAAATCGGAAAACGTGCGCGCACGTCGTGCGCGGCATCCCGAATTACTGATCGAGCGAGCAGTGCGCGGTATGATTCCGCACAACCGGCTCGGCCGCTCGGTTTATCGAAAGCTCAAGGTCTATCGCGGAGAATCGCATCCGCACAGCGCGCAGCAGCCACAATCGGTCAAGCTCGCCTAACTAATTTTTATGGCTCAAGCACAGGAATTCATCGCCACTGGTCGTCGAAAAACTTCCGTCGCGCGCATTCGCATGACTCCGGGGACCGGCAAGGTCGACATCAATGGCCGCAGTTTCGAAGATTACTTTCCGAGCGCGCCGCTGCAGAACGTGGTTCTTCAGCCATTGCAAGCCGCGAAGATGGTCAACACCTACGATCTTTTTATTAATGCCAGCGGCGGCGGCGTTGCCGGCCAGGCTGGCGCCGCGCGACTCGCCATTGCGCGCGCACTTCTTCAGACCGACGGCAATCTGAGAAGCGGATTGAAAAGCGAGGGTTTGCTTCGACGCGATCCGCGGATGAAGGAGCGCAAAAAATCCGGACAGCCCGGCGCGCGCAAACGCTTCCAATTCTCGAAGCGATAATTCAATTGCTGTAGCGGCGGCCGTCTCGGCCGCAATTCGAAAACATTCGGCGACTGACACAGTCGCCGCTCCAAATTTATCTCGGCTTCCGTGCTTTCGGAGTCGGTGTGGCCGCAGGTGACAGCGGGCCTGCCGTTGGCGCCGCCAAAAGTGCTGGGGGCTTCGCCGGTGCATTGTCAGCAGCGGGCCCTGGCTTCGGTTGTTCGGGCGGCTTCAGCGAACGCAACTGCCGCATCGCTTCCCCAGCCCAAACTGTTTCCATCCGGTCGTCACGGGTGCCTTCAACTTGCTGTCCCGGCACTCGATATTTCATCAGGATCTCTTCACAAACTCGACGCGCGTCGTCGATTCGATTCTTCGCTTTCAGCAGCGTCACCTGAGAAATGAGAGCCAGCGGGCCGGTGTAAGTACTTGCATATTTGGCCGCGACCTCTTGATAAATCGAGAGCGCTTCGTCATTTTTACCCATCGATTCCAGATTCGCCGCCATCGCCAGGCGCGCCGTGGGAACAAAATCGTGATCCGGATTTTTATCGACGAACATCTGCAAGGTCGAGTTCGCCTGAGCGAATTTCTTTTCGTCGCGCTGCGTTTCCGCCAAAAGCAGGTAAGCGCTTGCGCCCGCCGGCGTTCCCGCATAGCGCTCGATTACCTCCTGGTAATCGTGCGGAGTTTTCGCATTGCCTAACAACTCTGCCGCGGTTGAATTGCGCCGGCTCGTGTAAAATCGGTAGCCGGCAAATCCAACGATCGCCAGAATTACGATGACGAGCGCGGCCGCGATTTCCTTTTGGAATCGCAACCAGAAGACGCGCGCTTCAACTGCGACGTCGGAAGATGGCGGAGCCGTGGGCATGATTGAATTGTCGATCTTGCGCGGACCGATTCGGCGCGCGCGAGCGTGCTTTTATGCCACGCGAAACTTTGCTGCGCAAGTCCGCCACCGGAGGGATTCCTCCGTGGCGAGTGCGGCAAACATAGACATACGCTCGCCAAGCCTTTTTCCAGGCGATAAAATTCCAAATTATGAATGCATTCTGGAATTTTGTCGGACCGTTGCTTGGTTTGGGTGCAAGGCCTGAAGAGCTGACGTTTGTTCAAATCTCATTGCGCGGTGTGGTCGTATTCATCGCCACGCTGATTATGGTCCGGTTGGGCCATAAACGATCGCTCTCACGTAAGACGGCATTCGACGCCGTCCTGCTGGTCATCCTGGCTTCGGTGCTTTCGCGTGCGATTAACGGGAGCGCCGCGTTTTTCGCCACGCTCGGTGGCGGACTGGTGCTTGTGCTTTTGCATCGCCTGCTCGCCTTCATCGCTTATCACTCGCATTGGTTCGGCATCCTAATCAAAGGCCGGCCCGAATTGATTATCGAAGATGGTGATTTCGTCTTGAACACCATGCACCGCAATCACATTTCCACCCACGATGTCGAAGAAGACATGCGCTTGAGTCTGCGCGACGACGATTTGTCCAAGGTGAAGAAGGGCCGCATCGAGCGCAGCGGCGACATCAGTTTCATTCGAAAATAAACGGCGAGCGATTAACGTTTGCCCGTGACTCCGCAGGACAAGCTTTTCACGCCGGGACCAGTCGAAGTTTCGGCGAAGACGATGGCCGCGTTCTCGCGACCGATGATCGGACACCGCGGCGACGATTTTAAGAATCTTTACCGCGACATTCATCCCAAGCTGCAAACGCTCTTCGGAACCAAACAGCCGGTGTTTCTTTCAACGTCGTCAGCCTGGGGCGTGATGGAAGCGTCGATCCGCAATCTGGTCGATCGCGGCGTGCTCTGCTGCATGTGTGGCGCGTTCTCCGACAAGTGGCTCGATGTCGCGCGACGCTGCGGGAAAAACGCCGAACCGCTCCAAGTCGATTGGGGAAAACACATCAACCACAAAGATGTCGATCGTGCGCTCGCGTCCGGAAAATTCGACGCCGTCACGCTGATTCACAATGAGACCTCAACCGGCATAATGAATCCGTTGCCGGAAATTTGCTGCATGCTCGCAAAATATCCCGACGTCGTTCTGATCGTCGATACGGTCTCGTCGTTTTCCGCGATGAAGATCGACATGGACGCGCTCGGTATCGACTTGATGCTCACCGGCGCGCAAAAAGCACTCGCGCTGCCACCAGGTTTCTCTCTCTTCTCCGTTTCCGAAAAAGCTTTTGCGCGTGCTGAGAAACAAAAAGATCGCGGCTATTACTTCGATTTCCTCGAATTTAGAAAGCAGCAGGCCGAATGGATGACTCCGAGCACGCCAAGCATCGGGCACGTCTTCGCGCTGCAATCGAAGCTCGGCGAAATCTTCGAGGAAGGCCTGACGAAACGTTACGAACGTCACGCGCGCACCAACGCGCTCGTGCGCGACTGGGTGCGACGAAGCGGCTTCGAATTCTTCGCTGAGGAAGGTTTCCGTTCAAAGACGCTAACCTGTGTAGAAAACAATAGAGGCATCGACGTTGTCGATCTTGCGCGAAAACTCCGCGAAAAACATCACCTCGTGATCGACCCCGGCTACGGCAAACTCCACGGGAAAACCTTTCGCCTCTCCAACATGGGCGACGAAACCGAAGAAACTGTTTCACATTTGTTGTCGTGTCTCGACGACATTCTGCCGCTTGATTGACTCTTCGAAAGCCAAGTTCATAAACTCACATCGCCTATGAGGTTTTTAGCGCGCGTGCTGCTTTGGTTAGCGACGATCTGGTCGGCGGCCTGGTTTGGCGGTCAGCTGTTCAACGCGCTCATGGTGGTGCCACATTTTAGTCGGAACGCGCCCGACTCACTGACGGCCTGGGGCGAAATGCGGTTCGATAATTTGGCCGATTTTTTTGTCATCTTTGCCCCGCTCTGGACGTTTGTCGCACTTCTCATCACCGCCGTTTTGAGCAAAGATCATCCCGCGCGCCGCTGGATTATGTTCTCGGCGGTTTGCGCGCTGGTGTCATTGATGAGTCTGCTCGGCTGGATGGTTCCAACGATCAGCCGTCTGGTTCAACCAAATCATGGTGGGCTAGACTCAGTCACCGTCGCGACGCAACTCCGTCAATGGACGATGGCCAACTGGATTCGGATCGGGATCGATTTCCTGACGTTCGTTGCGGCGACGCGCGCGCTCACATCTTCGCGGCGCGTAATCCAAGGACCGCTCGCGATGTCGGAAACGCGGCTGCCGCCCGGAGAGAGTTCGATATGAAAGCGAAGGGCGCCTTCGTTTCCGAAAGCGCCCTTCATATTTAGATGGCGGTAAGCCGAATTCTGTCGGCGTGATTACTCACGCGGATGATCATTTATCTCATTCCGCCACTCGAACAAGTGGCGGGACGCCCAGCGAATTTTCATTCGCCGTGATGCGACGATACCCGAGGATCAAACGGACCGGCTGTCCTCCCTCTGTTTTGTCTTGCACCGCATGGGGTTTTTCGTGCCTCGCGCATTACTCCGCGAGCGGTGAGCTCTTACCTCGCCTTTTCACCCTTGCCTGCGCTTCTTTCAAAGAACCGGCGGTGTCTTTTCTGTGACACTTTCCGTCACCGCAATTTTTCAACTGCGGCGCCCACGTATTTTACGTGGCATGCTGCCGTATGGTGTTCGGACTTTCCTCCAGCGAACCTTGCGATTCACCAGCGATCATCTGCCATCGGCGAACAACTTAGCATAATCTGGAATCCACGAAACTGGGAAGTCCGAGCTGGACTAACAGAAAAAAATTGGGTGCAGCCTCACGCTGCTTTCCTATAGTGAATTTTCCCCTGTAAACTCAAACTGGAGGATTGTTTATGCCACTCGCAGTTGGAACCAAAGCACCAGATTTCACTCTCTCGACCAAGGCCGCCGGCGGCCCGAAGCAGATCAAGCTCGGCGATAATTTCGGGAAGAAGAACACGCTGCTCCTTTTCTTTCCGATGGCGTTCACCGGTACGTGCACGACGGAAATGTGCAGTTTGACCAAAGAGCTGCCGAATTACAGCAACCTGAACACCGTGGTCTACGGAATCAGCGGTGACAATCCGTTCGCGCAGGAAGCGTGGGCGCAAAAGGAAAAGATCGACGTCACGCTGCTGAGCGATTACGAGCACAAAGTCGCGAAAGATTACGGCGTTGTTTACGATTCGTTCCTGCCGCAATTGAATCTCGGCATGGCTGGCGTGCCGAAGCGTTCCGCCTTCATCATCGACAAGAACGGCGTCATTCAATACGCCGAGAGCAATGACGATGCGAAGCAATTGCCCAATTTCGATAAGATAAAAGCGAAACTCGCCGAGCTAAAGTGAGCGACGAATTTAGAACGCTGAGGAAATTCGACGCGGGTAAAGGCCGCGAGGGATTTTTGCATTCGTTACCGGCGCTGGAAGAACAAGGTATCGGTAAAATCTCAGGGTTGCCGGTGAGCATTCGGATCGTGCTCGAGTCGGTGCTGCGCAATTGCGACGGGAAAAAAGTCCGGCGCAAAGATGTCGAGACGCTGGCGAATTGGAACGCAAAGAAGCCGGCCAACGAAGAAATTCCGTTCGTGGTCGCGCGAATTGTTCTTCAAGATTTCACCGGCGTGCCCCTCGTTGTCGATCTTGCCGCGATGCGCAGCGCGGTGAAACGGCTCGGCGGTGATCCGAAAATCATCGAACCGCTTGTGCCGGTCGATCTGGTGGTCGATCACTCGGTGCAGGTCGATTTCTTCGGCTCAGCCAAAGCGTTGCAGTTGAATTTGGAAATGGAATTCAAACGCAACCGCGAGCGCTACCAATTTTTGAAATGGGGCCAGCAAGCATTCAAAACGTTTCAATTAATTCCCCCGGGAATCGGCATCGTTCACCAGGTCAATCTGGAATACCTCGCGAAAGGCGTACAGCACGCGAAGATCGACAATCGCGACAATTTTTGTCCGGACACGCTGGTCGGAACCGATTCGCATACGACGATGATCAATGGCCTCGGCGTCGTCGGCTGGGGGGTGGGCGGAATTGAAGCAGAAGCCGGAATGCTCGGACAACCGGTTTATTTTTTAACACCCGAAGTCGTCGGCGTGCACATGACCGGACAATTGCGCGAAGGCGTAACCGCGACCGATCTCGTCTTGCACATCACGCAAATGCTGCGCGCGCAAGGCGTGGTCGGAAAGTTTGTCGAGTTTTACGGCGAAGGTGCGGCCTCGTTGCCGGTACCGGACCGTGCCACGATTGGCAACATGTCGCCCGAGTACGGCGCGACCATGGGATTTTTCCCGATCGATCAGGAATCAGTCGCCTATTTGCGCGCGACCGGACGAAGCGACGAACAATGCGCCGCGTTCGAAAATTATTTTCGCGCCCAGAAAATGTTCGGGATTCCGCGGAAAGGCGAGATCGATTACAGCGTCGATCTGGAACTGAATCTCAGCGATGTGCAACCAGCGGTCGCGGGACCGAAACGACCGCAGGATCGGATCAATCTTCCCGCGCTGGGCGAGACATTTCGATCGCTTTTACAAAAGCCAGTCAAGGATGGCGGGTACGGAATGAAAGATGTCGATCTTGACGCAAAGCATCTCGTCCAACTGAACGGGTCGCCGCCGAGCGATGGCGACATGCCTTCATCCGACAAGAACGGACCGAGCATCGAGCTGGGCGAAGAGCGCAACAAGGCCGAGATGGTAAACAACCGGCCGACGCCCGACACCGCGAAGGAATTAAAAGATTCGGCTGCCGATCCATTTCAGCACGGTGAAAGCCGGATCGGGCACGGGAGCGTTCTCATTGCCGCGATCACCAGTTGCACCAACACGAGCAATCCGAGCGTAATGCTCGCCGCCGGCTTGCTGGCAAAGAAAGCGGTGGAGCGCGGGTTGAAGATCGATCCGGCCGTAAAAACTTCGCTCGCGCCCGGCTCGCGCGTCGTCACCGATTATCTCGACAAAACCGGACTGCAAAAATATCTCGACCAGCTCGGGTTCAATCTGGTCGGCTACGGGTGCACGACCTGCATCGGCAACTCAGGACCGCTCCATCCAAAGATCGAGAAAGCGATTAACGAATACGATCTTGTCGCGGCGTCAGTGCTCTCGGGAAATCGGAACTTCGAGGCAAGAGTGCATCAAAATATCAAGGCGAATTTTTTGATGTCGCCGCCACTGGTGGTTGCGTTCGCGCTGGCTGGACGGGTGGATGTCGATCTTTCGAAGGAGCCGATCGCGAAAGACAAGGACGGTAAGGAAACATTTCTGCGCGATCTCTGGCCAAGTTTGAAGGAAGTGCGAGACGCAATGCAATCCGCGCTCAAGCCGGAAGTTTTCCGCAAGCTTTATCGCGATTTCGCCGATCAAAACCCGAAGTGGAACGAAATTCCTTCGAGCACCGGCGAAGTCTATCAATGGGACGAAACGAGCGACTACATCCATGAGCCGCCGTTCTTCAAGGATTTCTCGATGGACGTCGGCAAGATCGACAACATCGTCGGCGCGCGAGCGCTCGGAATTTTCGGCGACTCAGTCACGACCGATCACATTTCGCCGGCAGGCGCAATCAAAGCAACATCGCCGGCCGGCGAATATTTGAAATCCCGCGGAATTAGGCCGGAAGATTTCAACAGTTACGGCTCGCGACGCGGCAACGATCTGGTGATGACGCGCGGAACCTTCGCAAACGTGCGCATCAAAAACCTGATGGCGCCGGGCACAGAAGGCGGAGTAACGAGACATTTTCCGGACGGTGAGACGATGTCGATCTTCGATGCAGCGATGAAATATCAAAAAGAGAACGTGCCGCTCGTCATTCTGGCCGGAACGGAGTACGGCACAGGTTCGTCTCGCGATTGGGCGGCAAAGGGAACGCGTTTGTTAGGCGTGAAAGCGGTCGTGGCGACGAGTTTCGAAAGGATTCACCGCTCGAATCTTGTCGGCATGGGTGTACTGCCGCTGCAATTTCTCGATGGCGTTACGGCGCAATCGCTTGGGCTCGACGGTTCGCAGACATTTTCGATCGACGGCTTGTCCGATGCCATCCAACCCGGTCAGCGCTTAACCATGGAGATTGAAAGCCGGAAAGGAGAAAAACGTTACGTTCCGGTGAAACTGCGAATCGATACGCCGATCGAAGTCGATTATTACAGACACGGCGGCATTCTGCCGTTTGTGCTACGGCAACTGCTGGCGCGAAAGTGAATCCAGCGAACTGGCCGCGCTGATATCCAAAGTGTATGAGGAAACTTCGGGTGGCGGTGTTGTATGGCGGCCGGTCAGGAGAACATGAAGTTTCACTTCAATCGGCTGCGTCCGTAATCACTCATCTGGACCGTAATCGATTTGAGATCGTGCCGGTGGCGATTGACAAGCAGGGTCGCTGGCATCTCAACGATATTTCTTTGCTCGAAGGAAAGAAATCTCTCCCCGTCTTCAAAGACGCGCCGAAGGTTGTGCTTCCGCCGAATCCCCCCGACACGAGCAGTGGCAGCGCATTGATCGGCCTGGCTGGAAGCGGACAACCGCGAACAATCGACGTGGTCTTTCCCGTGATGCACGGGCCTCTTTGCGAAGATGGGACAATTCAAGGATTGCTCGAGCTTGCTGACGTTCCCTACGTTGGGTGCGGAGTGCTTGCGTCAGCAGTCGCGATGGACAAGGAGATGACAAAACGCGTGGTTCGCGACGCCGGGCTTCCCATCGTGTCGTATGTTTCGTTGAAGCACGAGCTCTGGAAAAAAGAAAAGGAGCCGTCGGCCGAAAGGATTCAGAAAGAGCTTGGCTATCCGGTCTTCGTTAAGCCGGCTAACCTTGGCTCAAGCGTCGGCGTGCATAAGGTGAAAGAACCGAGCGCGCTCGACGCCGCGCTCGAAGATGCGTTCAATTACGATACCAAAGTGCTCGTTGAAGCTGCCGTAAACGCACGGGAAATCGAAGTGTCGGTTCTGGAAAACGCGGATGCAACAGCTGATCCACTGGTCAGCGTCCCGGGCGAGATCAACCCAACGCATGAATTCTATTCTTACGAGGCCAAGTATCTGGACGAGAAGGGCGCGACGCTAATTATTCCGGCAAAGCTCGCCTCCGAGCAGATGAAATGCGTACAGGAGATTGCGAAAAAAGCGTTCTTAGCGATTGAATGTGAAGGGATGGCTCGAGTCGATCTCTTGCTGGACCGAACGAGTGGAAACTTCTTTTTCAATGAATTGAATACGATCCCCGGATTCACCTCGATCAGCATGTATCCAAAATTGTGGGAAGCTTCAGGGATTAGTTACAAGGAACTTTTGTCGAGACTTGTGGATCTTGCGATCTCACGGCACAAGAGAAAGAAAGCGCTGGTTAGGGAATTTCGGTCTTAGAAGAAGTGCGACGGTCATCGACTGCCGCTACAGAAGAATGGATCTACTTTCGATAGTGATCGGCGAACCTTCGGCGATGAAGGCAGAGCGCGGCGGAGCCGACAAGGTCTCGACAAATTGTGGGCCGTAAAGAGCCGCGGTATCGCCGCGAAACTCAAAGTTATTGGCGTTCCAAATTTTCCAGCGCGGATGTTCGACCCGATACTCGCTGCATCCAGCGCGAACGCGGGTGTAGCCCCAGTAATGCTCGCTAATGAATTCGGCGTGTGACCCGGCGGCAATTGCTTGCGGTTCGCCGCTTGCGCTCATTTTTAGCGACTCCCATTTACGGCCACGACGCCAGGAATACTCCACCTTCAACTTAGGATCGACGTGCTCAATCTCGTGCTTCATCGGCAGCGCGAGGTACTTTTCTCCGTAAAATGCACGCGCGACCAAAGCGATCGCGCGGCGCGGGACCAATTCGCGAACGAAGACGATGCCACGGCGCCAGGTGTCGGCGGATTTTTTGCGCACATAAAAGCGCAAGTTCACTTCCTCGAAGTCGCGATGCAGCGGAATGGGAAGACCGAGCAAACGAGTATCGAGAAATAGAAAGCCGACCACGCTTAGAAACGTTTCACCATTTTCGAAATCGAGCTCAGTTCCAGGCGGGACCAGCGGCGCGACGATCTTTGGATCGACAACGAAGTTGAGCATGGCGAGGTATCGCCAGTTGGCGGTGAGAAAGGGTCTCACCCAGACAAGATATGCGACGGTCATAGACCGCCGCTACAAAATCAGTGCAGCAACTTTTCGAGAGCGGCGTCCGGCTGGGCGCCGAGCGAAGTGGCCATGGCGTAATGACGCTTGGCCTGTTCTCTCGAAGGCGGCGACGAGGTGGCGTAAATGACAGCGAGGTTGAAATGCGCGTCGGCGTACTTCGGATTTTCGGAAATTGCTTCGAGCAATTCTTTTTCGGCGGCTTCCTGCCAGCCTTTCTGACTCGCGGTGATGCCGAGATAGTTGTGCGCAGTTGAGCTCTTCGGATTGAGGCCAAGGGATTTTGTTAATTCGGTCAGCGCCTCGTCGAATTTCGCCTGACGATAAAACACGATTCCAAGCGTCGTGTGCGTAAATTCGTCCTTGGGCGAGAGCGCAACCGCCTTTTTCAACGTCAACTCGGCGGCTTTCAGTTTGCCGCTCCGGAAATAGACGACCCCGAGATTGGAAAGCGAATAAAGATTGTTCGGCGTCTTGGTCAGGATTTCCTGATAAAGTTTTTCGGCCGAACGATATTTGCCCTTATCAAAATTTTCCTTGGCCTGCCGGGCAAGATCGACAACGTCTTCGGGAACGTTCGGTTTGAAGATGCTCGGCAGGGTGTAACCGCTTTGTGCCGGCGGCGCGTTTGACGCAATCAGATTGCCGTCCGGTTTTTCAGCCGCAATCGTCGCCGATCCAGTCGTCTTTGTGTTTTTAGCGAAAGTGAAGCTGGCTTTGACCGCGCTGGGGTTATCGTCGGAAATCGAAACGACCGGTTGCCGGAGGAGCGCTAATTCGTCAGTGGTCAGTCTCGTCACCGGTTGGGCAAGCAACTGGATCTGTTGCCTCAACGTTTCCGATTTGATTTGCAGCTTGTCGAACTCGGCGAGCATAAGCTTTTTCGCCTGATCGCGTCGCGCTTCTTCCTGGCGCTCGCGCACGATGATGTTACGCAACATTTCGTTCTCTTTGGTCAGCTTGGCGGTCTCTTCCGGCGTAGCGCCCACCAACTTGACCTGCTCAAGCTGCTTGCTCGCTTCGTCCAGCTGTGAGCGCAGCTGAGCGACCGTCGTTTCGTAAGTCTGGTTTTGTTTCTGGCTGGCTGCGAGCTGCGCTTGTAAATCGCCGATCTGTTTCTTCACGTCAGCGAGCTCTTTTTCCTTCTTCGGTTTGTCCGCGCTGATCTCGCGCACAGTTTTTTCGGCGTCAGCCAGTTTTTGTTTTAGATCCGAGTTTTCGGCGACGAGCACTTCAACCCGCTGCTCGGTGTCCTTCAATCCCTTTAAGCGCGCGACCGCATCGTCACGCTCCTTGTTTGCACTTGCGACCCTTTGGTCCGCTTCAGCCGCGCGCGCATTCGCTTCGTCGCGCTCCTTGCCGGCCGACGCGCGCTGTTGATCGGCGGCGGTCACTTTGGCGTTAGCGTCATCCCGTTCCTTTTCGGCAGCGCTGCGGCCTTGCTGCGCCGAAACGAGCGCTTTCTTCAACTGCACGATTTCGGATTTGAGTGCTTCCTGCGCTTTGCTGTCATTCGAACCGGCTGCAGCAGTTTTCTTCAAGGACGCTTGCGCCTGAGTTAATTGATCGCGCACTTGCTTCTCGGCCGTTTTTGCTTTTTCGAGATCGCCCTGAGCATTGTCGAGCTTCGATTTCGTTTCGTCGAGACGGCTATTCAACGATCGCTTTTCATTTTCGGCCGCGCTCATCTGGGTGCGCGATTTCTGCAACTCGCCTTCAAGTTGATCGACGCGGTCGCGCAGTTTGCTAGTGGCCTGCTCGATCGCGACCTCATTCGGTGTGCTCGACGGAGCGGGTTTTGCGGCTGGCGGCGGAGCCGCGGCTTCCTTGGCGACGTGCACGGGCGGTTGTGAATCTCGCGGCGCCGCGGCAACATTTTCCGCCGGCGCGCTTACATTTTCCTGGGTCGAAGCTTTGTCCTGAACGCGTAGGATGCTTTCGCTCACTTTCCGGCCGCGATATTCGACGATCGCCGGTTGCCAATCGGAATGGGCCTTGCGCAACTGCTCGAGGAGTGTCCCCGCAAACCGATACTTGGCGAGGGCAGCTTTGAACTGGTTCTCGTGCTCGAGTTTTTCGCCCTGTTGCGACGTCATGTACGCTTTGAGAAAGGTCTCGCTCGGGTCGTCCGATTGAGCGGGCAAAACCGGCGCGGCCAGGCAAAGAACAAACGCGACGAACAGGGGTAACCCGAGTTTCTTCATAGAGGGCAGGGCGCGAATGATAACAAATGGAGTGTGGGTTGCAATGATACGATGGGGCATCGGTCTAGGAAGAAGCGGAGAGTGTGCCACACTGGCGGCGTTTCTTTGCGCGTTTGCAATCACGAATCTAAAAACTAGAATCTGAATCCCGACGGTGGTCGTAGCTCAATGGTAGAGCCCCAGATTGTGGTTCTGGTTGTTGCGGGTTCGAGTCCCGTCGACCACCCTTTTGTCTTAAATCCCAAAATCCAAATCCTAAACTCCAATTCTCGACTTCGGACTTTGGGATTGGGAACCTGGAACTTGGGATTTAAGTTTTTGTGTCTGTAGCTCAACTGGATAGAGCATCTGACTTCGGATCAGAAGGTTGGGGGTTCGAATCCCTCCAGGCACGCATTTTTTTAACGGCGCAGCTGCTGGCGAGGTTTTGCCGGTGAAACCATTCCGGACAACGATGTTTCTGGTCGCCACTGCGGCGATCGCTTTTGGCTGGCTTGCTTGGAAATGCGTCCGCGATCCAAGAATTAACTTTCTGCCGCGAGACGCGCGCGCCGAGTGGATCATTTTTCCCGCCGCGCTGGATGCGCGTTCGCATCGAGTCGCGACGATGGACACAACGTTTCGGCGAACATTCACGCTCGATTCTCAGCCGAGATCGGCTCGATTGTTCGTTCGCGCTGGAAAACGGCTCGAACTGAAAATAAACGGCGACACTCTGCAAGTTAGTCCGCGTAATTGGAAACAGATGTCGACGTTGGATGTGTCGAGTTTCTTGCGGAGAGACGCAAACACGATTGAAGCTAGCGTTTTCAACGATGATGCACCGCCGGCGCTCTGGCTCGCGTTGACCGCAGACTCCTCCACGTTGCGGACCGACGGCGAATGGGAATCTTCGCTGGGCGGCTCTTCGTGGCGCAATTGCGCGCTCGCTTCAGTTCCGCGATATCCCGGTCCCGGGAATCTTCTCGCCGGCGGTGAAAAAACATTCGATGTGCTGCCCAAAGTTTGGCGCACGTGGATCGCATTTGGAATTTTTGCCGCTCTCCTGACCTTTGCTGCAACTAACTGGCTGGAACGGCTTACTGCAAAACCGAATGGCGCCGGGGGTGAGTTCTCGCGTCGGCAACTCTTCGTTCTACTCGGATTATGTAGCATCGCGTGGCTAATTCTTTTGTCGAACAACGCGAAAATGTTGCCTTTTCATTGCGGCTACGATTTCAAAGATCACGTCGCTTATATTAAGTACATCCAGGAGCGAAAGGCGTTGCCGTTGCCAAACGAGGGATTCGAAATGTTTCAACCCCCGCTCTATTACGCTTTGTCTGCGGGCTTTCTCTCAATCTGCCGGCTCTCGGTTAGCGACGACGCAGCCGTTATCGTTTTGCGTTCGCTGACGATGATTTTCGGGATCGTGAATTTTATTTTTGCCTTTCTGAGTTTGCGCTTGCTCTTTCCCGGACGCGCAATTGCTCAGTTGGTCGGACTGATCACGGCGGCGTTTCTGCCGATGCAGCTTTATCTCTCTCATTACGTTACGAACGAAACGCTCGCGGCAACGCTCGGAACGGTTTCTATTTATTTAGGATTGCGCGCACTGATGACTGAACGCCCATCCGCTTGGCAGCTCCTCGCGCTCGGCGTGTGTGTCGGTGCAGCAATGCTCGCGAAAGCGACGAGCCTTCTGCTCATTCCGCCACTTTTCGCCGCCTTCGCGATCAAACTCTTGCAACAACACGCCGCGATTCGAGCTTGGGTTCGCGAATTTGGAGTAACAGTTGCAGCAATACTGATTACCTGTGGCTGGCATTACGTTCGAATCTGGCGTCATTTCGGAACGCCGATCGTTGGCAACTGGGACCCGATTTTAGGGTTTCCCTGGTGGCAGGATCCAGGTTTTCACACTGTAGCCGATTATTTTCGTTTCGGCCGATCCCTCGTGGTTCCACTTTTTAGCGGTTTCAATGGATTTGCCGACGGAATCTATTCCACGCTCTGGGGGGATGGTCTTGGGGGCGGACTCTCGAGCCTCTTATCGCGGACTCCGTGGAATTACCACCTGATGATTGCTGGTTATTGGCTCGCGCTTTTGCCCACGCTTCTAGTGATCCTGGGAGCCGCGATTGCAATTTTTCGCTTCGTCAGACAAGCAAAGCCGGAGTGGTTTTTCCTACTTGGAGTTTCAGCGGCGGTTGTTGTCGCGCTCGTTTTCATGACGCTAAAGGTTGCGTCCTATGCGCAGGTGAAGGCGTTTTATGGTTTGGCTGCGCTCGTTCCTTTTTGCGCCTTCGCTGTGGTCGGTTGGCAGACGCTTACCGCTCGCTCGGGCACTTCCCGATTAATGATCACCGCGTTCCTGATCTTCTTCGGCGTTAACAGCTTCGCGTCGGTTTGGATCCGGCCATCGCGGGAACAGCACGTTTACAACGCGTTGCGATTGACCACCCAATCGCAATCGATTCGCGCAGTTTCAGAAGCGACGGCGGCGGTCGAGGACGATCCTTCCAGCGCGGCCGCATCCTATGTTCTCGCCGCAATTCTGGATGGAACTGGCGAGACGAACAAAGCGATTGCGCAATCCGACCATGGCCTTGAGTTGGACCCGACAAATGGCGATTGCCATTTCGAGTTGGGAATCGGCCTGGCAAAGCAAGGACAACTCGCTCGCGCAACGAGTGAGGTGCAGCGCGCGCTCGAATTGCTCCCTGAAAATGTGCGCGCGCGCGGTCTCGCTCTGTCACTCGCGACTGAACTGCACCATGGCACGGAAGCGCTTGCTATCGGACAGGATGCGCTCGCAGTCTCGCCGTTTGACTTCGAATTGCATTATCGTGTCGGCCTTGTTGCAGGCGAGCTGGCCGATTTCAAGACGGCCGCCCAACAATTTGCTTACGCGTCATTGCTTGCGCCGACTGTCTCGGAAATCACTAACAAACTTCATCTAACGATTCAATTTGCGGCGCAGGAACTGGATGCTTCGTCTCGGCTACACGAAATCGCTTCCATAGCCCCAGACTCTCCCGCGTTAAAGAACGAGCTTGCTTGGATTTTCGCAACGCATCCTGATGCTAGCCTGCGCGATGGCTCGCGCGCTGTTGAGCTTGCCGAGCACGCGTGCGCGCTGACCAAGCGGAAGCAGCCGGCGCTTCTCGCTACCGCCGCGGCCGCTTACGCCGAGGCCGGAAAATTTCCGCAAGCAATGAGTTCCGCGCGGGACGCCGCGGCTCTTGCGCGATCGCAGGGCGACTCGAAAACTGCCGAGCTTGCCGGGAAAATGTTGACCGCGTTTGAGTCGAACCAACCTTACCGGGAGGAACCTGCTCGATGAAATTCTCCGCAGCACGCTCCGAATTGGATTCAATGGTGTTGCAGATTGAGCTCACGCTCGTCAGCATCATTCAAGGCGTCGCGCTATTTTTCCTGATCGACAATGCGCGCGTTGTCCTCACGACCCAGGACATTGCCTACTGGCTCTACATCCCGGCCGGGCTGGTAGTGATCTTCGTTTTTTGGTCGCGCTCAATCTTGCACACGCTCACCGTCGTCCGTTGGCCGCTCGAATTTGGACACAACTTTCTTTATGTAACCTGCGCTTTGTTCGAAGCACTGCTTTTCACCAAACTGAGCGAACCACGAATGTGGTTCACGCTCGGTGCAATTTATAGCGCCGTCGGCTGGTTTCTCTTTGTCTGGGATTTTCGTTTGATCCGCGCCCGGGAGCGCGACAGCGGCGGACCAGCTAGCAATCGTCTATCTGCCAAGGTCCGCCGCGATCAACGCTGGAATGCTATGGTGCTTTTGCCGGGCGTTTTCGCACTGAATTTGATTTGCGCATTCTGCATTCATTCGTCGCCCGACTTTTTTCTCACTCGCAACGGTCACGTCTGGTTAATCGCAATCCAGCTCCTCGGCTTTGCTGCTTACCTCCTTTATTCCGTCCGGTTTTATGTCGATCTCGCACCGATGATTGCCGAGGCCCGCACCGAATGGCGCGGAGCGGCCACGACCAACAGGGCTGAACTTGAGTCGGATTAAATCTCGCTCAATGCGCGTCGAGCTTTTTCATTGTCCGACGTCCGCAAAACGATGATCCCCTTTGGTGATGTCCCTCCGGTCGCGAAATAGGCATATTCGATGTTCACTTCCGCCCGAGACAGTGCCTCGGCAATTTTTCCGAGCACGCCACGTTCGTTGACCGCATCAATGCAAAGGACATCGTTCTCGAACGCGAGCACGCCGCGCTCGCCCAGCAGCATCAGTGCTTTGGTTGGATCGCTCACAATCATTCGAACTACCGAATGGTCTACCGTGTCCGACACTGTGAGCGCGTGAATGTTGATGCCGGCTTTGGCCAAAGCTTCGCACACGCGCGCCAGCGTTCCGGGACGGTTTTCAAGAAACACTGCTAGCTGCGTTGCCGTTTCCAGGGAGACAATTGTTTTCATCTTGAGTTTAGAATGACGCGCGCGGTCGCTTCTGACAATAGAGATCGTCGAGTGAGTAGCTATTCAGACGAGCAAATGCCATTGTCGACCCCAACATGAACCAATCCTCTGAGCGAGCCGCGTCGCATTTGCGATCTCCTCGGCGAACGGTCGGTTTTTTCACGGCCTGCGGGATTGTGATTGCGAATATTATCGGCACTGGTGTCTTCACCAGTCTTGGATTTCAAGTCGCCGACATCCATTCGGGTTTTGCTTTGCTGATGCTTTGGATTGTCGGTGGAATCGCCGCGCTCTGCGGCGCGCTCTGTTACGGCGAGCTCAGCGCCGCGCTCCCGCGCTCGGGCGGCGAATATCATTTCCTTTCCGAGATTTATCATCCCGCCCTCGGCTTCATGGCCGGATTTATTTCGGCGACTGTCGGCTTCGCTGCGCCGATCGCGCTGGCGGCCATGGCTTTCGGAAAATATTTTCACGGCGTCTTCAACTTCGGTTCGCCCATTTTGCTTTCATTCGTGACCGTGTGGATCGTCGCCCTTTTCCATTTTGGAAATCTTCGTCTCGGCAGCGCGTTCCAAAATGTCTGGACGCTCGTGAAACTCTTGTTGATCGCCGCGCTGATCGGGGCCGGTTTGCTCATTGAAGAAAAACAGCCGATCACCTTTTTGCCGCACGCGGCCGACACGATGGCGATCTTCAGCGGCGCATTCGCGGTCGCCCTGGTTTACGTGATGTATTCCTACTCGGGCTGGAATGCGTCCAGCTACATTATTGGCGAAGTAAAAAATCCGGAGCGCAACGTTCCTCGCTCACTCCTTGTCGGAACGACGATCGTGATGGCGGCTTATGTTCTTTTGAATGCGGTTTTTCTTGCGACAGCACCGCAAGACGAAATGCGCGGCCAGCTCGAGGTCGGTCTGATTGCGGGCAAACATATTTTCGGAGAAAACGGTGGCCGCATCGTCGGAGCCGTGATTTGCCTCGGCTTAATTTCTGCGATCAGCTCGATGACCTGGATCGGACCACGCGTCACCATGTCGATGGGAGAAGATCATTGGCTGCTCCGGTTTCTCGGCCGCAAAAACGCTGAGGGCGTCCCGGCGAACGCAGTCCTTGTTCAGTTGCTGATCGTGAATCTGCTTTTGTTAACGCGCAGCTTTGAGCTCGTCGTCATCTACATTCAATTCGCGCTTCTGCTTTGTTCGCTTTTGACGGTGATCGGCGTGGTCGTGCTGCGAATGGCGCGCCCCGAGATCGCGCGACCCTATCGCGTCTGGCTTTATCCGATACCGCCGATCGTTTTCGCCGCCATCACCGTTTGGATGATGGTTTATCTTTTGCGCTCAAAAACCACCGAATCAATCGCCGGGCTCGGCACTGCAATCGCTGGCTTCCTCCTTTACTTTTGCGCGCGAAGACGCGTCAGTGCTGGCCAATGAAAAAATTTGGCGCGGGAAAAATCACAATTGCCAACGTTGCGATCTTGTCGCTCGCCTGCCGTGTCGTAGCCTTCGGCGTAGGCGGGTCGATCTTTGCACTCGCGCAGACCGCGGGCGCTCAATCGCCGCCGGACGATACCGCGCGCTTTCTCGCCGGAATGCCGCTTCCGAAAAATTCGCCACTCGCGCCGCTCACAACTGATGCAGCCTGGCAGGAGCACTCAGCGAATTTCGAAAGGGCGTTCGCCAAACTGAATACTCGTCAGTTACAAAAACTGCACATCTGGGAGGGCCAATACTTTCCGGAATCACGAGAACATATTCCAGTCGCGTTTTACATGTTCAGCGGTCCCGATTTTCTTTATGTCGATCAATTTTTTCCAAAAGCCGACGTCTACATCCTTTGCGGCAAGGAATCGATGGGACCGCCGCCGGATCCGCTCAAGACCGGAAATCTTGGTTCAGCTCTACACAATCTCGAGGAAGCAATGAATTCATCGCTCCGCTTCAGCTTTTTCATCACCAAAGATATGAAAGTGGATCTTCAGTCGCAGGAATTGAAAGGCACGTTGCCGATCCTCTACGTTTTTCTCGCGCGCGCCGATAAATCGATCAAGGACGTCACTTTCGGTTCGTTGAGCTCCGGTGGAGAGTTTCAGCAGAGCCGGCCCGGCAGCGGCGGCACTCCAGGTGTCCGGATCGATTACATCGACAATCATTCGGGCCAGCAGCAGACGCTTTATTATTTCACGACCGACATTTCGGATGGCGGTATTTCTTCTTCGCCCGGCTTTCTCAGGTTCTGCGAGCACTTCGGCATCGGATGCAGCTTTCTCAAATCATCTTCCTATTTAATGTTTGAAGAAGGCTTCAAACGCATCCGCGATTTCATTCTCGATCATAGCAAGACCATCGTGCAGGACGACGCTGGCATTCCGCTCGCCTATTTCAATCGCGACAAATGGAACATCCGCGTCTTCGGCAATTACATCGGCCCGATCGAGATTTTCAAACAACACTACCAGCCGAAACTGAGGGAGATCTTCGAGCAGAGCAATCCGCCGCCGGTCGAATTCAACTTCGGCTACCGCTGGGATTACAAAGAGAGTCACGTCATCGTGGCGACGCGGATTTAACTATTCCTGGAACCGCCGGAACCAGGAGTAGGGAAATACGTCACCGGGGCAATCCGTCGCCCAGCGCGGCGGATTCATTTCACGGTGCGGCTTCACGATCGGATAATGATCGCCGACCTTGCCGCAGCGCTGCCGGAGATAACGAATTAATTCTTCGCAACAATCGAGCTGCGCGCGCGTCGGTTGATCGCGATTGAAATCGCCGACCAAACAAATCCCGAGCGCGATGTTGTTCAGATAATCGCTGTGGACGTGGCCGCCGTTGATTTGTCGCCGCCAACGGTCCCCTACTTCGATCTGGCCGTTGCCGGTCGAGGTTCCGTTGCCAATCACGAAATGATAAGCGAGTCCGTTTTGCATCCGGCGAAAATGCCGGTGGTAATAATCGAACGCAGCCGCATTTCCCTGACGCGTTCCGCTGTTGTGCACGACGATGTATTGCCAGCGACTCCGCGCGACTGGCGCGCGATCGATTTGAGCGCGCACGGAGCTCGTTAGATAACGGTAACCAGCGCCGCTGCTGGTGCTGCGCCCGCCGCCACCAAATAATCGCGCCCAAAAACCACGCGGCTTTTCGTAACCGTATTTTTCGATCGTCAATTGTTCAGGCTCTTCAACCGTCGCGCCGAGTGGGGATGTCGATCTTGGCGCGGGCGGAGGAGGAGCGCTCGGACTTGGAACCGCAATCGCGCGCCGTGGCGAGGTACTTGCTCCGAGCTCTGGAGTTTCGGACGGCTTGGGCGAAGCCTTTTTTTTCGAAGTTGGCGATTTCTCTCCGGTTGTTTTCTTTTTCTTCTTCGTTGACGTTTCTTTGGCCGCGGATTTCTTCGCTTTCGGCTTCGGTGTCGCTTCCGGGGTTTCACTCGGCGTTGGCGACGCTTCGGATTCGCCGGCTGGGGTTTTTTTTGCTTTCGCCTTCGGTTTCGCCGAAGCCGAGGCTGGTTTCTTTTTCTTGTGCGGCGAAGTTTTCGGTTCTGGTGTCGGGCTCGGAGATTCGTCGTTCGATGGCGAACTTACCGCGCGAGCCTTGCGCACGGGTAGCGGTGTTTCTTCGTTGGTCGGTTGCGCTTGAAGGACGAAGCCGCCGATGACTGCGCTGAGCACAAGAAAACTACAAACGCGGAAACATCCCACTGCGCGCAGCGTAACAGAGTGTTACGTCCGATCAACCGGCAACGAAATCAATACTCTGCCGATTACGCCGGCTGCATCGCCGGCTCTGACGTTCTCGATTTGCCACGCCTTTCGCGCTCGCGGCGAAGAATCGCATTCAATTTGCCGCCGAGGAGCAAAAACAAACAAGTGAGATACATCCACGTCAGCAAAATGATGATCGATGCCAGCGCAAGATAAGTCGCGTCGTAGCGGCTGTAGCGCGCCACGTAGAGCTGGAACAATTTCGTTACCGTGATCCAGCCGACCGAGAAAAAAATCGCGCCGGGCAATGCTTGTCGAATGGTGAGATAATTTTCCGGCGTGAGCAGATACAAAACCAGCGCCATCCCGACGAGCACGATGGCCGTGAACGGCAGGTTCAACGCCGCAACCCATCGCTGCAGCGGTATCGTTAACTGAAAATTTACTTCGGCGACGCCGGCCAAAGTTTCACCAAAGACGATGGCATTGAAACAAACCAGGATGACGATCCCGAACCAAAACAGCAGCAGAAACGAAATGACGTATTTCGACCACCAATTGCGCGGCTCGGTCACGCCGTAAGTGTGGCTCAGCGCCCGCGAGATCGTCGCGATGAAGATCGTGCCGCAGTAAATTCCGAGCAGGATCCCGGCGTTTGCGAGTAATCCACTCGAGCCGGTCACGACCACGCTCGCGGCTGCAGCATCGAGTATGTCCTGCACTTTTGGATCGGGCGGGAGAAAGCTTTTTAGGACGCCGAAAATTCCATGCAACTTCGCCGGATCGGTTCCAAACAAGCCGAGCAAGTGCCACAGAAAAAGAAGCACTGGTGCGAGCGCGATCAACAACGTGTAAGCCATCTGCGCGGCCAATCCGGTCGTATTGTCGGTCGCGGTTTCCCAGACCAACCGGCGGAAAACTCGCCACATCGAGCGAAATATTTTCACGTTTCTCAGAGTTTACTTTGCCGACCGGAAATATCCATTAAACTTGCCGAGTCGCCCTCACCTCCATCCTCTCCCTCAGGGAGAGGAAGCCGCAACGCGGCAGGTGAGGGTGAGTTTTTAGCCTAACAAAACGTGAAAAGAATTTTGATCCTCACCGCCGGATTCGGTGAAGGACACAATAGCGCGGCGCGAGGCGTTCGCGCAGGCCTGGCACGGGTTGCACCGAAGGTTGAAGTCGAATTGCGCGATTTGTTTCCGGAGACCTTTGGCGCGCTCAATGAAATTGTCCGGCGGGCGTATCTCACACTTATCAACCACTGGCCGAAATTGTGGGGCTACGTTTACAACTGGCTCGATCAAAAAAAAGATTTTGACCAACGATTCCAACGCTTTCACGGCCTCAAGAAAAATCTCGGCCGCCTGATCGATCGTTTTCAACCGGACGCCGTCGTCTCGACCTTTCCGCCTTATCCTTATTTGTTGCAGCAGATCCTGGGAAATGATCGCCGCTGCAAAAACATCGCCGTCGTCACCGACTCGATCACGGTCAATGCGATTTGGTATCGCTCACCGGCAGATTATTTTGTCGTCGCGAACGAACAAAGCGGCGCCGTTGTCCGTGAGGGCGGCGTCCCAACGGAGAAAATTAAGGTATTCGGTTTTCCGGTCAGTCCCCGGTTCGCCGACTTTACAAAAGATCGACCATCGCCGTCTGACGTTTTTCCGCGCGTGCTCTATGTCATCAACGCCGGGACGCGCCGCGCGCCGGCGCTCGTCCGCAGACTTCTGGAGCTGAATATTCAGTTAACTATCACAGTCGGCCGCGACGAAAAACTTCACCGGGAGATCGAACGGGCCGCGAGCAATCGCAATGTCCAAATCTTCGGTTGGACCGATGAACTTCCGCGAATGCTTTGCGAGAATCATTTGCTCATTGGGAAAGCCGGCGGCGCGACAGTCCAGGAAACGATCGCTGCTGGATGTCCGATGATCATCAATCACGTCGTTTCCGGGCAAGAAGAAGGCAACGCGCGACTCATCGTTGAAACCAACTCCGGCGTGATCGCACTTTCAAACGAAGACGTGGTCGCGCAAGTTCGGAGCGCGTTCGCCGACAGCGCAAAACAATGGCGCGAATGGTCGACGAACATCGGCAAACTCAGCCGCCCGCGCGCCTCGCTCGATATTGCCCAATTTCTCCTGTCGATTTAACGCCGAAAAACTTCTTCGCCCGCAATGAATGTTCGCAGGACTTCGAGTTCTGGCGAAATGACAACCAGGTCGGCGGCGTCGCCAATTTTAAATTGGCCTTTGCCAGTTAGGCCGATAACGAACGCCGGCGTATCGGTCGCCATGACGATGGCTTCGTGCAATGGCACGCCGACTTTTGTTACCATCGTGCGAACTAGATCGATCATGCGTGACGCGCTGCCAGCAAGCGCAGAGCGATCAGCCAGCAGGCAAACGCCCGCTTCGGTGATGCATTTCGTTCCGTAAAGCGAAAACTTTGAACCGTCGGGCAATCCGGCGCCGGCGGTCGCATCGGTGGCGAGACAAATGCCGGTAAAATTTTTGGCGCGATACAACATTTTCATCAACGTCGGCGAAACGTGATGACCGTCGGCGATGAGCTCACAGATTAATTCCGGTTCGCTCATCGCGAACTCGAGCAGGCCGGCGACGCGATCGATTCCACGACGACGCGTGCTCGACATGCAATTGAACGCGTGGGTGACGCTGCGCATGCCGTGCTCAAACGCGGCGCGGGCGTCATCCTCCCACGCATCGCTATGACCGCCGCTCGGAAAGATGCCGTGTTTGCGCAATTCATCGATCAGCGCGATCGCGCCGGGCAATTCCGGCGCAAGAGTCATCCGTTTGATCACATCGTTGTGCTCGAGCAAGGGCCGGTATATCCCACGCGTTGGCTTTCGCATTAAACTCGAACGCTGCGCGCCCGGCTTTGCTTTCGAGATAAACGGCCCCTCAACGTGCACGCCGGCGATTTGTTTAATCGACGACTTAGCGGCGCGAACTTCGTTGAGCACTTTGACGATGGCTTTGATCGGTGCCGTCGCAGTCGTTAAGAGCAGCGACGTCGTGCCGCCACTCGCGTGATAATCGCAAATGGCGCGAAATGCATCGGCGGATGCTTGCATTGTGTCGCGTCCCACCGCGCCGTGCACGTGAAGATCGATGAAACCAGGCGACAGATAATTGTTTTCAAGATCGATAATCGTCTCGCCCATCGCGGGTGATGGCCCACGAATCGCCGTAATCATCCCGTTCTCAGCAACCAGGTCCAATCCATCGCGAACGCCATTTGGGAAGATCAAACGCCCGTTCTTGAAGATCATCGAGGGAACACAATTGCGTTTGCCGCGCGCAAAGTCCATCCTCTCTATCGGCGATGGATTTTGATTACGATGTCGTGATCATCGGTGGCGCATTTTCGGGCGCGGCGACGGCGCTCATGATTAAGAGGAAGCATCCGGGCGCGCGTGTGCTCATCATCGAGAAGAACGCCGCGTTCGATCGCAAAGTCGGCGAATCGACAACCGAGGTGAGCAGCTGTTACATGACGCGCATTCTTGGCCTGGCGAATTATCTCGGTCACGAGCAACTCGCGAAACAAGGCCTGCGAATGTGGTTTTGCAATTCCCCGGAGCAAAAGTTCGACGATTGCGTCGAAATCGGGCCACGCTACAACGCGCGCGTGCAAACGTTCCAGGTCGATCGCGCCAAGTTGGATTCACACTTGCTCCAATGCGCGGTAAATGCCGGCTCTGAGTTATGGCGCCCCGCGAAAGTCGCCAAGATTGAATTGAAAGGGACAAACGGACAGGCGGTAGATGTCGATCTTGGACAACGCAGCGTTCGCGCGCGTTGGCTGATCGACGCAAGTGGTCGCGCGACGTTGCTTGCGCGAAAGCTCGGACATTATCGGCCGAACAACGAGCATCCGATCAACGCGGTCTGGGCACGGTTCACTGGTGTGAAAGATTGGGACAGCTACGATTGGAGGGAAAAATTTCGGGATTACATGGACGCCTGCCGCACCGCACGTTCGTGGGCGACGAACCATTTGATGGGACACGGTTGGTGGTGCTGGATCATTCCCCTCCGTGGCGGCGACGTGAGCGCCGGAATTGTTTACGACAGCCGAATCTTCCAATTGCCGGAAGGCGCGAATATCGCGGAACGATTGCACGCGCACATTCTGACGAATCCGGTCGGACGCGAAATTTTTCGCGACGCGCATGCGATCGAGGGAGACGTGCACGCATTTTCGGCGCTCCCATATTACAGCCAAAAAGTTTGCGGCGATGGTTGGGCGTGCGTCGGCGACGCCGCGGGATTTATCGATCCACTTTACAGCCCTGGTCTCGATTTCTGTTCCTACACCAGCAACTACGTTGCCGATTTCGTCGCGCGAAATCTCATGGGCGAAGATGTAACGGCAAGCGTCGCGCACTATAACGAGCAATATCCGATCATGTACCGCTCGTGGTTCGAGACGCTCTATAAAGACAAATACTATTACATGGGTGATGCCGAGCTGATGTCGGCCGGGTTTTTGCTCGACGTGGCGTCGTATTATTTCGGTCTGGTCATTCCCGCCTACCGAGATCCGGAGAAAGCATTTCTCGAATTGCCATTTCACGGAACGCGCGGGCGCATGGCGGCCAGCGCGATCAAGTTTTACAATCGTCGCCTAGTTGCGCTAGCCAAACGCCGATTGGCCACGGGACATTTTGCCAGGCGCAACGCCGGTTGGCGCGAATTATACGATGGCTTCGTCCCGGATTCTCGCGTGATGAAATTGCTTCGCAAAGGACTATTGCGTTGGTGGAAAGCCGAACTAACGAATCTGCGGTTGATGTTTGCCTCGCCGGCAGCCACGCCCGCCAAACGCCAGTCCGCGGTCGCACCAATGGAAGTGTGACCGGCGCGGAGCGCCACTGGTGGCACCGCCTCGCCGTGCACGGAATTTTGACGTCGATTTGTCGATTAGGGCGTGCGAAATCTTCCCGCGGTGTTTCATCCGGCGTTAATTTTGGTCGCGCCTTTCCCGTTTTTCTTCATCGCGACTCCAGCACGCAAATCCGTTCCACGAAACTTGCGCGTGATTCGTCCCGACTCGTGGCGGGTGATGAATTATCTCCGCGGAGACCCGCCGAAATTGGTGGAGATCATCGCCTAAGAACCGATCGTCGTTTCCGCGGGAATGGATCGCGCGACGAAGTCATCGCCGATGCAATACAGAATGGGCGTGGGGTGCTGGAAGAAGTCGTCCGCTGCTACTGGCCGCAACGGTTCGCATTTTACGCCGCTGCGCTAGAGCCGACGGGCGCGGACTCAGAATGGGTTCAGTAGTTGCAAATACCACTGCACGAACTTTTCACCGAAGAACATCCATGTCAGCGCACCGAAGGCGAGGTACGGGCCAAACGGCAATTTCGCCGACCAGACCCGTTTTCCGATGAGCAAAGTGGCCAGTCCGACGACTGAGCCGACGACTGAGCCGGCGAAAATGCTGAACAAGACGCCACGCCATCCGAGAAAGGCGCCAATCGCCGCCAGAAATTTTAAATCGCCGCGCCCCATTGCTTCCCGCGGGATTTCCAGCTCGTGCGCGACCCCGAAAATCCGATCGACCGTGTCGAGCACGAATTCTTCGGTGCCGACACCGACGCGATTGTAGTGAAACTCCAGGATCGTGTTTCCAAAAACACGATTGTCGATCTTCGCTTCGTCGCAGTGGAGTAATAAACGGTCTTTTTCGCGCGCGAAGTAATCGCTCCACAAGCTGCGTTCTTCCCCGACGATGAAATCGGCGTCGTCGCCATGGCGCGTCCAGGTAAACGGAGTTGGTCCATCCAGCTTCACCCGTTTTCTCCCGAAAGCGATCTTGCCGCCTTCGAGCACGATCCACAAAATTACGTAACCGAGCGCCGCCGCGAGAACAGCACGAACGAACGCAGCCAGACGCGAATCCGTGCTCATCAACTCGGGAACGGTAAAACTCGCGACAATTCCCGCGATCGTTCCGCCAACGGTGATCTGGTCGGGAATAATGAAGTGCTCGAGATCGACGAAGGTTGCGATGAGCAGGATCGAAACGAAAACCCAATAGGCGATCGCGATTTTCCACGGAAAACATTCCCAGACGGCGAGAAACAAAAGAGCCGTCAGCAATTCGACGCCGAAATAGCGAAAGGCAATCCTGGCCCCGCAATTGGCGCATCGCCCCCGCAGAAGTAGCCAGCTCACGAGCGGAATATTTTGCCGCGACGGAATTTGTGTTTTGCAGATCGGACAAAACGAACGGCGCGGTTCTTTGATCGAGATGTCGCGCGGCAGCCGATAAATCCCGACGTTCAGAAACGAGCCGATGGCCGCGCCGAGAACGAACGCAAGCACCGCGAAAAGCGTGTAGTAGAAAGAGATTTCCACAGAATCAGGTAAGACTCGAACGCGATTTTCGACGCTCCATCAGCCAGGCGACCCAGATGCAGCTTTCGTAAAGTAAAGACATCGGCAACCCCATCGCGATGAGAGTCAAGAGATCCGGCGTCGGCGCAATAATAGCAGCGAGTATAAAAATCAGCACGACCGCGTAAGGGCGGGTGCGCGCCATGAATTTGTAAGTGATGAGACCGAAGTAAACCAATGCGAGGACGACCACCGGCAATTCAAACGCCAGTCCGAAACCGAGAACGAATTTCGTTACGAACGAATAATATTGTTGGACGGTCCAGGTCGGCGCCCATCCAAGCGATTGGGTGTCGCGGAAAAAGAAAAGGATCGTTTTCGGAAGCAACCAGAAATAGCAGACGACTACGCCTAGCAGAAAAAGTCCGAAGCTACCCACGATGGCTGGAAACAAAAAACGTTTCTCGACCGCGGTCAGCGCGGGAAGGACAAATTCCGCGATAAAATAGAGGAGCAAGGGAAATGAGACGACGATGCCGGCGTAAAACGCGAGGTGAAACGAAATCATAAGCGAGTCGGTAACGCCCAGCGCTTTGAGGGCACCAATTTGTGGATCGAGACCGTGAAGCGGCGCCTGCATGACTCGCACGAGCGTTGAACGAAAGGCAAAACAAACGATCATCGCCAGGAGAAGAGCGATCGCCATTTTCACGACCGTCCACCGCAGGTCTTCCAGATGCTCGAGAAACGGCTTTGACGTTTCGGTTTCCGGCAATTCGCGAAACTTGAAGATATCGCGCAGGGCCATGTCTCGATTCAGCCTGCGTCTAACGAAATGAAACCGCGCGCGGCCATGCGCGCACAAATACTCAACGTATTGGAATCGCGAATTTCGTTCGCCGCAATCATTTGGCTCAATTCAGCGACAGTGAATGCGTGGGACTCGAGAATTCCCTCGCCCTCTTCCCTCTGGTGAACCGCCGCGACTTGAACGAAGCGCGCCAGAAAAAGGTAGCAGTGCTCGTCGGTCAAGCCCGGTGAGGTGAAAAAGTAACCGAGCGGAATCAGTTCCCCGCCGGGCGCGAGCTGGTAGCCAGTCTCCTCGTTCAGCTCTCGCACTACGACCGATTCAATTTCCTTTTCGTTCGGCTCAATGTTGTCGTCAATCTGACCTGCAGGCATCGACCAGATGGCAGCTCGAATCGGGACGCGCTCTTCTTTGATGAGCACGAATTTCCCGTCGGCGGTCTGCGGCGCAATGACAACGGCAGCTTTGCGGCGAACGGTCGTCCACGGCCTCGGCTCGGAATTCGTCGGCGTTTGCACGAGTTCGGTCAAGACTGCGAGATGCTTGTCAGCAAAATGTGTCGTTGTCGACCTTGTCAGCCACCCTTTTTCTTCCCGCAGCAAATTCGTGAATCGCATTTTTAGCGCAGTTGATTTCGCCAAGACTTGATCTGCGCTTTCACATTCTCCGGCGAAGGCGCGCCAATGGCGCGACGCGCAGCGAGCGAACGACGGACGTCGAAAACATCAGCAATATCGACACCGAACAGTGGTGAGAGCTTTTTAAGATCGGCTGGCGCGATCGCGTTGAGTTTCGTTCCCTTATCGATTGCATTGGCCACGAGCTTGCCCACGATTTCGTGTGCTTCACGAAAAGCCATTCCTTTTCCCACCAAATACTCGGCAAGGTCGGTCGCAAAAAGATTCGGATCGCTGGCGGCTTCTTCCATTCGCTCTCGATTGATTTTCAATTCGGGGAGCATGGCCGTGCATAGTTCGAGCGCGGCAGAGATGGTATCCACCGAATCAAACAGTGCTTCCTTGTCTTCCTGGAGATCGCGATTGTAAGAGGAAGGCAGCGCCTTCAGCGTGGTCAGGATCGAGATCAAGTTTCCGTAAAGCCGGCCGATTTTGCCGCGAGTCAGCTCTGCCATATCGGGATTCTTTTTCTGCGGCATCAAACTCGACCCGGTCGAAAACCCTTCACTGAACTCGACGAAATCAAATTCGATCGTGCTCCAGATGATCAAATCTTCGCTCACGCGGGAGAGATGCATTCCAATCATCGCGAGACAAAAAAGAAATTCGCAAACGAAGTCACGATCGCTAACCGCATCGAGACTGTTTTGGCTGACACGAGCAAATCCGAGTTCGCGGGCAATCAATTCGCGATCAAGAACGATCGTGGAGCCAGCGAGCGCACCGGAGCCGAGCGGCAGAACGTCTGTTCTTTCCAAACCATTATTGAGACGTTCGACATCGCGCGCAAACGCTTCGACTTGGCCCAACAAGTAGTGCGCGAACAAAATCGGTTGCGCGCGCCGCAAATGGGTATACCCCGGCATGACGACATCGACATTCTTCTCGGCAAGATCGAGAAGAGACGTCTGTAGTTTTTTGATCTGCGACGACGTCCGGTTGATTTGATCTTTTACGTAAAGCCGAAGGTCGAGTGCGATCTGATCGTTGCGGCTTCGCGCGGTGTGCAGTTTGGCTCCCGTTTCACCGATTTTCTTCGTGAGCGCGCTCTCGATATTCATGTGCACGTCCTCGAGCGATGCGTCCCATTGAAATTTTCCGGAGTCGATTTCCTTCTCGATTTCGCGTAGCCCGGCCTCGATTTGTTTCTGTTCCGCCGCGGAGACGATGCCCGCTTTAGCCAATGCAGCGGCGTGCGCGATGGAGCCGGCGATGTCGTGCCGGTAGAGCCGACGCTCGAAGGAAACCGACTCACTGTAACGCCGCGCTACCTCGCTCAATGATTGTTGAAAACGTCCCTTACGCATATCAGTCCAGAGACGCGTTCCGCGTCACAGTCACGGAAGCGTAGGCCGCATCTTTGAGAACAAACTTGCGGATCTCGACGCTGATTTTTCGGACCGGAAATTTCCGAAGAAAGTGTGACGCGAGATCGTTGGCGAGCGTTTCCAGAAGTTTAGGGGACTGCCGGGAGAGAAAGTCTTTCGCCTCCCGACAGAGCGCAGAATAGTCGACCGTTTGCGCAATCCGGTCCTGCAGATCACGGAGATCGCGTGCGGGCCACAGAGTGATATTAAGGACAAGGCGCTGGCGGCTGGCCCGTTCGGTTTGCGGAACGCCAACCCGCGCAAACACTTTGAGTTGCTCAATGTGAATTTGCTGCTCGGCGCTAACTCTCATTTTTTCGAAGTCCTAATATGTCGGAGAATGACTTTCTAATCGAGAACTCAAGATTTTGGTAAGTTTTTCCGAACTTCTACCGGCAAATCTCGTAATGACCAAATGAAAGCAGGATCCACCTCAGAATGAAACGACCGGCGCTTCGCTCAAGCTTGCAGCCTTTAGGCTTGTCCATTTTGGCCCAACATCCCATCATCGCCGTCCGTGAAGGCGGAGCCGGCAGGCAGCGATACGCTCAATTCGAACCGGTTCCAAACGACGCGCTGGAGTGTCGTCCTGTCCTGCGCGCAAACGAGCGAGACGCAGGATGCCGCGCAGAGCGCGTTGACCGAGCTATGCCGCGTCTATTGGCGACCGGTTTTCGCACTGATTTGTCGTCGCGGCCATTCAGTGACCGACGCTCAGGATTTAACGCAGGATTTCTTTGTCATGCTGCTTAAAGGCAATTTGCTTTCATTGGCGGATCCGGCACGCGGCCGCTTTCGATCACTACTGCGGACGGCAGTGGAAAATTTCCTGAATGACAAGCAGCACGTCGCCCGACGGCAAAAGCGCGGCGGGATGCTGCAATTCGTTGCCTGGGATGAGTGGATGGCAGAAGCGCCGTCGCAATTGTCGATCTGCGGGCAAGAATTGAAAACCTGGCCGCCAGAACGGATTTTTGATGTGCGCTGGGCCGCAACCGTGGTCGAGCAAGCGCTTCGGCGATTGGCGGAGGAATGCGAAAAGCGCGGCCGATTGCGCATGTTTACCGCCCTGAGCAAATACTTAAGCGTTGAGCGAGTGGAAATTTCTTATGCGAACCTCTCGACTTCGTTGGGAGTGCCCGAGAGCGTAATCAAACGCGTCTTGCATCAACTGCGAGTGCGTTATCGCCGCATTCTACGAGAGGAAGTCGCGCAGACGGTAGCGAACCCTGCGGAGGTGGATGACGAAATCCGCTATTTGTGCGCGGTGCTCGCCAGCGCGCGATGAATGAGAAAATGAATTTTTCGGGCCTGACTGATTTGCCGGAGCGCGCCGCGCAGGATGGCGTGCGCTGCCGATGTGGATCGCTCGCGCGAATCGCGTCCGGCCTTTGCGTGAGTTGTTTACTGCGCAGCGGCCTTGATTCGAATCAGGCGAACATCGAGGACTTCGACGCGCTCCTCGCCGCTGTCGACATTCCAGATCGTGATTGGCAATTGGGCAGCTACCGGATTTTGGAAGAAATCGGTCGCGGCGGAATGGGAGTGATTTATCGCGCACGACATGCGCCCTCGCGGCGAATCGTGGCGTTGAAGCGAGTGCTCAATTATCACAGCGACTCGCGCGACACACTCACCAGATTTCAACGCGAAGCGACCGCGGCTGCCAGCCTCGATCATCCAAATATCCTGCCTATTTACGATGTCGGCGCGACGGACGACGGGCTTCCGTTTTTCAGTATGAAATTCGCTTGCGGCGGAAGTTTGCTCGATTCAAAGGAAAGCTTTGGCGATTCGCCACGGCACGCGGTGCAACTGGTTGCGACGGTAGCGCGAGCGGTCGATTACGCTCACACTCAGGGAATTCTCCACCGGGATTTGAAGCCAGGAAACATTCTGCTGGATGCGCGCGGTGAGCCGATGGTCAGCGACTTCGGATTGGCAAAGTGGCTCGACACCGCCAGCGAGCTTACCCGCACGCTCACCGTATTCGGCACTCCGGGATATATTGCGCCCGAACAAGCGGAGAATGCGGCCGCGGACCTCACAGCCGCCACTGATATCTATAGTCTCGGCGCGATTTTATTCGAGCTGCTCACCGGACGCCCGCCGTTTTTGGGCGAGCACGCGGTCGCGATCCTTCGTCAGGCAGCCGAAAATGAGGCGCCGAAGCTGCGTTCCGTTGTGCCGAAGGTATCGCGCGATCTGGAAACAATTTGCGCTCGCTGTCTCGAACGCGATCCCAACCTGCGTTACCAATCCGCCGCCGCGCTTGCCGAGGATCTGGACCGTTGGTTGGAAGGACGACCCGTCAAAGCCCGGCCCGTTTCGCCACCGGAACGTTTGTATCGCTGGTCGCGTCGGAATCCGATTCTTGCCGGGAGCCTGGCAATTTGTCTTTTTCTTGGAGCAGCAACCGCGGCGCGCCAGGTTCAGAGTTGGAAATTGGCAAACAAACTGCGGGAAAATGAACTGGCGAGGAACTCGGTCGCGGTGTTGCCATTTCTCGATCTCGATACTGCGACAGAAGAATCCGATTGGACTGCAACCCTCGCGCAAAAATTGCAGACAGAGCTTTCCAGCATCGGAAACGCGCGAGTGGTTCCGGTCAGCAATATCGACGGCGTGAAAATGGCAGCTCGCAGTTTTGGAACGCGCACCGCTCTTTTCGGCACTCGCCGAAAAACCAATCGCGGCACGCAAATTTCTGTGCAGCTGCTCGATCCTGACGGCCAGTCCCTGTTCGGGCGAATTGGCGATCTAGGCGAAAATTCTGATTTGAAATCATTCGCGCGCGGTTTAGCGCCGGTGCTGTATTCGGTTTTGACCAGAAACGACTGGTCAAATTTGATTGCGGTAAAGAGCGATCCGGCGATGCAAGATGAGCAGGCACGGGAACTGATTACAGCCGGTCGCGAGCTGCATTTTCACTATACGGTGCGCGATTTGGACCGTGCCATCAGCTGCTTCGAAAAAGCGCTTCAGTTGGAACCTCAATCCGCCCTTGCCCATGCTTATCTCGCTAGTTCCGCCGCTTGTCGCACGCATTTTGTAAGGGATTCGAATCTCCTTTCTTCGGCTGAGCGTGATGCGAAAGAGGCTTCGCGTTTGGCGCCTGATTCGGGTGAGGTCCTTCGGGTGGTGGCAGGAGTACGTTATCAAAGAGGAGAATTCGTTAAAGCCCTTGAAACCGGTTTACACGCGATCGAAACGGACGCTCCCGATGGAAAGTCCGCCGCCTTACTCGGGATGATTTACAATGACCTTGGCCGGCCGGACCAGGCATTGCGCTGGCTTGAACTGGCGAGGCGTTCCGATCGCCGACCCGGCCAGTATGACGGCTATATCGGCGATTGTTGGACAGCCTTGGGGGATTACGAAAAAGCAAATGCTGCATACCAGCGGGCAATTGATCTTCATCCAGAACGATTGGAAGGATTGGTCGGCAAGTCACATCTTCGTTTATTGAATGCCGAGTTCTCTCAGGCACGCACGGTTTGTCGACAAAATCTCAGTCTCGATCAAGAGGCGACGAACAATGCGCGACTCGCGGCCCAAATTGAGTTTTTCGGCCGTAATTTTACTGAAGCACAGCGGCTTTACACATTTCTAGAGCAAAAGGATCCCGGCGGAGGTGGTGAATTTTACGGCAGTGTTAGCTACAAATCGGCCTTGGGGCGTCTTACTCTGAATAAGAAAACTCCCCGTCTCGGTTCTTCCCTATTGCGAGAATGCCTGGTCGAGGAACTGAAGCAATTGAAATCTGCTCTCGATAATCCCGAGATTCTCTATCGAATTTCTGCGATTGAATCGTCTCTCGGCAGAACCGAACCCGCCATTGGGCACCTGCAGGCGGCAGTCTCAGCGGGATGGATCGATTACCGCTCGCTCTCTCTCGACCCGCGCTTTGATGCAATCGCCAATGATCTACGGTTTCAAACGATCCTCGGAAAATTAAAACTGCGAGTTGAAGATCTTTCCAAGAAAGCAAAGACGGGTCTGTGACCCACCAGCAAACGAAACAACAAACAAACTAAACCGATGAAAAAATGGAATAACCCAGACGATAAAAAAGCAGCATGCACTGCGGTGCTGAAAAAAATCATGAGCGACAAAAGTTTTGGAGCGAAATGCCTCGAATCGGACGATTTTGCTCGAAAAGCTTTTCAAACAATTGGGGAAATCGAAGTGCCGGAAGACGCCAAAGTCGTTTTTCTCCCGGAAGGTGATGTCGACAAGGCGAAACGAGACGGGACCGGCTCGCTTGTACTTGAGATACCGCCTGCCACAAACGGACATTCCAACGGTCACACGATGGAGTACGTTCGGTGCACCTACGTTTTTTGGTAAAAGTGGCAATCGCTTCCGCTCCTTCCGGCCGATTTTCGGTAACGAATCAGCGAAGAGATCCGCTCGCTTTTTTAGCGCGATGAACGCCCGTTCCCAGAAGGACGCGGCGGCGCAACAGTCGCGAAGAATCCTTCAGTTCCGCGATTGCGGCTGAGAACCGTTTCCACGAAACGGGGACAGTTCTTCGTCGCGTCCTAAACTTTGGTATATCGCAACGCAAGAGAGAGCGCGCCTCTGCCAGTGCGACTCGTCGGTTCGGCGCGGACGCGCAACATGCGCGCGCAAGACGCCGCCAACGCTCACCGGCAGAAATCATATTGCCCGCTTCGAACGAATCTCGCAGAAGTCGCCCGTATTGCGCGCTCGCCCGCAAAAGAACCCGTCCAAGTTCCTGCCGCCGGACGGGCAAAATTATTTCGTGGAAAAACTCTCGAACCAATTCTGGTGTCGCGAAAACCCCAACGACAGCTTCGAATCCGCGAACGAGCTCGTTTACGTATCTCGATGCTTTTTGCGACACGCGTCTGTATCGCGGCCAGCAACTCGGCGTCGCGGTTTCGGGAATCGCTGCGTCGAGTGGAGCGATTCCGCGGTAAAAACCGACCCGATCGCGCGGAGTAAGTGGCAAGAGACCTGTGCGAAGAAGCGGGGGCAGCGATTCTCGATGCAACGAATTGTTCCGTTCCCGCAACGGCGATTCTGTCTCTCCGATCACTTCTGCATCGACCAGGATTGGTTGTGATCCTGTTGCAAGCCAGTTGTCTCGATGCAGATCCGTTGCTGACAGGATTTGCGCGAGCGCTGCCTGCGTGCCCCAGCGAAAATAAAAGAGCCGGACTGCCCGGAGACTTCTGCAACTCATCGTCGGCAAAAATTCCATCCACGTATAAGTTCTTCGCGCCAGCATCTTTGGCATCCGAAACGAAACGCCGACACCGTTTTGATTTAACCAGCGGAGAGCTTCGAACCAGAGTTGTTCTCGATCGCTTGCCCGCGGTTTGTAGATCACGCGACTGTTTCCGGCGAACTCAATCATTGTCACAGTTTTTCCGCCCTCGTGCGGGTCGGAAAGCCCGGGTCGAATACCAGTAACGCGAAATGGTTGCCGATGGCGCAGAAACCTTGAGCAAAGATCGGCTTTATCCCGCAGGAGACGAGCGAACAGTTCGTGCTGTGCGTCGATCCAACCGGAGATAAGTCGCGCCGCCGTTTCGAGGAGATCTGGAAACTCAAAGATCGTTTCCAGAAGCGTAATGTCATCACCCGGCTGGCGATTTCGTCGCCTGTTTCCCGCTTCCAAGCTGCGCGCCACCGCTTTCGCCGCGTTTTGCTGAAGACGCAAAGTCGGCGTGAGTGCAAATGCGAGACGTTTCGCCAAGTGTCGCCGTAAATCGTCCCATGTTGAATTTGTGAGAACCTTCTTCGCGACGGGCGATGTGGTGCCTCGCAATCGATTTACAGCAAAGGTCAGCGCTGGCGCGAATACGTCGTCGAATGAAATTGCGGGTCGTCGCCTTCGCGAACGATGAGCGCGACTGCGAGATGTTGTCTTCTCCAAAAAGATTTTAAGTTCGCGCGCGATTCGGCCGGCTTTCGCGTCTGCCGCCACTGGCGCGCATTCATAGCTCTGCCGTTGCCCACGCGTGCTCACTAACTCGGCCGATTTGACTCAGAGCGGCTGTCGATCTTTCGCAAATGCCACGAACTTTCTGAGACTATCGATTCGCTGCAGCTCATTTGATCGACCGAAGACGACGGTCACCGGTCTCCAATTCGGATCCACATTCAAGTAATGTTCTGGGTCCGCATTCATCACGCCCAACAAAACTTCTGCGACGATGCGGCTGCCGAGAGGCCCAAGGCATTCGCCGCCGCGAAATCTGCGAATTCCGAGAACCTCCGCTTCGCGCAGGAGATAGTACCAAAGCGGTGTTTTCTCGTTCAGACCGCGGTCCCGAAGAAATTCGTTGCCTTCGTCGTCGAATCCGATCTGCGCGTCAGCAAGCGGCTGCAGACCCGCGGCTCGACATGTCTCTTGTCCTGACGGCAAACCGATTCGAGATCCGCGCAAAAGGGTCATCTCCGGCAATGGCGGTGGCGGCGTTTTGGAAAAAATCGGCATCGCTGCCGCCGGCAAATTAAACATGTCCTCGGAGATCAAGGTGTCGATATTCTCCGCGAAATTCGCGTTCCCGCCCCATGTGCGCGTGAATCGGTCCCAGTCCACAACTTTATCGGCCAAAAGCGGTTCACCCGGTTCGTTTGGTCTTGTTTTCCGAACCAAATCGGACAAACGGATGAGTCCCACCCAGCGATTAATTTCGTATTGAGGTTGCACCATGCTGTGGCCAAAACGAAAAGCCGCTTGGGTAAATTCAATCGGAAGCACCCGAATTTCTTCGCCCGGAACCGGCTTGAAAAATCGCGGGCCGTTCCTTTCGATGTCCGTCAAAATCTCCGGCAAAACAAACCACTTCAAAAATTCGTTCCGCACGATCCATTGATAATGCCAGACGACGAGGCGACGGGTCGTTTCGAAAATTGTCTCGCCTGGAAGAGCTTCAGCCGAAACCGCTCCGCGCTTTAGATAGTCCACCACGCGGTTGTGAACCTGGAGAAAGACAACGTGCAGTTGGGCCAGGATTAAATGCTGATCGTTCCGATGGTCGGCGAGCAACGGTCTCCCGTTTCGGCGACAAAAATCGGCCGGCGTAGACGGAATCCGTTTCTGCGGCAGCGCCTTTGTGTTGCCCAAAAGAAAAGTCTCGCTGCCGCTTTCGGAAAGATCATAGAGATCGGGCGATTTCTTCGGTCCTTCGCCGTAGAGGCTTTCCAAATTCAGCCGAGGCGCGTTAAGATTTTTTGTTCTCTCCGGATCGGTTGACGCGTGCTCGAGTCTCGTTTCATCACGTGTCAGATCGTGATCGAGAAACTGGCCAAGATAGACAAAACCGGAGGGCGCAAGATCACCCCGTCGCGGACGCCCGCGTCGATTTTGCGGAATGTCCTTCATCCGTGCCGACAGCTCACGAAGATGCGTCTCGTCGTGACCGGCGAACGGTCCACCGAACAGCCGGGAATAATACGAGCCCATAAGAGAAATTTACGTCACGCGGATTGTCGAAGCCGTTTTACGAGCCTCTCACCATCCTTTACGGTCTTTGCGAACCTAAGTTTTAGAAAACCTCCGCAAATTTGCGCGAAGTTCGTGCCGGAAACGCAGCAGGCCTGCCGATGAGGGCAGGCCCGCCGACTGAAACAGACAGAGTTAGAATTCGTTAGAAGCGGAACTTGATGTAACCATTGACTGGCACGTCTAACCGGTCGCCCGCATCATTGTAGTGACGATCGTCCACGCGATTAGAATAGCCGTAGTGGATGTCGGAATACTGATAGTACTTGTACCCGGTGATATCGTCACTTCCATCAAGCTGTGAGTGATAACGGATGCCCGCCTCCAATCCCAGCGACCAATGACAGGAGAGTGGCACCTCAGCACCAATCAGCAACGCGCCGGTTCCAATCACGCTCTCATCGTACAGGTGCCCTTTGATAAACGGCCTAAGATAATAACGCGAGTAATAGTCAGAGTAGACTACGTCGCCGATATGATCGACATGCGCCGCGCTGCCCGAAATGGAGACATACGGCCGGATCGTGCAGAATAGCTCATGAATTCGTGTTTATTCGTGTCCATTCGTGGTTTATCCGACCCGAAAACGGATGTCGCGAATCACTTTGCCGCCGAAGCGCTGTTTCAATTTCCGCAGGATGTCGATCTTCGAAACTTGTTCGAGCTCGTAATGCAACGCGGGTTGCAGCACGCGCACGTAAAGAATGCCTTCGCGTAACGCCACCGGCGCGGAATGCGCTGAGATGAATTCGCCGACGATTTTCGCCCAAGCCTCCATCACTTCGGTTTCGTGCAGCCGCTCCTTTAACCCAAGCCGCTGCATCAACTTCGGCAAAACGTCAACCGGCGCCTGCCACCGATCCGGTCTTAAATATTTCTCCGGCAGACCCCGCCACTCAGCGATGGCACGGGCGCGAAGTGCGGGATTCATGAGAGTACAATCGTAAAGCGTGGATCGTGATTTGTGAATCGTGAATCGGAATTTGCGGCTGACATAACCGCCCCTGCACCGGTTCAACCATGTGACGATTTAACGAATCACGCGAGGCGAAGCCTCAGTACCGCCGCCGCATGTTGCTCGGCAGAATATTCAGCTCGGTCCGGTATTTCGCCACCGTGCGGCGCGCGATCGGAATGCCGCGCTTGCTCAAGATCTCGACGATCTCTTTGTCGCTTAACGGCGCGTTGCCTTCTTCGCCCTTGACCAGATCGAGGATTGCTTCTTTCACACTGGTGTTGCTCATCGATTCGCCGGTGGAAGTCTGGTAACCGGGCGTGAAAAAATATTTCATCTCGAAAACGCCCTGCGGCGTGGACATGTATTTGCCGGAAATGGCGCGACTCACTGTCGTCTCATGCACGCCGACCGCATCCGCGATCTGCACCATCGTCATCGGTTTGAGAAAGGCCGAGCCCTTGTCGAAGAAATCGCGCTGCCGTTTCACGATCTCGTGGGCAATGTTGGAAATGGTCTGTTGACGCTGATGGATCGACTTGATCAAAAATTTGCCGCTCCGGATCTTGTCGCGAATGTAATCCTTCACTTCGCTGCCGTTGCGATCCTGCGCCATGATGTCTTTGTAGGTATTGCTGATGCGCAGGTGCGGAATCTGTTCGCCATTTAAGATAACCTGGTAAGTGCCGTTAATTTTTTCGACGGTCACATCCGGCAGGACATAATTTTGCGGCGCCTCGGCGAAGATGGCACCCGGTCGCGGGTCGAGCTGGGCGATGTTATTGGCGCACTTTTGCACTTGCTCGACGCTGATCCCGATCCGGCGCGCAATTTCCGGGAAACGTCGCTTACCAAAATCCTGCATGTGATCGGCCACGATTTTGTATTCGAGGCTGTTTTGTCTTCCTTCGCGTTTCAGCTGAATGAGCAAGCATTCGCGCAAATCCCCCGCGCCTACGCCCGGCGGATGAAAGCTTTGGATGAGGGTGAGCATGTGCTCGAAATCTTCCTGCGGTATTCCGGTGTTGAGCGCCATCTCTTCTGGCGTCGTCTGCAGAAATCCGTTGTCGTCGATGTTGCCAATGATCAGTTCGGCCGTTTTGCGATCGTCCGCGTCGAGCGCGTTCTGATTGAGCTGTCCCATCAAATGCTGTTGCAGCGTTTCTTGCGTCGGGATGGAATCGAAAAAGAACTGGCGTTTTTCTTCCGCTTCCTGCGAGCGGCCGCTGTAGCTGCTCGATTGCGCCATGTAATCGCGCCATTCTTCATCAAGCTTCGCGAGCCTATCGAACTCTTCTTTGAAATTGTCATCCGCGGGCGGCGTCTCCGATTCAGCCGGCGCGTCCGGATTCGGCGCGTCCGGTAATTCTTCCAACACCGGATTCGTTTCCATTTCCTGCTGAACGAGATTACGGAGCTCGAGTAGTGGCGCCTGCAGGATGAGCAAACTTTGCTGGAGTTGCGGGGCGAGGACCTGCTGCAGAGAAAGATTCTGCGTTTGATGCATCCCCGGTCCGGCCATAGGTGGAGTTTACTGTTCGGGCGAGCGACAGGCAAGCAGCTTGCGGGCCGCACACATCGGGCTGCCGGTAATTTCGCGCTCAAGACCAACCGCAGGAACACGACTTGCTCCTTTCTCGGATGACCCGCCCACCATCGTATGAAACGAATTCTCCTCGCGCTCCTACTCCCCGGCACCATGTTCGTGATGTCAATTAGTGCCGGACAAACGCCGGATGCGAATCAGGACCAAAAACTTCTCGCGCTGATCAAAGAAGTCCAGACACAACAAGCGCAGCTCGCAGAGAATCAGACAAAGATCGAAGAGAAACTGGCCGAAGTCGCGGAAACCGTTCGCACCGCGCGAATCTATTCGAAACGGGAAAGATAATGCGCGAAAAAATCCTTTTTGTTTTTCCATTGCTGCTGACCCTCGGTGCCGTCAGCGCGCAATCGCCCACGCCCATCGTGGTTCAAGCGGCTTCCGGTACGACTGCGACACCGGCAACTTCAAAGTCGGCCGCCACGGCAACCGATGCTCATTCGATTCCGGACGCGATCAAGCTGCTCGAGCAAATCAAGGCCGCGAATGACGAAGTTCTAGCAAAACAAAAAGCCGCATTAGAGCGCCTCGCCGAATTGCAGGACGCCGCCGACCAACTGCGAATCTTCGCCAAGCGCGGCTAGGCTCGTGTCGCCTCTTTTTTCTTCGGCTCGATCTTGCGATACAGCGTCGCCATGCTGATGCCGAGCATGCTGGCCGCTTTCTCGCGCGAGTCGTCACAATGCTGCAGCGTCGCATCGATGTAGTTGCGCTCTTGCTGCTGGACGAAGTCATCGAGTGTTTGCCCGACAGGCATACTCGCCAGCATTTGATCCGTTTTATCGCCCTTGGCGTGACTAACGATGTGCGGCGGCAAATCGGTCGGCAAAATCAAATCGTTGTCGCACAATGCGCAGGCGCGCTCGATCGCGTTTTCCAACTCGCGCACGTTCCCGGGATAATTGTAGTGACACAAAATATCGACCGCCTCGGCGTCGATCTTCTTCGGCTCGCCACCGGTCGCGCTCGCTTGTTTCTGCAGAAAATGGTTCACCAACAGCGGCACGTCTTCGAGTCGCTCGCGCAACGCCGGAAGCTCAATTGGAATCACCGCCAGGCGGTAATACAAATCCTCTCGAAATGTGCCGTCTTTGAGCTTCGGCTGAAGCGCCTCGTTCGTTGCCCCGACCACGCGCACATTAACGGGTGAGCTTTTGTTGTCGCCGACGCGCCGGACTTCGCGCTCCTGTAAAACGCGCAGGAGTTTCGTCTGCAACGCCGGCGCCATCGAATTCACTTCGTCCAGAAAAATTGTGCCGAGGTTTGCTTCTTCGAACAGACCGCGCTTGTCCACCACGGCTCCGGTGAAAGACCCCTTCTTGTGACCGAACAATTCCGACTCGAGCAAATTTTCAGGCAGTGCGCTACAATTGATCGCGACAAACGGATGATGCTGGCGATTGCTGTTGAAATGAAGACCGCGCGCAACCAACTCCTTGCCCGTGCCGCTCTCGCCCATAATCAGCACCGTGCTGTCCGTGTCGGCGACTTTGCTGATCAAGTTGTAGACGTTCTGCATCTTCCCGCTCGTGCCAATGATGTTTTCGAATCGGTAACGGTTCTTCAACTCCTTGCGCAGATAAACGTTCTCGCGCAGCGCCGCCTGGTAATCGAGCGCCCGTTGCACCGTAAGCTGGAGCTCGTCGATCTTAAACGGCTTGGTCACGTAATCGTACGCGCCCATCTTCATTGCCTCAACCGCGGTTTCGACCGTGCCGTACGCAGTGATCAAAATCACCGCCGTTTGCCGATGATGTTCCCGCACATGCCGGAGCACGTCGAACCCGGTCATCGTCTCCATTTTGATGTCGGCGACCACGACCTGCGGCGCGATGCTGTCCAATTGCTCGACTGCTTTCGGCGCGGAATTGAATGGGAAAACCTGATGGCCCTTTTCCCGACAAAGAGTCACGATGACTTCCACCATCGCGGGTTCGTCATCGATAATTACGATTTTAGCCATGGTAAATCTCAGCGCGGAGAATATTTCAATTTTGAGAAAAAGAAAGCGGTTTTGAGAATTTGCTTGTTTAGGCCGAATTCTGAACCTGACCGCCAATCATCGACCAACTCACCCCCCGGTCGAAACTAACGATCTCGTCGAACACCGATGTCGATCTTGTCCGCCCCTGGACGGATTCGCCGTGGCGAGTGCACGGAACCGCGATCAAGTCAGCGACATAGTCGGATCGAATTTTGCCGAGCGCATCTTCCTGCCGTAACGCGTGCGCCGAATTCACGGTGACCATGTTCAAAACTTCTTCCGGCGAAATATTTGGAAATTCTTTTCGAAACGCGTGCATCTCCGCGAACAAATTCAGATCGTCATTGCTCGCCAGACTGTCCGTGCCGAGACAGATGTTGAATCCAAGCTGACACAGTTTCTCAAACTGAAATGACGAATGGCCGAAATATTCGTGACTGCGGGGACAATGGATGATGTGAAAGTTTGGCTTCGCGCGGAGCAGCAGGTCGAAGTCGCTCTCGGCCAATTCGTTCAAATGCGCAATGAGCCACGGCTCTTCTGTATCAACGTGCCGCGTAAAATGCGCGAGTGACGTCTCATGACCACAATCCTCCATAGGTCGCGCGATCTCTTGCATGAATTGGAAAAGCGGACCCGAAGCGTCGCGAAACATCGACATCTCCTCGCGCGACTCAGCTAAATGCGTAGCTAACCGCAGAAAGTCTTCGTTCGCAGCTTCCTCACAACGACGATACAACTTTTCGGACGCGGTGAACGGCGCATGAGGTGCGAGTCCCCAGTGCTTTGCCACTTTCAACTTCTCGACCGCAAGATCGACAATCTCATTCGCACGACCCGGATCATGCACATCAATCAATTCGGCCAACCACCACGTCCGAATCGGCGGTTGAATCCGCTCAATCAATTCAGGAAACGCAGTCAGATTCGCAATCGTTGTCGTCCCGAAGCGTTTCGCTTCAGCAAAACCCTCATTAATCGAGCGAACGTAATCTCCCGGCGAAAGTTTCGCTTTCTCAGCGTTGATGGCGCGGATCCAATCAGTGAACGATTTCTGCCGCGGAATTTTCCCGCGCAAACAAGTGTAATCCAGATGACAATGTGCGTTGATCAGGCCCGGTAGCAGCGTCTGCTCGCCAAGATCGACAATCTCTTCTCCCGCATGTCTCGCTGAGATTTCGGGAAATTTTCCAACATCGGCAATCCGATCACCCGAAACTGCGACCGCGCCGTTCTCGATTGGTGGCCCGTCCATCGTGATGACGACTCGCGCGCGGATGATCATTCGTCGGTTTCGGCTTTGACCGCCTTACGGCACTCGGCCACGAGCAAACTGCACGCTTCCTGACAAAGCGCCGGAATCGTGTTTTCGCCGCGTCCCGTTTGGTCATGAGTCGGATCAAATTTTTCCGGTGGTAATCTTGTCGACGGAATCGCTCCGCGCGCATCGCGCTTCCACAAAATTGTCCGCAGACAGCCGCCGTCTGACTTACAGAAATTGCCAACGACATTGTCGATTTGCGCATCCGAAATTTTCGCTGCGATCCGGTACATCCCCGATTGTCGATCCAACGTTTCGCGCAGCGGCGTCGTGCTCAGCCGAGCCTCGGTCCATGCTGCGAGCACCGCTACTCTTCCCGGGTAAAAATAATCCAGCGCGCGACGCAGTTCGCCAAGATCAACAAGTTCCAGTTGCCAGCCGCGGCGAAGATTCGGCGCCGTTTTTAGCGGCCGATACTTTCCGCCATCGTCATACCGCGCGATCTCGAGCGCGTCGTCCCCTTTCCGAAAAATTTCCAAATCACGGACGTTTTTATCGTCGCGGTGACAAAGAACGAAGCCACCTGACTCTGTTCGCTGAATGAAAATTTGACCGAATCTAGGGTGGTCGCTCAGAACCGCGGCGAGCGCTTTTTCAAGTGGCATTGCGCCAGTCAGGCCAGACAATGCGCAATCAACCCAGCGGCCCGCTCGAGAAATTGTTTATCTTCGGCGCCGAACGCGTTCACTTTGTCACTTTCGGCGTCGAGCATGCCGACAACGTGCCGGTGCTCGTTCCTCATAGGAACGATAATTTCCGACCGCGTCGTGTGAAACGTCGGTAGGTAGCGCTTGTCCTTCTGAACGTCGCCTACCACAATTGCTTTTCCCGATTCCAGCGCCGCGCCACATAATCCCTGGGTAACCGGAAAACGCGGGTAAGCCGGCGGCTCTTTGCCGGTGCCGGCCAGAATCACAAACTCATCATTCACGATCTTGTAAATCGCGATGAACCGGTAATCACGCGCGGCCCGAATCATTTCCGTCACCTGCTTCAGGCTCTTCTTGGTGCAGCCGCTCGCGAGAACAAAACCCCCGATGTCCTGGAGTTTTTTCAGCGTCTCAGCGTGCATAGATGGATAACGTCCCGTTGCTAGGTCAGGAAAGATTGCGAGGCCGGGCGCACGTGCAACTTTTCTTGGGTTAATTCCGGGACCCGTTCGTCTCACCCGCCGCCGCTTGTTCGACGATGATATCCGCCACCCGCGGATCCGTGCCGATCGAGCTGGCATAAAAGAGCGAGCGATTGTCGATCTTGTACGGCCCGCGCCGAAACACGTCCTCGCATTTGGCTTCCGCGGAAGATCTACCATCAATGATTCCGAGCATAACTGGAATGTCCTCGTAGCTGTGCAGACCGTCCGAGATAAAAAATGGAACCACCACAACGTTCGGGGTGTTCGTTAACACGCGCCAATCGGAAACGAGGGGGAACTCCTCCATGTAAACATTGAGGACGTTCGCATAACGACCGAGACGGCGAATTCTTTCCGCCTCGCGTTTTGCGGCTACCGCGCTGTTCTCGTTCAGGTCGGTGCCGTGAGCGACAATCAACAAGCTCGTTTGGTTTTCCGGGACATCTGGCGCAATTTCTCGCGCGCGCTGAACAAGCAACTCCGTCATTAGCGGATGGTTGCCGACCGGCTCGCCATAATGCCAGGTCTGTCCATTCGCGCGTTTTGTAATTCGCCCGTTCAACTCCAGTTCACGCGGAATGACGATCTGCGTAAAATAACCCTCGCTGATAAAATTCGGGACGACGCAGACGTTTTTGATCGTGTCCGGATCAAACAAAAAGATCGCGTCGCGCAGGCTCGGCTCTTCTTTCCAAAACGCACATTGCACATCACCAAAAATATTTCGACGCCGGATTTCGGCTGCGTGCGCCAGCGTCGGCGCGCTCGAATCCGGATTCACCGTCGAGCCATGACCGACGATGAGTAGCGCGCTATCGGACGCCGAAATCACATTGAACGTTCAACGTTGAAAGTTTACTTTTCAAATCGATGCGCTTTCGGACTTACAAAAATACCGATCTCGCCGTGAGCGAGGTCGGCTTCGGTCTCTGGACCGTTTCCACCGGTTGGTGGGGAAATTTTACCGAAGGCGAAGCGATTGCGCTGATGCACAGGGCGTTCGATCTCGGAATTACTCTGTTCGATGCGGCCGATACTTATGGAAACGGACTAAGCGAGGAGCTGATCGCCAAGGCGTTCCCAAAACAGCGAGACCAAATTACAGTCGCGACCAAGGTCGGCTACGATTTCGTCCACCACGGCCAGGCCCGCGGTCGTGGTCAACGCGAGATCCCGCAAGATTTTTCACCGGAAGCCATCGAGCGCGCGACCGACGCGGCGTTGAAACGGTTGAAGACCGATCATGTCGATCTTCTCCAACTGCACAACATTCGGATGGAACAGGTTTACGACGACGCGCTCTGGAAAACGCTCGAGAAACTAAAATCGTCCGGGAAAATTCGTTACTACGGCATCGCGCTCGGCCCGGCGATCGGCTGGCTTTATGAAGGAATGAATTGCATTCGCGAGCGCGACATCACGAGCGTCCAGCACATCTACAACATGCTCGAGCAACATCCCGGTCACGCGCTGCACGACGCTGCCACTGAAGCCGGTGAGGACACAATGTTTCTAATTCGCGTGACGCATTCGTCCGGAATGCTCGAAGGCAAATACACCGCCGACACGGTTTTTCCGCCAACCGATCATCGCAGTCATCGCCCGCGCAGCTGGCTGCTCAACGGAATCAAGAAGATCGACAAACTTCGTTTTCTCGAGAACTCGCAACGCAGTCTTGGACAGGCGGCATTGCTTTGGTTGCTGGCCGACGAGCGCGTGGCTTCGACGCTGCCGAATATTTACAACCCAGAACAGCTGATCGAATTCGCCAAAGCGCCCGACTGCCCGCCGCTGGCTTCGGACGATCTCGCCAAGATCGACAATCTTTATTCCGAAAACTTCGGCGTTGAAGAAGAACCGCCGAAGTTCAAGGGCACGATGGAGCTGTCGAAAGAAACGGCCGCAGCTTAATCGGACGCATCTTCTTCGACCGGCTGAGCGCGGCGAATTGGTTGGGTTGCTTCGCGTCGGCCGCGGTTGCTCGTGCCTTTGTAAATTTCCTGGAAGATGTCCGCGATCATCGGAGCCGCGGTCGAGCCGCCATGAACTTTGCTGCCGACGTCGCCTTCATAAATGGCAGCAAACGCGTACTTCGGTTCCTCCGCCGGCAAAAACCCAGCAAACCATGCAGCGGTGCGTTCTTTGTTTTTCGGGCCCCACTGGGCGGTCCCGGTTTTCCCCGCAACTTCAACTCCTTCCAACTGCGCTTCGTGTCCGGTGCCGTTTGGTCCGTTGACGACTTCGATCATCCCCGCGCGAACTTCCTCCATTGTTTTGGCGGAAACATCGAGCGCGCGTTTTTCGCGCAGTTGGTAGGCAGTGACAATCTCATGATCGAGCGATTGCACCTGGCGCACGAGCCGCGTTTGATAAAACCTGCCGCCGTTGGCAACAATCGCCATGGCTTGCGCCATTTGCAGCGGCGTCACCTGTGTGTCGCCCTGGCCGATTGACAAGTTCGCGATGTCGCCGTTGAGCAATTTGCGGCCGTGAGTCGCTTTCATGTACTCATCGTTCGGGATGCGTCCTTCCGCTTCTCCGCGCAACGGAATTCCGCACTTCGCGCCGAAACCAAGTTTGAGAGCCCATTCGATGATCGGCTCTGCGCCGGTCTTGATGCCGACCTGATAAAACCATGTGTCGCACGATTCGGTCAGCGCTTGGATAAAATTGAGCGCACCGCGATCGCCCTTTTTCCAATTGTGAAAAGTGACATTGCCAATCTGAATTCCGGGGACGCATTGATAGAGATCGTCCGGGTGAACCGCGCCCGTCTCGAGCGCGGCGATACCAACGGCAACTTTGAAGGTTGAACCCGGGGGATAGGCCGAACGAAACGCGCGCGGCAGAAGCGGAAGGTCGGGATCATCCTGTAATTGCTTGAACTTTGCAGCGGAGATGGACGGAACGAAAAGATTCGGATCGTAGGTCGGCCACGAAGCCATCGCCAGAATGTCGCCCTCGGTTGGATCGACAATCACGATGGCACCGCGTTTTGCTTTGGACTCCAACGCTTTTTCTGCGAGTTGCTGAAGCCGCAAATCCAATGTGGTGACGATATTATTTCCGGGCACCGCCGATTTGATCACCTTCTCGGAAGTCTTGCGGCCGTCTTTGTCGAACGTGAGTTTATATTCGCCGTGCTTGCCGGCGAGCAGTTCGTTGAACGTTTGCTCGAGCCCGTCGCGACCTTCTGTTTCCGGCCAAAGCGTTTCGTGGTTGTCGATGATGCCGTCCAGATTGCGGCCCGTCTTTCCGGTATAACCGATGATCTGTCCCGCGATTTTGCCGTTTGGATAAGTCCGCACGTAAATCGGCCGCACTACCAGAAAATCTTTCGATCGATCCTTTATCCCTTCGTATTCCGATTTGCTCAGGTTCTGCGCGATCTCCAACGGCAGAATTCCGCGGTTGTGGTAATGCCGAAGGATCGCATCGTCTGAAATTTTGATCGAGCGACCGGTTAACTTTGCCGCTTTGTCGATTTTTTCCCGGGCAAAGCCGACTGCCTTTGCATCGGTAAAATCGAGTGGCGTTGGAAAACTGATCGCCAGATTGTAGCTGACCTTGTTTTGGGCGAGCGGCAGCCCGGTTCGATCCGTGATTTGCCCGCGCGGCGCCGGGATATCGAGAATGTATGTGCGCGCCAGCTTTTGCGTCTCAAACGTCGGGACAATTGTTTCCTCGTCTGTGATCGGAGTCGCACTCGGTGTCGAGGCAAGTTGCGGAGTTTGTGCCGTCGCAATTGGCCCGACAAGCGTGAGACAGCAAAACGCAAAAACTCTCGGCCATCTGATTACCCTCACCTCAATCTTCTCCCAGCGGAAGAGCAGGCCCCTTCTCCTTTTGGGAGAAGGTAGGGATGAGGGCTTCGATCCAGTAACGGTCGACAAACTGATCCACGGATTACGCAAATTTTCGCCGATGAAGTTGAAAATCATTGGAAAAAATGTGCGTTAATCTGCGAAATCTGCGGACAATTCAATGGCTTTGCAAAAAGCGATGCACTTCTTCGGCCAGTTTTGGTCCGATCCCTTCGGTCGCCGCAATTTGGTCAACGCTCGCTTTGCGCAAGCGATTGACCGAACCGAATTTTCGCAGGAGCAAATTCTTTCGGTTCTGACTCACACCCGGGCAATCGTCGAGAATACTCTCGTCGATTCGTTTCTTGAGCAAAAGCTGATGATACGCGTTGGCGAAGCGATGCGCTTCGTCACGGATTCGCTGAAGTAGATGCAACGCCCCAGAGTCCTCCGGCAGTTGAAGCGGCATCGCGCGACCCGGCCCGTAAATCTCCTCGTGCTCTTTCGCCAAACCGATGATTGGCAAATCGTGCAGTCCCAGTCGCTGCAATTCCCGACACGCGGACGAGAGCTGCCCTTTGCCGCCATCGACAATGATTAAGTCAGGCAGACGCACAGTTACAGACGACGCACGATTATTTTTCTCCGTCGCGTCGTTATCGGCTGCGTGTTGCAATGCGTCGACTGGATTTTCCTGCGAGAACTCCGCCACTTCCGGATTTTTTTTGCGCGCTTCGAGTAGCACGCGTGAATATCGCCGCCGAACCACTTCGGCCATGCTGGCGAAATCGTCCTGGCCTTCGACGGTGCGCACTCGATATCGGCGGTAGCAATCCTTGTCCGGTACGCCGTCGCGGAAGCACACCATCGAAGCGACCACGTGCGTCGTGGAAATGTTCGAGATGTCAAAACACTCCATCACCCGCGGCAAGCGCGGAAGCTGCAACGCGTCGCTCAAGGCCTGCACATCGGCCAACGGATCGATCGCGCTGGGGAGCATTCCGCGCGTGAAGCGCCGCGCCCGCCTGGTGGTTTGGCGCACATCGTCAATCATGTTGCGCAGTTCTGCAGCCTTCTCGAATTCCATTTTGTCGGCTGCTTTGCGCATTTGTTCGTCCAATGCGTTGATCATCTCGCGCGAACCCCCCTCCAGGAATTCGCAGGCGTGCGCGGCGCGTTCCCGATATTGCTCGGCCGTAATTTCGCTCAAGCGAACCGGCACCTGATAAGTCGAAGATTTCAATTCGCGTTCGGTCGGTGCGCCGCGGCCAAACGTGAGCACGCCAAACTTTTTCCGCATCAAATTCAGCGTTTGCCGCAGTGCGCCGGCGTCCGCGTACGGACCGAAGTAGCGTGCCGTGTCGTTTTTCTTGAAACGCGTCAGTCGAAAGCGCGGCCATTCTTCCGACATGTCGATCTTCACCAGCAAGAATCGTTTATCGTCGCGAAACGAAATATTGTAGCGCGGACGGTATTCCTTGATCAGCTTGCCTTCGAGCAACACCGACTCGGCTTCGCTGCGGACGACGTGCGTTTCGAAATCCCATGTCGCCTCGAGCATCGCGCGTGTTTTCAAATCAGCCTGCGCCAGCTTCGATGGCAAAAAATAAGAGCTGACGCGCTTCCGGAGATCCCGCGCTTTGCCGACATAAATCACGCGGTTGAAACGGTCGCGCATCAAGTACACACCCGGCTTGTGCGGCACTTCGTGCACCTTCTTTTGGAGGTCAGGTTTTTCTTTGGCTGCCATCAATCGAGCGTCAATGTACCCGGCTCATGCAGGATCGACAATTGGTTGGAGGGCGTCCGCGCTGTCGACGCCTTAATATTTGGGACACGACGGCGTGTCCCTCCATTTGCTTTACGCGACCCGACGCCGCGGCAATGCGGACTGCACCATCATTAGTTCGCTCACGTTTTCCGGCGTGAGCAAGCCGACCAATCGTTTCATGCTGTCGAGCACGGGCACGGCCGGACAATTGCATTCCTGCATAATCCGAAACGCTTCTTCGAATCGCGTGCCTGTGGTCACGGTCGGGATATCGCGGCGCATGACGTCGCCCACGCGAATTGTCGGATCGTTTCTGCGTAACGCCGCGATCAAATCGTGGCGCGTTAGGATGCCCGCGACGTTTCCAGCTTCGCCGAGCACAGGAAAATCGTGCTGCGACGTCGCCAGCAATGCATCGACTGCTTCCTCTAACGTCGCGCTTTCCGGAAGCGAACGAAACTCGCGCACCATCGCGCTCGAGACCGGAAACCGCCGCGACACATCCCGCATTTGCGCCAATGCCGCTTCCTGTGACGCGCCGATGTAAACGAAGAGCGCGATGAACAGGAGAAATGGATTCGAAAACAGACCCAGGAATCCGAAAACAAACGCGCAACCCTGGCCGATGCTGGCCGCGATTTGTGTCGCCCGAGCATAACTCAAGCGCGTCGCGAGCAGCGCCCGCAAAACGCGGCCGCCGTCCATCGGGAAAGCCGGAAGCAAATTAAAGAGAAGGAGGACAACATTTATCGTCAGTAAGACATCATTCAGACTGGTCGCTGCGGTTGGCGGATAAACGAATGAGCCGCCGGTAAGAAAAAGACAGAAGGCAATGATCAGGTTCACTGCCGGACCCGCGGCCGCAATGATTAACTCCTGCACCGGCTCTTCCGGCATTCGCTCCAGACGCGCCACTCCGCCGATCGGCAGCAAAGTAATATCGGGCGTGTTAATCCCAAAAGCTTTGGCGGCAAAAGCATGACCAAATTCATGCAACACGACGCACCCAAAAAGGAGCAGGATCACCAAAACACCTGCGACCGCCGCCGCGGACCCGCCTTGCGCGTAATAACCGAAGGCCAGCCAGCCGATCAGCAAGAGAAAGGTGATATGAATGCGTAATTGGATGCCGGCAATGCGAATAATGGGAAGTGACCAGCTCATGATTGAATCTCGTTCGTCTTGAATCGCACGCCAGCAGTGTTGAAGACGCCCCAAAACAATTCAGACTGAAACGAGATGGAGACCTTCGATGTTGCAATTGTCGGCGGCGGACCGGCCGGTTCGACCTGCGCGGCCTTCTGCGCGGTGGCAGGACTGCGGACACTAGTTCTGGAGCGTGAAAAATTTCCGCGCGAAAAAGTTTGTGGCGATTGCATCAATCCCGCGTGCTGGCCGGTCCTGGAGAGACTCGAGCTCGCAGAACAAATTCGAAATCGGCCGCATGGTGTGCTCGACGCCGTGGAATTCATCGCCATGGGCGGCCAGAAATTGCGCGCCGATCTTCCGCGACGCGACAACGGCATGATCAGTGTCAAGCGCAGCCTTTTCGACCACCTTCTTCTTGAGCGCGCGCGCACGGTCGGCGCTGAGATTCGCGAGGAAGCAACGGTGATTGCCCTCGATCGAACCGCTGCGAAAAATTGGAAGATCGACATCGTGCGGGAAGCTTTCGCCGCGCGCATCATCGTCGGCGCAGATGGCCGCAATTCGACCGTCGCGCGACTGCGCAATCTGCTGCCGCGTCCCGAGCGCGAGCGCGTCGCGCTGCAAGCGCACATTCCGCTCCCGCGCGATTTTGGAGATCGAATCGTGCTGCAATTTCTGCCGGAAGGTTATTCCGGCCAGGCGCCGGTAAATGATTCCGAACTGAATCTCTGCCTGGTTGGAACACCGCCAACGATTTCGTCGCTCCGAAATTGGGCAGAGCGCGAATTCAAGCTCGCCGCTGAGCAAGCCTGGCGCACGATCACTCCGCTGACGCGCGCGCCTGTTCCAGCCGCCCACGAGAATTTGTTCTTCATCGGCGATGCGGCGCGCGTCGTCGAGCCGTTTACCGGCGAAGGAATTTATTACGCGTTGCGATCAGGCGAGTTGGCCGCCAATGCGATCGTAAGAATCATTCGCGGAGAAGATCGCCGACCTGCAATACGCGAATTCACTCATGCTCATCGCGCGATGTATCGCGGGCGATTGTGGATCAATCAAATCGCGCGCGCGGCCGTCTTATCGCCGCGGTTCGCGTCGCAGCTCCTACGAGTTAGGCCATTTAGCGCGCCGATCTTGGGATCGCTCACGAAGAAAATCACGAAACCGGTCTAGCTGCCAGTCCGAGCCGGACTGGCACTGTCACTGGCAGCAGTCTGCCGATGAGGACATCGGCAGCTACAACATTTGTCGCGCCGCCTTGACCGTGTTCGACATCAACATCGCAATCGTCATCGGCCCGACGCCGCCCGGGACTGGGGTGATCGCGCTCGCCTTCGGCGCAACTTCATCGAATGCGACGTCACCGACCAGCCGATAACCGCGTTCGTTGCTTTTGTCGTCAACGCGGTTGATTCCGACATCAATCACAACCGCGTCTTCGCGAACGTGTTCGGCCTTCACGAAGTGCGCGCGACCGATAGCCGCAATCAGAATGTCAGCAGAGCGCGTGATCTCTTTGAGATTCTTGCTCCGCGAATGTGCCACGGTCACGGTGGCGTCGCCGCCTTTTGCTTTTTGCATCAGCAACAAGGCGACCGGTTTTCCAACGATCATGCTCCGTCCAAGAACGACGACGTGCGCGCCGGCGATGTCGATCTCGCTTTCGATGAGGAGTCGTTGAACCCCTAGCGGCGTGCATGGGACAAAGCCGGTTGGGTCGCCCATCGCGAGCTTGGCCACATTGAGCGGATGAAAACCATCGACGTCTTTGCGCGGATCGAGCGCGCGCACGATTGCAGCTTCATTGATCTGTTTCGGCGGTGGCGATTGAACCAGAATACCGTGGACCTTGGAATCGCGATTCAATTCATCGACGCGCGAGAGCAATTCGCTTTGGGTCGTTGAAGCCGGCAGCTCGAGCTTGACCGAATGTAAACCGAGCTCGCGACTCATTTTGTCTTTTGAGCGCACATAAGTGCGCGACGCAGGATTATCGCCGACGAGAACAACGGCAAGCCCTGGCGTGACGCCTTTGGATTTCAGCTCTGCCATTTGCGTCCGGAGATCGACATAAACTTTTTCGGCGATCGCTCGGCCGTCGATCAGATTTCTCATTTGCACGAACCTAATTGAGTCAGCGCCGCTCAACCAGCGACATCATCGCCTTCTGGAGACGCAACCGCTCGTTTTCGAATTCTTCACGCGTAGATGTCGATCTTACGTCGTGCGGTTGTCCAATAATGACGCGTACTTTCGAAAACGGTCGTGGAACGATAAACCGGTCCCAACTTCTCACCCGCCAGCAGCTCGAGTATTCCATGTTAATAGGTACGACTGGCGCACCCGTTTTCTGCGCCAGAAAGATAATGCCCGGTCCGAGT